>ERZ779725.1264-NODE-1264-length-14306-cov-5.300821_pt1 | contig 14306 bp, 8 predicted proteins | sample MGYA00511890_ERZ779725 | MGnify/ENA primary metagenome ERZ779725 (study PRJEB29588, sample SAMEA2148549) | human gut metagenome | biome: human gut; feature: human-associated habitat; material: faeces | place: Denmark | collected 2008/2010 ...
TGGGGGACGAATTCCAGCTTCAGCTCCATGCCCATCCCTTCTGCCAGACGCTTGAGCGTCCGCAGCGAGGGGTTGGCTGTGCCGCTTTCCAGACGGCTGATGTCAGCTTGCGTGATGCCGGTGATCTCTGCCAGCTGCTTTTGAGTCATGTCCTTTTCCTCGCGGCCTTCGGCAATCGCACGCATAATCTGACGCTCCGGCTCTTGCGCGTTCCACTCTGCCAGAAATGCGGGATCTTTCATTCGCTCGTTCAGCGTATCACGAAAATTCTTTCCCATAGCGTCATACCTCCTTGCTTTCGTAATCAGCCCGATACCGCTTCGCCCGTTCGATCTCGCGGGACAGGGTTTTGGCGGTTTTCTTTACAAATCCGTTGGTCAGGATGACCCGTTTTCCCACTACAAAGAAATACAGCACCCTGCTGATGTCAGACCCCTGCTTTGCCCTGACTTCGAAAATGCCGTCACCCAGCGGCTTGGAATATGGTTCTCGCAGTGCTGGGCCTTTCAATTCCAACAATTCAAGGGCGGCGAATATCTTTGCCTGCATTTTGTTGTCCTGTAACAGAATGAACTCCTCGGCAGGCCGTGAACCATCCGCTTTTTCATAGTATTCCACCATGAAATCCATATAACCACCGCCTCTTTTCCTATGCATATTATATGTGATAAAAAACATATTGTCAACGCAAAAATTTTCGCAAAGTAACATACTTTGCGAAAACTTTCCAATTTCAACCGAATAACAGTATATACCAGCCGTTTTTCCGTGTCAACAACGAGTTCTAATTTTCGACTTTTTCTAGCGTAAATCTGAAATGCCTTGCAGCGCAAGGCGTTCCGCGCTTTTTCGCAAAGTAACATACTTTGCGAAAAAATCGAGGCCAAAAACTGAATAAAAGGTCTTGCGAAGTCGTGTGGCTGTCACTGTAAAGACGGTATATCATTACCGTCAGGCGGCAGTTTTGAAGGAACGGGGTGATACCCCCTGCGGACGGCGCTGTTGACGTAAGGAATGGACCAAAGCGGCAGAAATGCCGTGTGGCGAATAGCAGCCATTGGAGCGAACGCTCTGAGAAGGTAGGTTCAGGTACGAGAAGGGCAAAAGCCTTCGTGACGTTAGGGCAGAAGAATTGCACGATGGAGGATCAGTGTTGGACAGCGGGCGATCTCTCCCTGACGGCATAGGCGGGAGTGCGCGCTGGCGAGATTCGTCAGCGCATTTTCATTTCTGCCGGATCACCGCTGGTTTTCTTTGGAAAACCGGCGTTTTTTTGTAAGGGAGGATCACGTCTATGTCCAACAGGAATCCCCGCGAGAGATTTGACTACAAGAGTTGGTTTGAGCGTAATGTGGCCAAGCGTACCGTGGCGGCGCTGGAAGCGCGGGACGCGGAGTTTGCCGAAAAGCACGCGGATACGCCGCTGGCGCATTTGGCGCAATACGTCGGCAATCGTGCTGAACTGCTGCGGCACACGCCCAGTCCCTGCGAGATAGACGGCGGCACGTTTATCGAGGCGCGCTTCGGCGGTTGGGCCGCAGTATTGGAGATGGCACGTCTGCGGCCACCGGCGAAAGAGCCCAAGTTGAAAGACACCGCACGCTACAAGCGGGAAAAAGCCGTGCAGGAGCCGCTGTTCTACGAGGAATCCGAGCGCAAGAAGAAGGCGAAACGCGCCAAGGCCGCAGCCAGTCATGCGGCACAGCAATCACGGCTGAAAGAGAAAAAGCGGCTGGAGCAGGAAAAGAAAGAGGCTCGTGATGCCGCTGCCCGTCAGCGCGAAATTGAGAAAGCGGCAAAGGCCGCAGAGCAGGAGGTGTCCTGCTGAGTTACCCTTGTCAAGCCGAGACAGTCTGAACGGAGACTGTCAGCTTTCCATAAGGGTGGGAGGGGAAAAGCCGCCCCTCCCACCTCCTCTCTTTGTTGAACGGCAAGACCAAAACCACATACAAAAGCAAATATGTTACCCGCCCCTGCGGGGCAGGTAACGGGGAAAATACGCCCCATCTGCGGGGCGAGAAACAGGAATAGGAGCAAACACACATGATCTCTTTGAGTGAAATACTGCATACCATCGCCCAGGCGCTGATGATCCCCTGCCTCATTATACTGATAATTCTGATGGCCGGGGCGGTCTGGCAGATCGGCGACATCGTGGTTGAGTACATCGCGGAGCGCCGCAAGCATAAGTGTAACGTCCCCCAGCTGCTGCGCGACGTACACGCGGCGGGTGCGGACGGCCTTGCGGAGCTGATTGAAAACAGCGGCCTGCTGCGGCGGCAGAAGAAGGCCCTGCTGGAGCTGGCGGAGAGCCGGGGGCTGCCCAAGGACACCCTGACGGCGCTGGCGGAGCGCCTGCTGGCCACGGAGGAGGCGCGGAACGCCCGCACCACCTCCATCACGGACATGATCGCCAAGCTGGGCCCCATGTTCGGCCTGCTGGGCACGCTGATACCCCTGGGCCCCGGCATCGTGGCGCTGGGACAGGGCGACACGGTGACGCTGTCGGAGTCCATGAACGTGGCATTCGACACCACCATCGCCGGCGTCATCAGCGCGGCGCCCAGCGTCATCTCCCACATCCGCAAGCGGTGGTACAACGACGACATGGTGTCGCTGGAAACGCTGATGGAGGCAGTTTTGGAGGAGGTCACGAGCGATGTTGAAGGGTAAGTTTTCCTCCCGCCGCCGGGTGACGGAGGAGGTGGACGCCATGTCCGGGCTGGCGAACCTGTCGGACGTGATGCTGGTGTTCGCCTGCGGGCTGATGGCGGCGGTCATACTGAACTGGAACGTGGATCTGAGCAAGACCCGCGTGGAGATCCTCCAGCGGGAGCAGATGCAGGAGCTGGACAACGCGGAGGAGATGGAGCAGGACATCCAGTCCTCCAGCAGCTTCGAGCAGAAGGGCACGGTGTACGAGGACCCGGAGACCGGCAAGCTGTATGTGGTGATGCCGAAGGGCAGTAACTAAATAGTTTTTACATAGATACGTTCAACAACGAGAGGAGACAGATCACATGAAGAAACGGACAAGCAATGTGTCTCGGCGCATCGTGAGCCTGCTGCTGAGCCTGGTGCTGGCGCTGACGCTGGTGACCCCCGCGGCCTTTGCCACGGAGGTGGTGGGCGGCAGCGGCACGACCATCGTCGAGGGCGATACGAACCCGGCTGACGCTAACCCCAGCGGGGACAACGAGGGCAAGGACGACGAAAACAAGGACACCGAGCACGGCGGGGATGAACAGCCTACCAACCCCGGTGATGAGGACAAGAACCCCGGCGAGGGTGAGGGCGACGACGCCAACAAGCCCGATGAGGATAAGAAGGACGAGGCCCCCGATGGGGAGAACAAGGACGAGGAAAATAAGGACGAGCAGCCCGTCAACGAGCCGATCGATGAAATCGACACTCAGGAGGGGAAAGGCGAGAACGCGGTCGATGCGGTCACTGTCTGGGACGGCACGGTTGATATCGGTTGGTACATTGGGCACGAGAAAGATACCAAGTTCGAGATCAGTACGGCTGCACAGCTGGCAGGTTTGGCGCAGTTGGTGAATGGTACAGCGAAGGATAGTGATAACAAGACTATTGCCGCGGTGACTTTCTCCGGCAAGACCATCATATTGACGGAAGATATCAATCTGAACACAGACGATGTGCCGGCAAGCGGGAACGAATGGACGCCGATCGGCAATAGCGACAATAGTTTTAATGGCATATTCGACGGTGATGGGCATACCGTCGGCGGGTTGTATGTCCCAGATACGACGGAGTGCCCCGGACTGTTTGGAATGGGCGGCGATGACGCTGTCATTCGTAATCTTATCGTCGTGGGCACAATTTGCGCGGGAGAGAGTGCAGGAGATGCTCGTGTTGGTGTTGGTGGTATTTGTGCTGCTTCTTATGGCAAAGTGCAGAACTGCGGTTTTTACGGTGCTGTGACCGCCGGTACATCCAATGCCGGTGGTGTGGTAGGTCAGGGTTCTGCCACGAACTGCTGGTATTGCCGTACAGATGATGGTGCGAGCGTATTGGGTGTATATGGAAGCTGGAGTGGCATAAACTGCTACACCAATGTGAACAAAAGCGTCAGCGGAACAACGGTCTGCACGGAAGCTCAATTTAAGGATGGCACGGTGGCAGATTTGCTGAACCCCTATGCCTATGAGAATGGCCTGCCTCTGTGGAAGGTGGGGAGTTCGTATCTCATTATCGACACAACGTTGAAGTATGATGCGCTGGTAAAATTGGCTACCGGGGTTAAGAGTTCCGTTGTGGATGGAAAGGTTAAGATTGGTAACGATCTGACGCAGATACTGCGGAACAGTGGTGAAACACTTACACTGACGGCGGCAGATGGGACTGGCGATGTCTATTACACGGTCAAAAATCCGCAGGGAGATGGTGTTACGATCACGGAAGCGGATTTGGCGCCGACTTCGACGCCGTACACTGTGAAAGCGGAAGACGTGGATGAACAGGGCATCATTACCCTGTACTTCGGGACCAAAGACGAGCTTATGGCTGATCTGGCGGAGAGTGGTTGGTATTACAACCAGACGAGCAAAAGCTACACCATCAAGACTTCGGAGGAATTGCACTTCCTCGCCACATTGGTCAACGACAAGCACATCGACTTTTCCGGGAAGACGATCACTCTTTATGCGGACATTGACCTAAGCGGTATCAAGGACTGGGCTCCCATCGGCAAGGATGCGGATCATCCTTTTAGGGGCACGTTTAACGGCAATAATAAGGTCATCTTCGGTCTGACCGTTGCAGGCAACTATGCCAACGCTGGCCTGTTCGGCGTGGTGGACGGCGGCACGATTAAGAATGTGACCGTCAAAGACGGCAAAGTGACATCTGCTGCCGCCGGAGCCAACGTGGGCGGTATCGTAGGTTGGCTGAGGTCTGGTGGAGTGTACAGTTGTGCTTGTACCGCGGAGGTCAGCGGCAGTGGTCAAAACGCTGTTATTGGAGGTCTTGTGGGCAAGAATGACAGCACAACTGCCGTGGGTAGAGGATATTGCTATGGTATGGAGGATTTGAAGCCCGTGGGAGTGGGTATGTATACCAACTGCTACTACATGGCAAAAAGTTCTACCTATGACAAGAAAGATACCGATGACGATACCGGCGCCCGGACGCAGGATGAATTTGACTTGGGTCGCGTGGCATACGAGTTGGGCTGGGGATATGATACTACCGCGCAGAAGAAGCTGCCTGTTTTGTCGAGCTATGTTTATGCAGAAGAGTTGACGCTGACCAAACCCGCGAATTTACAGGACGGCGTTGATGTAACAATAGGCAACGACAGTGATAAGCGGACCCTAACGGGTACTGACGGCAAGCAGTATTTCTACGCTGCAAGCGGAGCTGATGTGCCGCTGACGATAAAGGGGATTCCTGCGGGCCAGCAGATCGTGTTTTTGCCGTATGCACCGGTAAGTACAGACGATGGGCTTGCACTTCGAGTAAAATCCAGCGCTGAATATACCTATTCGCTGGTCGAGGCAGACATCAGCTGGTACGAGAACAGCAAGGACACCAAAACTTACGCATTCAAGAACGCGAAGGAGTTGGTGGGACTCTCCTTACTGGTCAACGGTGAACTCGGCAAATATGAGTCTTTTGCGGGGTGGGAATTATCTCTGGAACAGAATATTGCCCTTACTAATATCCAGTGGGCACCCATCGGCGTGAGCAATAGCTTTGATGGTACATTTAACGGCAACAACCATACTATAACAGGCCTGAATGTGGATGCGGCAAAAGGATATGCCGGTTTGTTCGGCTGGTTGAAGGGCACCGTGCAGAATTTGCAGGTCCAGGGCAGTGCAAAGGCAAGTGGCAGCGTGTCCTATATCGGCGGCGTTGTGGGATACAACGACGGTGGCACGGTGAAAAACTGCTTGAACGCGGTAAGCGTCAACGCCGAGGGCACACGTGCGTCTGCCGGCGGTGTTGTTGGCAATAGCACAAGTGTCGGCGTAGTAAATCTCTGCTGGAATGAGGGCAGTGTGACCGGCGGTAGCACGACTGGCGGCATTGTCGGCAAGGCTGCGGGATCGGTGACCAACTGCGCCAACTTTGGCACGGTCACGAGCAGCGGTACTGCGGGCGGCATCGCAGGCAGCGGCACAGTGGCCAACAGCTATAACCTCGGCAGTGTGACCGGTGCGGCAAATAAGGCCTACGGCATCAGCAGTGGTACGGTAGTCAACAGCTACTATATCTGCACTGTCGGCACCGATGAGAGATCCGGTTATATCAAGAACGGTAAGGAAAGCACAGGGCAGAACATTATTGCAGCATCGGGTGAACACGGTAAAGTCATTTATACCGTCGGCACCGGTGATGATGCACAAGAACTGGTTGAGGTGCTGAACACGCCGGAAAACCTTGGTATCTACATTGAATGGACCAATAAAACCAAATCACCGTATAACCCCATTCACATCCGGAGGTGGGATGGCAGCTTTGAAGAAGGCATTGACGCAGTTACGCTGATCTACGATCCTAATGGTGCCACTACCGGCAGGGCTGTGGAAATTAACAGAACCGTGGCTGCTGGAGCCGAGTCCGCTGTTTTCCAGATCAAGAGCGTCGAGGACACTGATCTTGGCTTCAAGCACGAAAACGGCACGTTCCTCGGCTGGGATGAGAAGTCAAATGCTGCGACACCGGGGTACAAGTTTGATGCATCTAAGGGCACCATCACTCCTGCGGAAATTAGCGTTAAAAAGGGTGAAACAGTCACTCTCTATGCGGTATGGCAGAATATCTGGGACACCGATGCGGATGGCGCTTATCTGATCAAGACTCCGGACGATCTTCAGTCCCTGCAGACGCAGGTCAACGACAAGGGTTTTAACTACAAGAGTAAGTGGTTCAGATTGGCAAATGACATTGATATGAAGCAGTTTGACAACTGGACGCCTATCGGTATTGTTGGAAATGCGTTTGCGGGCAATCTGGACGGGGGGACGTACTCAATTCGAAATCTGAGTATCAATACTACCAATAACAATGCAAATGCAGGCCTGTTTGGCGAAGTGTCCGGAAGTACGTTCCAGAAGCTTACGCTGAAAGATGTGTCGGTCACAGGCAGATATTATTGTGGCAGTTTGGTCGGTAGTTTGGCTACTAATGGTGTGGGTATTACGCTTGTCGACATTACGGCCAAGAATATTCAAATAACAAGCAGCAGTGGAAACGCTGGCGGCCTCGTTGGATATTGTCCTAACATAAACGCAAAAAACTGTACAGTCGAAAATGGTAGCAGTGTAGTGGGTTATAATCTTGCGGCCGGTATATGTACTGCTGGTAGTAGCGGTTCATCTTCAATTACTGCTTGCCACAGTTCTGCAGAAATTAAGACGACCTACACTGGAACTGCCTCGGGAAGAGGTATTGCTGCTGGTATTGTGGCGTGCGCTACAAATAATACGGGTTTTGCGGTTACAGGGTGTACCAATAGCGGCATGGTCAGTGGTCAGAATTTTGCCGCAGGTATTGCCACGGCAGGTCGTATCACTGATTGTGTGAATAGTGGCGAGGTGACAAGTGTCGGTAAATTAGCAGGTGGGATATCTAATAACGCTTTTAATGTTGAACGCTGCGGGAATACCGGTACAATTACCGGCTATGCAGAAAGATCCAGCGGCACAGGTGTAGCGGGCATTAACAATTTTAATGGAGCATCGTTCTGCTACAATACCGGCAAAGTCATCAGCACTTATAAATCGGATTGGGCGTACGGCATTTCGGGAACCGGTAACAACTCTGTCAAACTCAAAAACTGCTTCAGCTATGTAGCGGGGGAGGACATCGCCCTCGCACCCAACACTTTGGCAGATGGCAAAGTGACGAATAGTTATTACCTTGCAAGCAGTGCTACAGCGGTTAGCAGCGCAGGCGAATACGCTACGCTGGCTGATTTCGCCAGCGGCAAGGTAGCATGGGGTGTAGATGGCGGCACTGGTGCGCACGCCAACTACTGGACGCAGGATACCCGGCGTGGCCAAAATCAGATGCCTGCAGGTCCGGGTAGAGCGTATCCCAAGCCCATCGAAGACCCAAACACGGAGTTCAGCGTCTACCGCGCACTGGTGCAGTACGGCACTGGCGGCACGGTCAGCCTGGAAGCCAATAGCCACAGTAGCGAGAATCAGGAAAATGCCGTGTACGGCATGAAGGGTACCAGCGTGACCATTAAGGCCACGCCCAAGGACAACACCTTCGGCCTGAAGTCCCTGACATGGACGCATAACGGCCAGACCGATACTCTGCCTACTAAGGGCACACCGAGCATCGTCATACCCGCAGAGAGCAATGTTACTATCCACGCCGAATTTGCCAGTGTTGGCCCCGGCGGTAACGGTGGTTACTACTACGGCGGCAGCGGCGACGGTACCGGCACCGGCGATAAGGACGACGAGGGCCTGCAGGACGGCCTGAACATGGACGTGGAGTACGATATCAAGGGCCTTGTGCTGGGCGCCTACGCCGAGTGGGGCTCCAACGGCGGGAATAAGTCCTTCCAGAAGTGGCTGGAAGAGAACCCCAACGTGGTCCGTGCCCTGCTGACCAACAGTCTGGACAACATGGCCACCGCGGCCGTGGGTAAGAAGACCGATGAGGCCAAGGATCTGGCGGCTCTGCTGCTGGCCAGCCTCAACGAGCACACCGGCGTGGACGGCAAGGACGGCGACACCATTGCCAAGGCGCTGCAGAAGTACATCGACTCCGGCAGCGAGGAGGTGTTCAGCGCGTGGCTGACCGGTGGCGGCGGCATGGCCAGCGGCACCTACGAGAGTATCTACGGCCAGTACGCCAGCAGCCTTGCGGCACTGGCAGACCGTCTGTACAGCAAGTGGGAGGCCAGCGGTACGTCCATGACCTTCCCTGTGTGGCTGGATTCCCAGCAGGTGAGCATGGACAGCCTGTCCGAGAACGCGGACGAGCCGGACACCGACAACACCAACGATCCCCAGACCTCCGATGCCCCGGATGATGTGCCGGATGGACAGGATACCGAGGGTGGTGCCAGCGGCAACTCCGTGTGGGAGATCATCGGCACAGTGGTGCGTGAGAATCCCATCCTCGTCTGGAGTATCGTGGCCGTCATTGCGGCGCTGATCATCGTGGGCGCGGTACGCCGCTACCACAAGGTCAAGCGTGACGAGCATGACGAGAAATAATTAAACCTGATTACGCCGCGGGCGTAGTCTGCCGATTCGCGTGGGCGGAATTTCCGTCCACGCGAATACGGCTATATAAACGGAAACGGGAGGGATGCCTCTGTGAGAAGAAAAGTGCGAAATTTGACGGCGTTTCTGCTGGCATTGGTGCTGATACTTGGCAGTATGCCATTGACTTACGCGGCGGGATATAGCATCACCGTCAATGCTCCGACAGGGAACGATCTGCCCTATTGGGTGTTCGAGAAAGCGGGCGTAGACAGCGCGGATGTGCTGAACCTGACGGCCAACGAGGGGCATACTCTGCCCACAGGTAAGGTCGCCCGCGTGTCGCTGGCCGTGGGCAAAAACAAAGAAGATGAAGCGAGCTGTGGCATTTCTATCAATGGGATGTACTATGTGCAGTCCGTGACGCTTGACCATCCGGATTTCTTCACCGGCACGGTGGAAATACAGGTAGGTAAGGACGCCCAGTGGACCGAGGAAACGTGGGGCAGCATCACGCCGCTGGAGAATTCCAATATTATTGGCCGCGTGCAGTTCAAGAACGGTACATTCACCGGCGATGTAAGCATCACCGTCAGTCCTATGACCGCGCAGCAGGCAGAGACAGCGCAGAAGCAGAATCAACGACAGGTGGTGCCGCAGGGCAAATACACTGTCAAAGAGATTTCTGAAGCTATTTACGGCATTCTGGCGCAGAAGCGCTCTGCGTTGGGTTTGGAAGATAGCGACTATCTTCTCTCTGGGGACGAGCTGACCTATGCCGGCAGCTCCGCCACGGACTGGCTGCCCATCGGCTTGAGCCGATGCGGTGTGGAAGACGATTACGACGCCTACCTCGCAGCGTTGCAGACCTACGTCGAGCAGAAATACCGTGAGCCGGACAAGCTGGACAGGGTGAAGGCTACCGAGTGGCATAGAATCTCCCTTGCTGTGCTGGCCTGCGGCGGCGACCCCACCCATTTTGGTAAGGACGCGGACGGCAACGACATCAACCTCATCGCGGACGGCGTATATGACCGCGGTAAGACCGTGGACATCGGCGCACAGGGGTTAAACGGTTGGCTGTGGGGACTTATCACGCTGGACAGTATGAAGTACAACATCCCTGCGGGCTCGTCTTACACCCGCACGGAGATGATCAAGAAGATACTGTCCTTCCAGCTCCCCGATGATGGTTTCAACCTGCGCTTTGCACAGGGCAGCACCGCCGACCCGGACATCACGGCCATGGCGATACAGGCGCTTGCGCCGTACTACCGTAACGCCACATTCAACGTGAAAGACCCGGTGGACAAGGCACTGGACTGCCTTTCAAAATTGCAGCTGGACACCGGCGACTTCCGCAGCTGGGGCACACGGAACTCCGAGTCCGTGTCACAGATCATCGTGTCGCTGTGCTCCATCGGTGTTGATCCGCAGAACGACTCACGGTTCATCAAGAACGGCATCAATCTGCTGGATGCCCTGTTCTACTACCAGCAGGAAGACGGCGGATTTGCCCACTCCTACGAGTCCGACCCCGGCAATCCCTCCGCCATCCCCGGCGAGAGCAACAGCATCGCCACCGACCAGGCTCTGCTGGCACTGGTGGCCGTATGGCGGCAGGCACAGGGTATGAGCATCCTGTACGATTTCCGCCCCGGCAGCGTGTCCGCCAAGATACTGACGCCGGAGGAAAGCGAGGTGTCCTTTGCGGGCAGCTACGAGTTTACCGAGGCCGACCAGCAGCAGACGGACGCCCTGCCAAAAAAGCTGTCCACGGAGAACGATGCCGAGGTGACAGCCCTGCTGGACAAGCTGAAAATGAGCCGTGATTTCGAAGGCTACGATACCTACATGACTAAGCTGACGCAGGCAAAAGCCGACATAGACGCACTGTACGCGGAGATAGAGAGCATCAACGTGGACATTCAAGAACAAATCATCCCCATGACCGATCCGGGACTGGGCGAGAAGTCCACGGTGGACAGGCTGGTGAAGCGCTACAAGGTGCTGTCAGGCCACGACAAAGAGCTTGTCCAGAACTGGGACGCCGTACTTTCCGTGAAGGCGCAGACGGACGCAGCACAAAGAAACCTGTTTCTTATCATCGGTGGCGCGGTAGTCGTTATGGTAGCTGCGACGGTGGTCATCCGCCGCAGGAGGGAGAGCAAATGAGAAAGCATATCACAAGATTACTCACAGCCTTGCTGACACTGGTGATACTTTTGCCCATCGTAGCACAAGCTGCTCCCACGGACGGCTGGACAGATGAGGCGGAGCAGGCGTATCAGACAGTGACGCAGCTGGTCATCCAGCGCGTCACCGAGAGCAAGGACTACCTTGCCACCGCTACGCAGGAAGAGAACGCCAAGGCGGTCTATGCCCTGTGGACTTCCGGCGCAGCTGTCCCCAGCGGCTTCTATGACGAATACCTGCAAGCGCTGGCTGACTGGCTGGATCTCGCGGTCAAGCGGGGCAAAACGGCCTACATCCCCGGTGTTATCCGCACGGTGGCGGATATGGGGCTGGATGTGACGGACTTCGCCGGACACGACCTCATGGATGCCTTGCGGAAGCCGGAGCTGGTGGAAGCGGACGAGGATCGGCTGGATATGCTGATGGACTTGGATGCCGCCGGTGACGCCGGCAAGACCGACGAGTTCAACGCCCTCCGTGAAACGCTGCTGACAGAAGCGCTTGCTCGCCAGCAGAGCAGCGGCGAGTTCCGCTATACCTCTAAGTGGCCTGCGGAACTAAAACAAAAAGGCGTGGACGATGAGCCGGATCGCTTTGACTATATCCTACTGACGGCAAAATCCGTACAGGCCCTTGCACCTTATCAAAACCGCAAGGACGTGTCCACGGCCATAGATAAGGCACTGGATTATCTCTCCGAGCAGCAGCTCCCCAGCGGCGGTTTCGTCAAATACGGCGATGAGGACGTGGAGGAGGACGCGGCGGTGCTGGAGATGCTGGCCGCGCTGGGAATTTCCCTTACGGACGAGCGTTTCACCAAGGACGGCCATACCGTGCTGGACGGCATGATGGGGTGGTATCAAGGGTTCTATTTTGAGGATGCGAGAAATGAGCCGTATCAGGGTTTCTACCGCGAGGACCATTGGTGGAGGTATAAGGAGTCGTGGGGCGGCTGGTATGAGGCCGGCTCCAGCCTGATGAAAGATCCGGACGGCGGAGAGGGAGTTGTTTCGCGCAGAATGTATGACAACGCCGAGCCCTATAGTGGCCTATGTACGATGCGTAGGATAGCTGGAAACAGTACAAAAATTGATAACCCTCCTGCGAGCAACGAAGTAAAACCCTCATCCATTAATTATAAGGCATTGTTGCAGGAGCAGGCAGATACGTCTTACCAAAAGGTAGAAGATGGCTGGTTTTGGGATGAAAATGTGACTATTGTTTCTGAATCAGCTATTTCCCACTATGCCAAAGAGGTACTGTCGCTGGAGCAGGCGCAGGGCAAATTGACTAAAGAACAAAAAGGCGAATTGCAGACGATCATGCAACACCTTACCGACACCAACAGTGAATACCTGATGGGGCTCAAATCCGCAACCTATTCGCCGGGCGCGGTGCGCGCCATGAAGGTCTTGGACATAGACCCTGCAGATGTCAATGGACTTGACTTCCTTGCGCCGCTTACCGATGTGAGCAGTAAGGGGACAGGAGATTTGGCGGATGCACTGAAGGATCTGGATTCTATCGATCTTTCTGTATGGCGATCCCGCGGCGTAGATGCTGACAGTGTAGTGGATAAATACGCCGCCAAAATGCTGCAAAACCAAATGGTGGACGGTAAGTTCAGTTACGATGCCGATAATTCGATTTGGGAGGAGGTGCAGTTCACCGCTGAGAATGTGGCCGCCCTTGCTCCCCATACTGACAAAGAATATATTGCCAAAGCAATAGACAAGGCTATCGAATACCTTTCATCCGTACAGTTTGCGGATGGCAGTTTCCCCGGCAGAGATGGCTTACCCGATGGAGAAGCTACTCTTGCCGTACTGGATATGATGAACGCCGCAGGCATCTCTTTGAATGATGACCGCTTCGTAAAAAACGGAAACACAGTGGCCGATGGGCTGAGAACGTTCTATATTGAGGGTGTGGGCTTTGTTTCCAAGACGGAGGTAGAGTCCTCTGTGGATGGTTTGAGTGATATCCCATCGTACGAAAACCCTGTTATGGACTTCTCCTCCGTTGTATCCGCCCTCACCTACCTCCAGGCCGCCGAGAACGGCAAGTTCGGCCCGGACGGTAAGGGTAACAGCGTGTTCGAGATCGTAGGCTCTGCCCTGACCGAAACGCCGCTGGGTGCGATACTGCTGGCCGTCATCATCGCCGCACTGTTGGCTTTCGGTATGATCCGCCGTTACCGCCGTATCAAGAAGGAGCAGTAATGTGAAAACAAAAATAGAGCATATCATTACCCTGCTTCTGACAATTCTTCTGCTGTTGTCCTGCGCGGCCTGCGGCCAAACGCAGACGGAGCAGCCGGAGGACACCGGCGATAAGGACCAATACATGACTGAGCCTGTCCCGGAGGGCAAGCCTGACCCGGTAGAGCCGCAGGACACGACGGTGGATACCACCGTGACGCACACCTGTACCTTCTCCATCTCCTGCGAAACAATCTTGGGCAACATGGATAAATGCGTGGAGAGCAAGCGGTTTCTCGTACCAGCGGACGGCATCATTTTCCCCGCCACAGAGGTGGAGTTCAGCGAGGGCGAGAGCGTCTTTGATGTCCTTCAGCGGGTATGTCGGGACAATGCCATCCACATGGAATCCAACTGGACTCCCATGTATAACAGTGCGTATGTAGAGGGAATCAATAACCTCTACGAGTTCGACGTGGGTAGCCTCTCCGGCTGGATGTATAACGTGAACGGCTGGTATCCCAACTACGGCTGTTCACGCTATCAGCTGAAGGATGGCGACGTGGTGGAGTGGCGCTATACCTGTGACCTGGGCTACGATTTGGGCAGTGGTATGGGCGGATGAATAGTAACGTCCCACTGATCCACGTCGATTCAGAAGATACAGAAGCACCGCCAGCAAAGCGGCAATCACGCTGCTTTGCTGGCGGGG
>ERZ779725.1272-NODE-1272-length-14229-cov-2.314872_pt1 | contig 14229 bp, 14 predicted proteins | sample MGYA00511890_ERZ779725 | MGnify/ENA primary metagenome ERZ779725 (study PRJEB29588, sample SAMEA2148549) | human gut metagenome | biome: human gut; feature: human-associated habitat; material: faeces | place: Denmark | collected 2008/2010 ...
GAAAGACCCGTTCTTATAGCAACCCCCTCCGATATGCCCGTTGCGGCTCGTGAAGCTTCTATCTATACGGGTATAACAATAGCGGAATATTTCAGAGATATGGGCTACAGCGTTGCTATCATGGCAGACTCCACCTCAAGATGGGCGGAGGCTCTGCGTGAAATGTCGGGACGCTTGGAAGAAATGCCCGGCGAAGAAGGCTATCCCGCATACCTTTCCTCCCGTCTTGCACAGTTCTACGAAAGAGCGGGAAAAGTAAGCGTTTTGGGAAGCGAGGAAAAAATGGGAATACTCACCGCAATAGGCGCTGTTTCGCCTCCCGGAGGAGATATTTCCGAGCCTGTTTCGCAGGCTACACTGCGTATTGTAAAGGTTTTCTGGGGGCTTGACGCATCGCTTGCATACAGACGTCATTTCCCTGCCATAAACTGGCTCAACAGCTATTCGCTTTATATAGACAACCTTACGAAATGGCAGAAAGAAAACATAAGCCCCGACTTTCCCGAATTAAGAACAAAAATGATGACGCTTCTGCAAAAAGAAGCGGAGCTTGACGAAATCGTTAAGCTCGTCGGAATAGACGCACTTTCCGATGACGACCGTCTTATTCTGGAAACGGCACGCTCTATAAGAGAAGACTTTTTACAGCAGAACGCATTTGACGATAACGACACATACTGCTCTATGGGTAAACAAGCCGATATGCTTCGTATAATTCTGTCATTCTATGACGTTATGTCAAAGGCTGTTAAAGACGGCTGTGATATCGAGGAGCTTTTAAAGCTTCCCGTAAGAGAAAAAATAGGCAGGCTCAAATATGTTCCCGAGGATAAATGCGAAGAAGAATTTAAGCATACACAGCAGGAACTCAAAGATGAAGCCAATGCGCTCAGGAGGTAACGGATATGCAAAAAGAATATAAAACAATACAAGAGGTCGCAGGACCTTTGATGCTCGTTACCGATGTTGAAAACGTTTCATACGGCGAGCTTGCGGAAATAAAGCTTCCCAACGGCGAAAAAAGAAACTGCAAGGTTTTGGAAATAAACGGAAATAATGCGTTATTGCAGCTTTTTGACAGTGCGCAAGGCATAAACCTTGCCGAATCCACGGTGCGCTTTACGGGTCATGCAATTGAACTCGGCGTTTCGCCCGATATGCTCGGACGTGTATTTGACGGTATGGGACGTCCGATCGATAACGGTCCCGAAATTATAGCGGAGAAGAAGCTCGACATAAACGGACTTCCCATGAATCCCGCATCGAGAGACTATCCGTCGGAATTTATCCAAACCGGTATTTCCGCAATTGACGGACTTAACACACTTGTAAGAGGACAAAAGCTCCCGATATTTTCGGGAAGCGGTCTGCCCCATGCACAGCTTGCGGCGCAGATTGCAAGACAAGCTAAAATTTTGGGTAAAGACGAAAAATTCGCCGTTGTTTTTGCGGCTGTCGGAATAACCTTTGAAGAAGCTAACTTCTTTGTAAACGATTTCAAGAAAACAGGCGCAATAGACAGAACGGTTATGTTTACGAACCTTGCGTCCGACCCTGCAATCGAGAGAATTTCAACGCCTCGTATTGCTCTTACGGCGGCGGAATATCTCGCATTCGACCTTGATATGCACGTGCTTGTTATCATGACGGATATCACGAACTATGCCGAGGCGCTTCGTGAGGTTTCGGCGGCAAGAAAAGAAGTACCCGGCAGACGCGGTTACCCCGGATATATGTATACCGACCTTGCAACGCTTTATGAAAGAGCGGGCAAAAACGTATACTCCAAGGGTTCGATTACGCTTATCCCGATTCTGACAATGCCCGAAGATGACAAAACTCACCCGATTCCCGACCTTACTGGATATATAACAGAGGGTCAGATAATCCTTTCGAGAGAGCTTTACAGAAGAAACGTTCTTCCCCCGATTGACGTTCTCCCCTCCCTTTCAAGACTTAAAGATAAGGGTATCGGAGAGGGCAAAACGAGAGAAGACCATGCAAATACAATGAATCAGCTTTTCTCGGCTTACGCAAGAGGAAAAGAAGCAAGAGAGCTTATGACTATTTTGGGCGAAGCGGCTCTTTCCGAAACGGACAGAATATACGCAAAATTTGCCGAGCAGTTCGAGGACAAATATATTGCGCAGGGCTTCAATACGGACAGAACAATAGAAGATACCTTAAATACAGGCTGGGAGTTACTTCGTATTCTTCCCAGAAGCGAGCTTAAACGTATCAAGGACGAATATCTTGACAAATATCTTTAAGAGGGGGCGTCATCTATGGCAAGAATGAATGTCAACCCGACCCGTATGGAGCTGACGAACCTAAAAAGACGTCTCAATCCGGCAGTCAGAGGTCATAACCTTCTTAAGGACAAAAGAGACGAGCTTATGAAGCAGTTTTTGGATATTGTGCGTGAAGCGAAGGACTTGCGTGAAAACGTGGACAGCAGACTTGCGGGCTATTATAAAATGATGATAGGTGCAAAGGCTACGCTATCCGAGGAGGATTTGGCGGCGGCTCTTATGATGCCGAAAATAAGCGCATCGCTTACGGCAAGCAGCGAAAACATAATGAGCGTAAACGTTCCGAAATTTGAATTTCATACCGAAAGCCGCGGCACAACGATTCTTCCCTACGGCTTTTTGGATACTAACGGCGAACTTGACAGCGCAGTTATGACGCTTTCCGAAATTTTCAAAAGTATGCTTACGCTTGCGGAAAAAGAAAAAGCCTGCGAGCTTTTGGCAGACGAAATAGAAAAAACAAGGCGCCGAGTAAACTCTCTTGAATACGTAATGATTCCTCAGCTTAACGAAACAATAAAATATATAAAAATGAAGCTTGACGAAAATGAAAGAGGCAACACAACACGCCTTATGAAGGTCAAAGACATGATGATTACCGAAGTAATCGAAGAAAAAAGAAAGGCGGAGGGCGCATAAGCCCGCCGCTTTTTTATAATTCGGAATTATATTGTTCGTACAAAAATTTGGTTTTCGGGAATCGTGAGCCCTGTCCCCACTTTCATTGTTTATCCTTATTTGATAAAACAGTTACAGAGCAAACTATGTAATATATTAAAATAATTATACCAATTACACATTCTTCTTTTCCTAATTTCCAGTTTGTAAAACTGTCATAAATAATATACAATGCACTTATACTGCCGATAATACCACCCCAACTTTTTCTTTTTGATAATAATAAACCGCTAACAAAAAATAATATTAGCAATATCGTTATCGGCAGCCATTCAACCGTTACACTATTACCGCAAATTAGCAGTACGCTTGCAATAACAATAAAAGGAATATAATAAAATATTTTTTTCATTTATAATTCTCCTTATTTTAATCAAGTTCGTGCAAAAATTTGGTTTTCGGGCGAGCACACAGGGTTCTGTCCGTCCATAGATTTGCATAAATCATAAAAATTTGTTGACAAAACAATTAATTTATGGTAAAATAAATATTGAGGTAAGATTGATAACAGTTAAGGCATATTATTTATGCCGAGCTGGGCGGTTATGCCACGCTCCGAAAGGAGGTGGTTACTATGGTTAAATACATATTAAGAATAATTTTCTTTACTATTGTATTTATGATAGTATTTGCAATAAAAGCAAAATAACGCCAGCCTACCAAAGCAAATGGCGTTATTCATGACGTTATGAATTTGGCATGACCGTTTGAAATCTTACCTTTTCCATTTATATTATAATACGTAATTTTTATTTTGTCAAGTGGTTTTGGCAAATTTTTTTGTTTGTTTAAATTTTACACGCTTGCGGAGGCATTTGCCGACAGTTTTCTCACGGAAACTCGAAAGGAATTTCCGTAAGTTTGCGCAAATATATAATTTCGCATTATTTCAGCTTATTCATAACAATGCCCGTAACAAGTTTCGGATAGAAATACGTTGACTTTTGGGGCATTTTTTCGTTGTTTAAAGAAATATCTTTAATCTGCGAAATTTTCGTTGCGTTTATGATGAATGCACACTGATATTCGCCGTTTTTAACGCTTTTTACAGCTTCATCGGCGCTTCTCGTATATGTGAGATTTTTCTGATTTGCCATATTTTCCTTATCGATTCCAAAGAGCTTTTCCAAAATCATGCTGTGAAGCACGGCAACGTCGAGCGCTCTGTAATATTTCGATGCGCCTTTCATTTCCTTTTCGGCATTTTCTTCACTTTTAAGCGTAATTCTGTAATAAAAATCACCGCCCGTATAAAATCCGAAAATCTTTTCGTTTTCCGTTTTTATGCCGTTTTCTATATCTTCGCTTTTTTCGCACGGCAATTTTTCAACCGTAAAATTTTCTTTTAAAGCGTCTGTGATTTTTTTCGGCGAAAAATCCGCTATTCCTTTAATCATGCGGTGAGTAGGCAAAACAACAAGACCCGTATTTTCCATATCGATAAGAAACGACATAACATAATTATACCCCTCATCGCCTGTAAAATTCGGGTTTTCGGCACGTTTTTCATTGCGGAAATTAAGCGCCGTTTCGTAGCGGTGATGACCGTCGGCGATGAAAAGCTGTTTTTTTGAAAAGGCATTTTCAATGATTTTTATATCCGTTTCATCTGTGATAAGCCAAAGCCTCTGCTCTATTCCGTCATCATTAACAAATGAAACCGCAGGCTCACACTGTGAATGTTTGTCGATAACTTCGGGGATTTCCCTTTTTTCATCGGAATACATAAGATAAATCGGAGAAAAATTGCAGTCGGTATGCTCCATAAGCAAAAGCCTGTCTTTTTTCGCTTTTGAAAGTGTTTCCTCGTGAGGAAGTATGATTTTTTTATCAAATTCTTCAAGCTTAACAGCAGCAAAAATTCCTTTCAGCGACATCCTTCTGCCGAGCGCCTCGAAAATTTCCTCATATATGTAGTAAGCGTTTTCGGGGTCGGTCTTTAAAACGCCGTTTGCAAGGCTTTTATCCAAAAACTCTTTCGCCCTTGTATAGCGGTTATCGTTTTCACTGTCGCTTTCGTTGATTATGCCGTATTCAAGGCGTATAACATTATTTTTGTCCCTGTCGTAATAATTTTTTTGTGCGTCGGGCGAAATTATATCATACGGCGGTGTAACAAGGTTTTTCATGTTTTTTGTGTCGGTATATCTGAGCGCTTTGAAAGCTTTGACTTCTGCCATTTTTGTTTCTCCTTTTATTTATTTTAGGGTATTCCCCGGGCTGAGCGCCGCCCTGCCCCTACGGAATTGTGCGTAAATTGGTTTTTACGTTTTAAGGGCGGATAATATCCGCCCTTAAAATTATATTAATTTTCTTATTGCGTTTGTGAATTTTTCTTTATTTTCTTCAGCTTGCGCTTGCGTTTTTCCCTTTGTCATAACATAAGCCTTGATTTTGGGTTCTGTGCCCGACGGACGAATCGTGAGAAGCGTGCCGTCTTCAAGGTCATAGCTCAAAACGTTGGATTTTTCAAAGTCGAACGGTTCGGTTTCGTTTGTTTGTGCATTTGTTCTTACGGAATTGAGATAATCGTTCACATAAAGAACTTTAACACCTGCAAATTCTTTCGGGGGATTCTTAACGAGGTTTTCCATCATATCCTTGATTTTCTGTATTCCCGAAAGTCCTTCATACGTAACGGAGATTGTTTTTTCCGTATAATAACCGTATTTTTCATAGATAGAATCAAGCACTTCTTTTAGCGTCTTCCCCTGCTTTTTATAGAAAGCCGCCGCCTCGCATATGAGCATGGAAGCGTTTACAGCGTCCTTATCTCTTGCTTTTGTGCCCGAAAGGTAACCGAAGCTTTCTTCAAAGCCGAACAGATACGTATGGCTTTTATCAGCTTCAAACTGCTTTATTTTTTCACCGATATACTTAAAGCCGGTAAGCACGTTCATAACCTTAACGTTATACGCTCTTGCGATTTCGTTTATCATATTTGTTGTAACGATTGATTTTATAATTACGCCGTTTGCGGGGATTTTGTTGTTCTTTTTAAGTCCCTCCAAAACGTAATTAACCAAAACTATACCAATCTGATTTCCGTTTAGAATTTCATATTCTCCCGATGAATTTTTGAGAAGAAGTCCCACTCTGTCGGAATCGGGGTCTGTTCCGACGATTATATCGGCGTCAACCTTTTTTGCGTATTCCCTTGCAATAACGAAGCCCTCGGAATCTTCGGGGTTAGGCGATTTTACTGTCGGGAATCTTCCGTCGGGAAGCTCCTGCTCCTTAACAACGGTTACGTTTTTAAGTCCCATTCTGTCAAGTACGGTTCTTACGGGGATATTTCCCGCGCCGTGGAAAGGCGTATAAACAACCTTCAAGTCGGTATTTTTAAGAGCGTCGGGATTTATCGAAAGGCTCATGATGTATTCGTAATACGGCTCGTCTACCTCCTTGGAAATAATTTTTATTATTCCCTCCGATACAGCTTTATCGTAGTCCATGGACACAACGCCGTCAAAAATATCAACCTTCTGCATTTCTTCAAATACTATCTGCGATTCTTCGGGCGGAAGCTGTGCGCCGTCCGACCAATAAGCCTTATATCCGTTATATTTAGCAGGGTTATGCGATGCCGTAACAACTATACCTGCCGTAGTTTTTAAATATCTTATTGCAAAAGAAAGCATAGGCGTGGGGCGCAGACTTTCAAATAAGAAAACCTTTATGCCGTTGCCTGCCAAAACCTTTGCCGCTTCGATTGAAAATGTATCGGAGCATATACGCGAATCATAAGCAATCGCAACGCCTGCGTTCATAGCGTCCTTACCGTTTTTCTTAATAAGGTTTGCAAGTCCCTGCGTTGCCTGTCTTACGGTGTATATATTCATTCCGTTCGTGCCTGCTCTTATTATTCCTCTTAAGCCTGCCGTACCGAACGAAAGCGCTGTCGAAAATCTTTCGTTTATTTCGTTTTCATCATCTTTAATTTCCAAAAGCTCCTTTTTCAAGCTTTCCTCCAGCTTATCATAATTAAGCCATTTTTCAAAATTTTCTCTTGTGTTCATTTTATATATATCCTTTCCTTTAATTAGCTTCTTTTGTTTTTGCCCGCCATGCTTAAAAGTGCGCCAACTTCGCTCGGATTGAGCTTTCTTATGCGCCCCGTTTTGAGATTTCCCAAAGTAAGTCCGCCCAGGGCAACTCTTTTTAAATCTATTACATGATGCCCCACAGTTTCAAACATTTTTCTTACCTGGCGGTTTCTGCCCTCGGTAATCGTAACCTCGACTATACTTTTGTCTTTATAAATCTCCGACAGAAAAACCTCGGCAGGCATGGTTTTTTTGCCGTCTATCACAACGCCCCGTCTTAATTTTTCGGCTTCGTCATCGGTAAGTTTGCCGTTTATGACGGCTTCGTATTTTTTTTCAATTTTGTTTGACGGATGAATTATTTTGTTCACAAAATCGCCGTCATTCGTAAGTATCAAAAGTCCCTCCGTGTTATAGTCAAGACGTCCCGCAGGATAAATACGCTTGTCCGTAACGCCCGCAAGCTCCGTAACGGAGGGTCTGCCGAACTGATCTTTAACGGTTGTTACATACCCTTTCGGCTTATTAAGCATATAGTAAACCTTTTTTTCGAGCGAATTTATAAGCTCGCCCGAAACCTCGACACGGTCGCTTTCGTCCACGGTTGTACCCATAACGGTTACGACTGCTCCGTTTACCTTAACCTTGCCCTCGGCTATAAGCTCCTCCGCTTTTCTGCGTGAGCAAATGCCTGCTTCGGCTATATATTTCTGCAATCTCAAAAGCTTATCATTCCTTTTCCAAATATTTTTTATAAAGGCTTATATGGTCATTCCAATCGTCGGGGTCGCAAAGCGTTACGCATACAAGCGTGCGTCCGTCCTTTTGTGCCGCCGAAACGAGCGTACGGCCGGCGCTTTTGGTAAACCCTGTTTTTACGCCGATTGTATTTGAATATAACCACAAAAGCTTATTATGATTTTTTAAGTATCTGTTTCCGTTGCCGTTATTTGAAATTTGCGCGGTTTTTGCGGAAACAATCTCACGAAACGTCGGATTTTCAAGTGCATAAGCCGTGATTTTCGCCATATCCGCCGCCGTAACGTAATGCGCGGACGAGGGCAAACCCGACGGATTTTCAAAATGTGAATTTACTGCCCCTGCATAGCGAGCCGTTTCGTTCATTTCATGTATAAATTCATCATAGCCGAAATGGTCGGCTATGGCATTTGCGGCATCGTTTCCCGAATGAAGCATAAGCCCGTAAAGCAGCTCCGAAAGCGTGAGCGTCTCGCCCGATTTAAGATACAGGCTCGACCCCTCCGTGCCTGCCGCACGTGCGCTTACGGTTACCGTTTCATCGCTGTCTCCCAATGAGAGCGCCGTAATCGCCGTAACGATTTTTGTTATCGACGCAGGCTCCATTTTTTCGTTTTCGTTGTAACCGTAAACAATTTTCTTATCTTTTATGTCATAAAGACATACGGATTTTGCGCTGTAGCCCCATGCTCCGAAGCACAGCGAAAAAATAATCATAAAAACGCTAACCGCAAAAACAGCCTTTAATTTCATACTTCCGCCTCCCGTTTATTATATGAACGAGAATACGGAACTATGATTACGCTTCTTCTATAATTTCAGCCGTATTTTTATCACGGTCAAATTTTGAAATAACCTTTTCCAAAACGTCGGGCGCCATATCCACAAGCTTGTCAAAAGGTCCCGACTGGTCTATGTTAATCATCTTAACACCGCTTTTGGAAACGATAAGGAAAGCAACGGGCGAAATTGATACGCCGCCGCCGACACCGCCGCCGAAATTAGGCTCCTGCGCCTTTTCGCCGCTGTCAAAAGTACTTCCGCCGCTTCCAAATCCGAAAGCAACACGTGATACGGGGATTATCGTTATATCCTCCCCCGCTTTTAGGGGAGAACCGATAACCGTATCGGCATCAACCATATTTTTTATGTTTTTTAAAGTGCTGTCAATCAAGTTTTCCAAAGGACTGCTCATAGCAATTTTCTCTCCTTACTATATATTTTTTCGGTAAATCATAAACGCTTTTAAAAGGTGATACGGCTTTGCCGTTATCATAAACATAAAGCGAATGTTGAAAACAGGCTTGTTATAATTCATGCTTACGTTTAATGCAGGCGGTTTTTTAAGGCTGAAATACTGCCCCAAAAATCCGAAAACGGTATTTATAAATGCCGTAACCGTGCCGTATGCAATTCCCGTTGAAGCGGCATTGCCCGTTCCGAATTCGCCTGCCGCGCCGAATTCCTCTATTTTTATTTTTTTTCTTAAATAAACGAGCGCAAGCGTTACGGCGTTTTTTTGGCGCATGAAATTATTTCTCAAATCAAAAAAGCGTTTCATAATGCCGTCCTCGCTCTTTTCTTGTGTTTCTTCTTTTTCGTGCTTTTCGGACTTTTCATTCTTTCTGCGTTTCTTCTCGTTTTTATCCAAAAGGACGGCGAATTTTATTCCGAGCGTTTTTAAAAGAATTTTTATTTTTTTACCCTCTATCGATATTATAACCGAAAAATCAAAAAATAAAAGCGCCGCCGCAATTATCACGGCAAGTATAAGTATTCCCAAAATTATGTATAACGCCGTCATTTCTATTCCTCCATATAATCAGGCACTTCGGGGTCGGAATCCTCCTCGTCCGTAACCGTATCAAAAATTGTCATTTCGTCTTCTTTTCCTATGTTTTTGAGCGTTTCGCCCTCTGCTCTCGGCAAGTCGTCAAGCGTTACAAGCCCAAACATTCTTAAAAATTCGTCCGTCGTGCCGTAAAGCTTCGGGTGTCCTATCGTGTTCATTCTGCCACGCTCCTCTATAAGCTCCCTTTCCGAAAGTCTGCAAAGCGAATTATACGAATCAACGCCCCTTATGCTGTCTATCGCCGCCTTTGTTACCGGCTGATTGTACGCTATTATGGTAAGCACTTCAAGAGCCGACTGCGACAGCATTCTCGACGCTTTCGACATCATGATTTTTGCGATAATATCATGATAGTCCGACTTCGTAGCCATCTGCACGGAATCATTCATAAAAACGATTGTTACGCCCCTTTTTTCATTTTCAAGCTCCGCTTTATACAAATCCAAAGCTGACCGAGCCGTCTGTATGGGAATATCGAGCGCTTCGGCAAGCTTTTCTATCGATACGGGTTCACCGACCGCAAAAAGCACAGCTTCGATTTTTGCAAAAAGCTCTTTTATATTTTCATCAATCATTATTTTCACCTTTTAATAAATAAAATTTACCGCTTGCAGCCTCCAACAAGATTTCGCCGTCCTTTATCATCGATAACAGTGCGGAAAATGCCGCCGCAAGCTGCGCTCTCGTTTTGCATATGCCTGAAAATACTGCCACAAGCTCAAGCTTATCACCGTTTTTCAAAACCGCTTTCAGCTTGTCCTCCATGGAGGAAACGGAAACGATTTCACGTTCCGTAATCTCGGAAAATGCCTCTTTTGAAGGAAGTGCACGCTCCGAAAGCTTTCTATAAAGCATTTCGAGCGTTTCCGGAAGTCTTTCCTTTTCCATGTTTATTTTATTGTATTTTATAAGTCCTTTAATTTTTTCTCTGTGCTTTGTGTGGGAATTAAAGCCGATATGCTCTCTTTCCTTTAAGTATGAAGAAATTTCGGCATATTTTTTGTAATCGAGAAGCTTTTCTACAAGAGCCGCTCTGGGGTCTTCCGCCTCTTCCTCTTCCTTTTTCTCGTTCGGAAGAAGCATTTTTGATTTGATATACAAAAGCTCCGACGCCATAACGATAAATTCGGAGGCTATATCCATATTAAGACTTTCCATTTTTTTGAGATAATCTATATACTGCTCCGTCAGCTCCGATATCGGAATATCATAAATATCAATCTTGTTTGTCTTAATAAGATGAAGGAGCAAATCAAGAGGTCCCTCAAATTTTTCAAGCTGTAAATCCACGTTTTAACCCCCGATAATACTCATAAAAAATTTAAGAACGTTATATGTTCCTCTCGTTATAAGCATATCAAATGCACCCGACCAGACAAGCGCCAAAAATATTATCATGATATATCTTTCATATTCCATAATCTTAAAGTAATAATGCTGCGGCAAAAATGCAAAAAGCACACGTGAGCCGTCAAGCGGAGGTACGGGAATAAGGTTAAACACACCCAAAGAAACATTATAAACCGCAAGCGTCGTAAGAAAATCGCCCAAAACGGGAACCGAATAGCAAAAGCGGTATATCAGACAAGCCAAAAATGCCATAATAAAATTCGTAAGCGGTCCTGCAAGAGCGGTTATCGCCATGCCCTTTTTGGGGTCTCTGAAATTGCCTGCATTAATCGGAACAGGCTTTAAAAGAAGAACAAAGCCGAGCCACATCGCTATGCTTGCTATAGTCCCCATAAAAGGAATGTTTGAAAGAAGCTTCGAGACAAACATACCGATTAATATAAAGCTTGCATATGTCGGGTTTATATGCTTAAGCGGATTCAGCGAAAGCCTGCCCATATATTTAGCCGTACCGTCGCCCATAAGATACGCAACGTATCCGTGCGCAATTTCATGCGGAAGCACACACAAAAGAAGCGAAACAACGCTCAATGCCGCACCCAAAACCGTATATATTATATTCATGATATTCATGTAAATTCTCCTTTTCCAATTATACTTCTATATTATATCATTAATTTTCATTTTTTGCAATATAAATTTTCAATAAAAATAAAAAAATTTTACAATTTCTATTGTGTTTTTTGAAAAAATAGTGTAAAATACTTTTGTGGGAGGAGAATCAATGTGGAAAACTTCAAAAACAACATAAAAAAATTCGATTTCCCTCTTTTTTTGGGAACTATACTTTTAAGCATTATAGGCAACCTGCTTGTCGCAAGTGCGACTGCGTCGTATTCCGGCGGAAAAACGCAGGTTATAATACAAATTGCGGCGACCGTTTTGGGCGCTGTTTTGTGCGTTGTCATCGCTTTTTACGATTATGAATTTCTGTCGGCGAAATGGCTCTACATAATAGGAGTCGATATTTTTCTTTTGCTTTTGGTTCTTGTACTCGGCATAGGAGCCGAGGAGGTAGGAAGCAAAAGCTGGATAAGGGTGGGACCCATAAGCGTTCAGCCGTCGGAATTTGTCAAAATAGGCTTTATACTTTCGTTTTCGTATCAGCTGAGCCTATACAAGGAAAGAATAAACGAGCTTAAAATTGCCGGGCTTTGCCTGCTTCACATTGCCGTTATAACGGGGCTTGTTATGCTTCAGCCCGATTTCGGCACAACAATGGTTTTTGTAGCCGTATTTCTCATTATGATATTTACGGCGGGGATTTCGTGGAAATATATTGTTTCCGCCGCTGGAGCGGTTGCGGTAAGTCTGCCCGTTATGTGGTTCTTTATTTTCAAGGACTATCAGAAAAACCGTATCATTACGTTCTTTCATCCCGAGCTTGACACACAATTTTCGGGCTATCACGTCATGCAGTCCAAAACGGCGGTCGGAAGCGGAAAGCTTTTCGGGCAGGGACTTTTTAAGGGACTTCTTACGCAAAACGAGTTTCTCCCTGCAAAGCATACGGACTTTATTTTTTCCGTTGCCTGTGAGGAGCTTGGTTTTGTGGGTGCGGGAATTATAATTCTTTTGATTGCTTTTATAGTTTTTCGGTGCTTTTATATTGCGTTAAAGGCAAAGGACGACCTCGGCTCATATATAGCGATAGGCGTTGCCTCAATGATACTTGTTCAGTCTTTGGAAAACATAGGAATGACGCTCGGTTTAACGCCCGTTACGGGAATCACGCTTCCGTTTTTAAGCTACGGCGGTTCTTCCATGCTTACAAACTATATAGCTATAGGACTTGTGCTTAACGTAAAAATACGGAGCAAAAAAATTAATTTTATGTAGGAAATTATTATGTTTAACGAATTTATGCAAAAGGCAATAGACGAGGGAAAAAAAGCTTACAAAGAGGGCGAGGTTCCCGTCGGTGCGGTAATGGTTTATAAGGGAAAGGTTATCGCCGCCGCTCACAACACAGTTATAAAGGACAACAACCCGACATACCATGCGGAAATCCTTGCAATTAACGAAGCATTAAAAACGCTCGGAACAACATATCTTACGGATTGTTCGCTCTATGTTACAAAAGAGCCGTGCATAATGTGCCTGGGAGCGGTTATCAACACACGTATAAAGAGAGTTTATTTCGGTGCGTATGATATAAAATACGGTGCGGGCGACTATGTTCTGGGGCTTATGCATCAAAAAAAGCTTAATCATTATACCGAGATATACGGCGGTATAATGGAAAACGAATGTAAAAAACTTCTGGAGGATTTTTTCAGATGCGGTTTATCGTAAATAATATTCACGCAAGCGTGAAACAGTCGGATTTTGAGACGCTGGAACGCTTCAAAAAGCAATACGTCAAAAATTCGTGCGCCAATGTTTATATACACAAAAAATCAATAGACGCACGAAAAAAAGACGATATTAAATATGTTTTTTCTTTTCTTATAGAAACAAGCGATAAAGGACTTATAAAAAAGCTTAAAAAGCAAAAGAATACGGCACAGGAGCAGAAATCGGAGGTAAAAGCGGTTTTCGGAGATAAGTCCGTAATTCACAAACCCGTAGTAGTCGGAGCAGGACCTGCGGGGCTTTTTTGTGCGTATTTTTTTGCTAAATACGGCTATAACCCCATAATTTTGGAACGGGGAGAAAAGATTGAGGACAGAGCAAAAACGGTTGAAAAATTTCATAAAAGCGGTATTTTAAACGAAAATTCAAACGTACAGTTTGGAGAAGGCGGTGCAGGCGCATTTTCGGACGGCAAGCTTACAACGAGAATTTCAGACCCGATTGCAGGCGATATTGTGCGCATACTCTCCGAATGTTCGGGTATCAGAGAGCTTACATACCTTGCACGCCCGCATATCGGAACGGATAAGCTTTACGAATGTGTGATAAACTTACGCAAAATTATAACGGATATGGGCGGCGAATTTCGCTTTTGCGATAAACTTAAGGACATAAAAACAGAAAACGGAAAAATCGCTTCCGTAATTTCGGAGCAGTCGGGTGAAATACCGTGCGAAATTCTTGTTTTGGCAACGGGACACAGTGCGCACGATATATACAAATTAATGTATAAAAACAACATAAAAATGGAGCAGAAAAGCTTTTCCGTGGGCGTGAGGACGGAGCATAAAAGAGCGGATATAGATAAAATCCGCTA
>ERZ779725.1273-NODE-1273-length-14205-cov-3.663251_pt1 | contig 14205 bp, 17 predicted proteins | sample MGYA00511890_ERZ779725 | MGnify/ENA primary metagenome ERZ779725 (study PRJEB29588, sample SAMEA2148549) | human gut metagenome | biome: human gut; feature: human-associated habitat; material: faeces | place: Denmark | collected 2008/2010 ...
CTATATATAGCCGCTAGTTATTCATTCGACAAGCCGTTAGTTATTCACTTCAGCAGCCAATGGCACTCTATCAAACAGCTAGGCCTCCCTACTCCGATAAACAATCGTGCCCCAAAAGACTTTGAACTCACAGAGCATGCACCGATAAGTCGGCACTAAGCAACCATTAACAGATATAATGGCTAAAACAGGCTGGAATGACCGCACTAAATTCAAACGGAAATATATCAATTTTAATCTATTGTCATGATTTAAGGCTATCCCCCATGAATATCGAATGAGTCGGAATTTCTACTGCCTCATTGTTTTAGGAAAGTGATAGAGAGCAAAAAAAGGAGTTAAGCCATAGACTTAACTCCTTTTCTCTCAGCTTTAGTCGGGATGACTGGATTCGAACCAGCGACCACACGCCCCCCAGACCGACACAGACAGTTAAGCGAGCAGTATCCAAATGCTCGTCTTTCGAGCAGAAAACTATGGTTTTATGCGGGATTACACTAGCATTTCTCTATTTTCTTTCGGAAAAGTAAACAAGAAGAGCATAGATAGAAATAACACACTAGTAATCAAATAAATAATTTCATACAAATTCATCATCTATTATTTTTACCTACATGATTTCCCCTTTATTGTTTTAGGGATATTTTAGGAAAAAGCAAATACTTTAGCTCACAAGAATACAAAAGTTAAATAACACCAACACAACATCACAACTATAACTCATTTAAAGCGATCATATAAAATCAGTTCATTATTTTTGTGATATAACTTAGAAACGATCATGGCAACACTAAAAATGACACTGCATACGGCGAATCAAAGAAAAGATGGTACATATCCTGTATCACTAAGAGTTATCAAAGACATGAGAGCAAAATACTGCTCCACGGGATTGTACGCACACCTAAACGAATGGGATGAAAAGGCAGAGCGTTTTGTTGGCAATAAAAGAATCTGTCCAATGAACAAAGAATACAATGCGAGACTTATTGAATTAGTCGCAAGAGCGCAAGCCGTCATCCTTCAATTCGATCGGGATGGCATAGATTGGACTCTTAACCAGTTCGAAGAAGAATTTACCCATAAAACAAAGAAGGGGAAATTTTTAGATTACGCCAACAAGATCATAAAGGATTTAAAAGAGACCGGACACAATGGCACTGGCAAAGTATATGAGGCGGCTATTTACAACTTATCATTATTTGATCCCAAATTAAAAAGTAGGCTGTTGCAAGAAATAGACATAAAATACGTCCATGCCTACAATTCCTTTATGGAAAAACGAGGATGGGTCGGTAATACGAGGTTACATGAGATGAAAACTTTAAGAGCCATATTGAATCGAGCTATATTGGAAAAAGAGTGCACCGCCAATTTTTATCCTTTTGGGAAAGGAGGATTTCCTATCTCCTCTTTAGCGGAAGAGACACGCAAAAGGTATCTCTCTGAGGAATCGCTCAAAAAATTGATAGGCACAAAATCGAATAATAAGAAAAACGAGGAGGCCAGACTTCTATTCATTTTCTCCTATCTATGTTTCGGTATGAGCTATGTAGACATGGCTAACTTGAAAAAAGATAATATCATTACAGAAAACGGGAAAGAGTATATTATATATAAACGACACAAGACTGAGCATAACAAAAACGCAAAGTTCATCAAAATACCTCTAGGCAAAGACCTAAAGGAAATACTCGAGTGGTTCTCTAACAACGGCAAGCTATTAGGCGACCATATACTTCCATTGATGACAATAGATTGTACTGGGGACAAATTATACGATCATCTACAAAGGAGACGTGCGAAATACAACAATTACCTTAGACGTTTGGCTACAGAATTTGAGCTGCCAGAGAAGATCACAAGCTATGTGAGCCGTCATTCGATGGCTATGACATTACAAGACGATGGAACACCAAGGGAGATCATCAGCCAAATCATGGGGCATAAGGACTTGAAAACGACGAATGTCTATCTAGACAGCTTTGGTAATGAGAAAATTGAAGAAGTTACAAACAAATCACTATATAAAAACAGAATAGCACTATGAGAGTGAAAAATTACAGATTTTCTCGAGCCTATCGCATTGGATCTACAACACGGCGGAATTCCGCTTTCAATTCTATTATACACGCATGATTTTTTGAAATAGATATAGTAAGGAATGTTTTATCAAAGTTTCATTGATATATAAGTATATGACATATTACATTGAAAATACAAGGAGGAAAAGATATGATTGATACAATTAGAATGAATATAAACGAATATGAATTAAATACTCCGATTTCGTTTCTAGAGGAGGTAAGTTGCAAGATAAGAGTCGATAGGAGAAAGAGCAGAGGGAATCGAGTTGTAGGATGGTTGGATAATATGAAGGTAGATATAAAAAACAAGAGATTGACTTTAGAAGGGAGTTTATCTAAATGGATGAATGGGCATAACGTGTATGGGATGGAATTCGGTCAGATCAAGGAAGCCATAGACAGATTGGGCGAAAGGCTAGGGTTCTCGTTATACAATGCGAGGGTCACGAGAATAGATATCGCTCAAACGTTCAAGATGGAATGCAAGGTTCCCGAATATCTCAAAAGGCTTCATTACATGGAAGGATTTAATAACTTCGCTTTTAACGCTCATTGTAGGTATTTCGAGGAGGATATTAAGTATCCCGAGTTACAGATGTGCTTCTATGATAAGGTGAAAGAAAGAGTGGAAAAGAAGGAGAGAAAAAAGATTATGCAGTATGACTGGGATCGTCAACAGGACTTCTTGGATAAGAACATGTTATTGGATGCCAACCTATTACGATATGAATTGAGGATATTGAAAGTCCGTAATGTTTTTCATCGCAAGATTACATGTTTAGATTTGTTCTCTGGTGATTTTTATGGTGAATTGGTAGAATTGTGGAGTGATATGTATGAGAAGGTTGAAAAACACTTCGATTTATCCGAGTTAGCCGTGATGCAGGATTGGAACGGTATCAGTCAATTAAAGCAGAATTGCCTAGAGTTATGCATGATTGCCATACCTTCCGAGATTACCAATGAGATAGAGAAAGGTTTCAAGGAGGGTAAGGTATCTGCGCAAAATAAGAGTAATGCCTTGAAATTAGTGAGAAAAATAAGAGAGGAGGTGAAGAAAAAGTATGCCAAGGCATCTTTAGTGGATGAATTGAATGCAAAAATTGAGAATGAGTTCAAAAATCAAGTGGTCTCGATAGAAATGCATGATTATCCTTTGCCAAGATAATCTATTTTTATACATTTGTCCTGCTCGTAAAGAATGAGCAGGGCGTTTAAGGTATTATCCCTATTGTTTGGAATCTGGACAATTTCAAAATATGATGGGGTTAATAGGCGGTAACGTCCACGTTTTGTATATACATGCTTCTCAAAGCCATGTAGATATAGGCGTGGACTGTTACGTTTATCCATCATATTGGGCAGTCCAGAGCCTCAAACATAGGATAAACTAGCAGTTCCACGCTCCTTATTTGTAACCTTCCCCTTTGGAACTGAGAGGAAATTCATTGCATTACTCGTAATTATCAAATCTACAGATAAGTATAAAGGTCACACTTTTATCTGCAAGCTCCTACAATAAGACTAAAAAAATCAGATAATTTCGTTTTGGTAGGAGGAATATATATAAGATGATTACCAAGTAATACGTTGATTAATGCTATTATTTCAGTATGGGAAACATGGATGAGGAAAACTATGGCATAGTCTATGCCTTGACCAACCCCGCTATGCCAGGGCTTGTAAAGATCGGTATGACCTCAAAGCTAGAGATCGATCAAAGAAAAAATCAGTTGTATTTCGGTAGCAGTGGGGTACCATTGCCTTTTGAATGCGTATACGCATGTAAGGTAAAGGACTTCGAGAAAACAGAGAAAGCGCTTCATATCGCTTTCGCTCCCCACCGGATCAATCCTAATCGGGAGTTCTTCAAGATGGAAGTAGAAAGGGTAATCGCTATATTAGAGCTATTGGGGCCTAACAACGCAATCAAAGAGGTGGAAGAGGATTTAGAGGCGGGAATAAGCGATCAGGAGAGGTCTGCGAGAGAGAGCATGAAGAAAAGAGCAGCTTTTAGTTTTAAGAGAATGATGATCCCTGTCGGTGCCAAGCTAAATTACAGGGATGACAACAACGTAGAGATCGAGGTGGCAGAAAAAAACAAAGTGATATACAATGGTGAGACCATGTCTTTAACCGCAGTGACAAGATTATTTAAACCTTATGTTGTTCATCCTACCCCTTATTGGACTTATGAGGGCAATAAACTCTCTGATCTCTGGGAGATTTCATTAGGAGAATGTTGCTCTGAGGAATAATTGGGCTGATCTTTATTCCATAAAAAGAGTATATCTATTAAAACAATCATTATGGAAAAAGATCTTGAAAGGAGAATTGTCATAGAGCGCCTAAAAAAGGCGGGGATAGACGATGAAAGAGCCAAGGAGTTCCTTCAAGTAATCCCCGCAAAAGAGGCGTATGAGAATCTATGCAGGAATGAGATCCTAAAGAGAGTGATCGCCGAGATCGGTTTGGAAGAGGTTGAGAAAGGGGCGGAAAGAAAGGGAGTGACTATCGATGAGTTTGCCAAGGAGTTCGATCGAGGGGATTATACAGGTAGTTTACAAGTGTTATCTAAAAAGGATTGACATGATAACTGAAATATTCGGAGCAAAATAAATACTGGTTATTAACAAGGAAAAACGACTAAAAACATGGAAGATAATAAGCTTTTAAGATATGAGGCAGAAAAGAAAAGCCTGATAATCGCATTCGTCTTGACATTCTTCTTTGGGCCCTTTGGCCTATTATATACATCTTTCTGGGCGATGTGCGCAATGCTTTTCATCCTATTCCTAATTGTTGCTGCTGGAGGCTGGGCTGGAATACTAGCCTTGGGGCTAGGAGGATCCCTTATTTATTGGGGTATATGTGTCATTATAGGGGTATTTTCCGCAAACTCTCATAATCAAGAACTATTAAGAAAGATCATGAATGAGGGACAAATAACGAATAAAGAGAAAACCCTAAACGCAGAGATTAGACCTATAATAAATAAAGAGATAACAGAAGATACAAATGTAATCAAATCGCAAAACACAGTATCAAAGGAAGATATAAACACCAAAGTCGCAGATAAGTGGATAATGTATTGTTTACTCTTCGCAGGTATAACACTCACTTTCTACTATTTTTACCACATAGGTGTCTTTGATTGGTTTCAAGAAAAATCCCAATCTGACTATATAAAAAACGAGGTTACCATTGGAAAGACATCTGGAAATTCAACAGCGGAGAAAAAGCCTGCCATACTTTCAGATACGATTCGGCTAAAAACTGATAGTGTATGCTTGAATATGAATCCTTTCACCTTCAAGACTGGGCTTATATTAACCGATGTAAGTAGCGAGATTCAACTTTCTAATAGCTCAAGCCTAGGAGCCAATATTTATCTGATACTGAATTTCAAGAATATAAGTGCTCAGAAATTTAAAAAGGATATAAAAGTGACATGGAAAATCAGAGATCCTAAAACAGGAGCGATCAAATATGACGGTACTAACATCCTTGATTTTGAGGCTTCCATCAATCCTAATGAATCATGGATGAAAGAGATCAATATCCTTGAATGCACAGCAATGTACAACAAAAAGTTGAACATACTTATCGAATTAGATGAAATCCCAGTGGAAGATATAACAATAAGACCTAAATATTAGAATTTAGACGAATCAAAAAAACGAAGAGAGGTTTGACATCAATTATAGTAGAACTAATAAACAAATAGTTATGTATAAAGACAATGGACAAGGAACTCTTTTAATCAGAAGAGGGACAAAGGAAGAGATCGAAAAACTTCAAGAGAGATACGAAAAAGCCCTAGATAAACATTTAGGGCTCAAAAAGTCGTTTTCTGAGCGTAAAGACACGTTGAAAAAGTCATCGGAACAATAAATTGAGCATCTTAATCCTTGCATATCTATGACGAAAAAGACAACTTTAGGGACAAGATCTGGGTATTAACTTCTTTCGACTATAGCAGGCCTAAGGAAGATAAAATAAGAAAAGCGACTTCTAATGAAATCGCTTTTGGAAGAAAAGACCAAACTACATTCTTACCTTGTAGTTCTTCTGTGAACCCTCGTAAGGGTCATCTTGAGAAGGCGCAACCTCCTGTTGCCTATCCTCAATGTTCCTTTTCTGAGCGTAAAGATACGTTGAAAAAGTCATTGGAACAATAAATCGAACCTCTAGATCTCAAAAAGCAAAAATATTAAGACCAACTGATACAATCTTAAAAGATAGAAACAAAAGATATATCAAATTTGACTCCAACTGGGAATAAAGGGGTATAAACAAAATCATCTATGAAGATGAGAATATCTACTTAAAGAAACAGAAAATCGCTAAGAACAAAAATAAACAGTATTTCCACCACAGAAAATTCAATATACAAGATAACCCCACTATAGGAAAATCAATGAATCTTTGATTATTCGTTGCTCAGACCAAATAAAGCTCAGACCTTTATCCCAAAATCAATTATTTTATAAACATGAAAAGAGATAAAACAAAATTGCATTTATTTGCACAGACCAACAGCCATTGTTTTAGGAAAGTGGTAGAGAACAAAGAAAAAGGAGTTACGCTTATCAGCATAACTCCCTCATTCTTAACAGTCGGGATGACTGGATTCGAACCAGCGACCACACGCCCCCCAGACGCGTACTCTAACCGGGCTGAGCTACACCCCGTTGTTTTGTTTAACGGGTGCAAAAGTACGTATTTACGGGGAATTTGCAAAATTTTCAGGCGCTTTTTTGCTCAAAAAAAACGTTTTTTAATTGGCTTTATTTATAAGTTTCTGTTGCTCAGTGGAATAGTTGATGGCTGTAATGGTATTAGATTTCCTTTATTTGCATTAAGTTATTTCTAAAGTTTTAGGAATATGTTAGAGAAATGGAAGTTTTTGGAATTCGTGGAGTTGCTATTCTTTTTAACTTTTTTTTTATGAATCATTTATAAGATGTTTGTACTGTGGTCTTTTTATTTTTGCACTTGATTTATTAATTTATAATTAGTTTGATATGGCAACATTCAAATTATTGCTTCATTCGGCAAATAAAAGAAAGAATGGAAGTTATCCTGTCTCGTTGCGGATAACAAAAAACATGAAGCATAAGTATATCTCTTTAGGTCTTTATGGCAAGAAAGAAGAATGGGACGAAAAAAGTGAGCGTTTCCGTTGTGACAAGCGTGTCTGTCCTAATTACAAGGAGTATAATGCGCGATTAGTCCAATTATTGGCACGTGTTCAGAATGTTGAACTTGATTTTGAGCATGATAAAATAGACTGGACTTTGAATCAGTTTGCTGATGCTTTTTTATATAAGAGTAAGCAGGGTAAGTTTCTTGATTTTGCAGTTCTCTGCATAGAGGAGATGAAAGCCACAGGACATATAGGTAATGCACACGTGTGGGAGAGGCTCCTTTATAATCTGAAGCTGTTTGATAAGAAACTTCATGTGCTCTGTTTTCAGGAGATAGATATAAAGTATGTGAATTCCTATAATCAATTCATGGAGAAGAGAGGATGGAGCGGTAATACCCGTAAACATGATATGAAAACCTTGAGTGCTATATTGAACCGTGCCATCAAAACAAAGGAATATTCAGGTAATTCTTATCCTTTCGGGAAAGACGGTTTCTGTATCTCTGCTTTGGAGGAAGAAACCCGTAAAAGGTATCTTTCACAGGAGTACTTGGACAAGCTGATGAATACTGTGTTTGCGAATAAGCCTAGAGAAGTGGCAAGGCGGCTTTTCCTGTTTTCCTATTTTTGTTATGGAATGAGCTTCATTGATATGGCATATTTGAAGCGTGATAATATAAAATCGGAAGGAGGAGGAAAATACCTTGTCTATAAGCGTCATAAGACGGAGCATAGTAAAAACGCGAGATTCATCAGAATCCCTTTGACAAATGAATTGTGCCTGCTGCTTCAGTGGTTTCGAGATAATACCTTGTTGGTAAGTGATTATTTGTTGCCTTTTGTTTCCAAGGATTATGTCGGTGAGAAGCTGTACAATCATCTTCGCAGCAGATTGGGCAGGTATAATGAGAGACTGAGAGAAATAGGAGAAGAATTGTGTTTTCAAGAGAAATTAACAAGTTACGTCAGCAGGCACTCTATGGCAATGACTTTACAGAGCAGTGGCGTTCCCCGTGAAATGATTGGTCAGGTGATGGGTCATAAGGACTTGAGCACGACAAACACTTATTTGGATAGTTTTGGAGATGCTGAAATAGAGAAAGTTACATTGAAATCATTATATAATAATAAAGAATTAAAATTATGAGAAAGAAAAAATATGAAAATTTTATCGCGAAATTGATGATGACTAAAGATATTATTGATGCTGCCGAATTGGAGAAACACATCCGTAATGTTGTCGGCTATGATAAGTCTTCGCTTGAAAAAGAATATTTTCGGATAAATGAACTTATTGAAAATCAATATGAAAAATACGGCATAATAAATGAGGGTGATAATATAGAGGCTTTTAGAAGAGGTTATTATGCCTTGAACAAGTTGTCTGTCACTTTAGACGATATCCGTAATAAGATAAATTCGCTGGGATATGAAAAAGAGAGTGGAATTGGAATACGTATTCAGCAGGATTGGAATTATGCCGCGCATCTATTGATTGATTTGTTATATTTGGAAAATATAAATCTTCATAATTACTCATGTTTATTAAAGGATTGTCTTAAACGAACCGGCAATTCTCCCATGTATTCCTGTTATTCGGAGGAGCAATTGAAACTTGTTTATGAATATCTTTGTTCTAAATCTCTGTTTTGTAACAAAGATGAATTCAGTAATTTTTTTAAGATATTTAAATCTGAAGCTTCTGATGTAACGCATAAAATAAAAGTGAATACCTCTAGAACAGGTGCAAAGGCTCTATTGAGAGTTGCTGTCGAAGAGTTGACTAAACAATTTTCTGCTTCATTGGTTAACTTGTTTTTTGCGGATAAAGATGGTGGTGATTTGAAAATAGCCAGCCATCATAGAACCACGGCTTATGATGATTATCGGAGGGAAATAGCTCGTATACTGTCTTAAAATAACTTCCTTGAATTAAATGCGCTTTTTTAAATCGATATATATGTTTGATATTCAGATGTATATATCGATTTTGTTTTTGCTTTGTGTCGCAAAATGAATTTGAAAAATTAATTGTAGTGCCCTTTCTTTGCATCATAATTTTAAAAAAAAGATATGATAAAAAGAAAAAAAGCTGTTTCTACAGCAGAATCAAGTAAGGAAAAAGGCATGAGAATAAATTCAGGTGTTTCAGAAAGCATCATGATAGTGTCTGATATTATTGGTATAGACGAAGTCTGTAAAATAACAAGTCTTTCTCGCAGCACGATTTATAAAAAGACTTCTAATCACGAAATTCCTTTTTATAAATCCACTCTGAACAAAAGGTCCTTCCTGCGTTTTAGACGTTCTGAGATTCTAAATTGGATGTTGCGCCATCGTATAGGGACTATTGATGAGTTTTTGGAATCTCAGGATTGAGTTTATAATAATAAGTGAAATAATATTATTATATTAATAATAAAGGAAGAGGATACTTTTATGTATGATACAATAAAATTTGTAATAAAAGAAAGTGAATTGGATAATGCAATTTGCTTTTTAGAAGAGATTCCGTGTAGGATATCGATAAAGTCTACTTCTTCAAATAGAGTGGTAGGTTTTTTGAAGAATATGAAGATTGAAGTGCGAAATACTACTTTGATAGTGCAAGGTAGTTTGCTTAAATATTTCAAGGGTTATAATTATGCAGAGTGTTTGTCTGTATGGGATGTCAGAAAATCGATAAATAAATTGAGTAATGAGTTGAATGTTCCTATGCGACAGGCTGTAATCAATAGGATTGATATTGGTATCTGTTTTTCTATGGTTAATGTTCCTTGGGTATATTGGGATTGTCTGCTTCATAGCGATGGTTATTTTCGTTCTAATATAAAACAAGAAACTTTGTATTTTGACAAGTATGATTCGCAGCTTTGCTTTTATGATAAAAAGACGGAGATGAAAAAGAATAGGGAGGTTGAGAATTTAGAATGTTTAAAAAAAATAAACGTGCTGCGATATGAGTTTCGTTTCAAAAAAGTTACATCGATTTTTGGCGGTGTAGTAAGAGGGGCTGACTTGTATAGTCCTGTTTTCTATTTGCGAGTATTGCAAAAATGGTATGATGGCTACATGATTATACAGAAAGGATTTGTATCGGAAGTTGATTTACTCAGGTTTGGTGGCAAGAAAGAGTTTCAGCGTTCTTGTGTTGCTTTAGTAATGGGTCAATTTAATCTATATGAAGTTTTGGATAGGGAATTTGCACAAGGAAAAATCAATAGTAAAAATAAATATGATATAAAGGAGGTTATGAAAGAAGCAGAGAAATTACTACTGGATAAGGAAAACTTTATTTCTATTATAGATGAATTGACTAATAAGGTGAGTGTTTTTTATGAGGAAATGAAAAAGTCTGTGGAAAACGTTTCTCCATATCGTTGGGAGTTATTGAATAGAATGGCTGATCGTTCTTTAAGGGTTTAAAATGTAGTTTTAACAAAGAAACAGACGCAAGATAGGTAAATAATCACTTTTTTGTAGGAAATGGAATAAAACGTAATTAAACAGGCTTTTCAGTAGTTTAATTTAATGCTTGTGAGATTTTCTATCAATGTTCATTAGAAAAAAACTTGGTGTTTCCTTTTCCTATTTCTTTTACTTAGAAAAAATTATGTAATAAATGTTTTGATAGGAATAATTTATTAAATATATTTGTATATTAATGGAATGAATCAGCGATAAACAGCGTGTTTAATACTGGTTTTAGTAAATAATAGTATACAAATATATTGATTATGGAAAAGAAGAGTAGTGGTTATCAGACTGGAATTGCGAGTGAGCATTTGGTTTTGTCTATGTTGTATCGTTTGGGTGCAAAAGCATATTTGACTTTGGGTAATGAAAAGAGTATTGACATAAGGATTACTAAGGATGACGGAAGTTGGATTTCTGTTGATGTGAAGTCTGTACGTAAGGGGAATGCTATTCCTGTAGGGAATGCAGTGGATAAGGATAATCATTATTATGTTTTTGTAATTTATAATAATAAGTTTAGTGATTTATCTGTTCATCCTGATTTTTATATTGTTCCTAGCCATATTGTTGTTGAGAGAAGAAAGGAATTTAATGGTGGTCCTATTGATATATTCAAGAAAGATATTATAGAATATCAGAATAAGTGGGAAATTTTGGGTACATTTGTAGAAAATGGTGAACTTTCTACAGAAAAAAAATGATGAGGGATAATTTTAAATGTAGAATTTATGGAGATCTTGAGTTTATTAGGAACACTTTATAGTATAGCTATATTTGTGGTATATATTGTTTTAATAGGATGTGCTTCTAAGTTGGCTGTACGGCTTGGTAGAGAGAATGGGGCTTGGGTTTTTTTTAGTATTCTGTTCACTCCTGTTTTGGGTATAATTTTGTTACATTGTTTAGGAAAAACGGATGAACAAGAGAAGAATGATTTTTTGGAAAGAAAAATGTGGGAAAACAATGTTTGACAGTTTTATATAAAAATCTATCATATTTGTATTGTAGAATATTATGTTTTTTGAGTAAAAATGTTTATGAATTGATTTTTTATTAATATGATAGGCTCACTTGCAGGTGATATTATAGGCTCTGTATATGAGTTTAATAATATAAAGACGAAAGATTTTCCTTTGTTCAGTAAAGAATCTTTCTATACTGATGATTCGATTATGACGATAGCTGTGGCTGATTGGTTGCTTCATGGAGGTGATTTGGTGAGAGTGATGCAGTATTATGGTTCTAAATATCCTTTTCCTATGGGTGGATATGGTGCTCGTTTCGACAAATGGCTGCATGAAAAGAATCCTAAGCCTTATAATAGTTGGGGAAATGGTTCGGCAATGCGTGTTAGTCCTGTGGGATGGTATTTTGATTCTTTGGAAGAAACAATAAACGTGGCGGAAGAGACAGCTGTGGTTACCCATAATCACCCTGAAGGAATCAAAGGAGCTCAGGCTACGGCATCGGCTATTTATTTGGCAAGAAAAGGTAAATCAAAAGAATATATCCGCAGTTTTATCACAGATAATTTTGGCTATGATTTGAATCGCTGTTGCGATGATATTCGTTGTGATTATAAATTTGATGAAAGCTGTCAAGGTACAGTTCCCGAAGCTCTTATTGCTTTTTTAGAGAGTCGGAGTTTTGAGGATGCTATAAGGTTGGCTGTTTCATTGGGTGGTGACAGTGATACACTGGCTTGTATAACAGGAGGGATTGCAGAAGCTTTTTATAGATATAGAATTCCCTATGGAATACGCAGCAAGGTTCTTTCTTTATTGGATGATGATTTGCGAAGAATTGTTAAGGAATTTATAGATGCTAGGCGCGAATGGTTTATACATCCGAGATGGAGGGATGCCAGTACGGTACGTATAATTAGTCAGCCCTCTAAAGACGAAGTAGAGAAGTTAAAAACAGAGTCTGTAAGACTAATTTTAAACAGCTTAAATTCGGAAACGGATGAAAAAAAGGAATGAATTTGATATATTGTGAAAAGTATAAATGCTATTTTGATGTATTATCAAGTAGCATTTTTTTATTATATAGGAATTTCTATTTTGTTAAAGATGATATGGTGTTTAAGGGATAAATGGGAAATGTTTATGGAAAAATGATACTGATGTTGGGGTGGTCTGTGCTTGTTTTTTATGATGAAGATGATAATTTTAGGGATAAAGATTGGATTCTGACTTCTTATGATAATTCTAGAAAAGAAGATAAAATAAGAAAGAGCTCGACTATACTTAATAGACCTGATAGTTCTAATGATACGGACTCAGCGAGACGCAATTCCTTAATAAGCTCTGGCGCTCTTTCATTACCTAAAGATATATCTTATTTATTAAATGAACAACAACTTATGGACGAAATTATAGAAAAAGCAAAGCAGGGTTCACCTGTTGGAAGAGAAAAGATGTTGGAAAGCTAAGTTTATAGATTAAGTTGTTTAAAAAAATAGTGAATGAATAATGAAAGAGGTGACATTACTGATACATTGAATAAATGTTGTCGAAATTTGTTGTCTAAAATAGGACTATGGTCTATCTTTAGGCAATAACAATAAGTCTTAAAAAAATGAATATATTGATGGTTGATTTGCATCTATTTGCATTTAATTGTAATGAAAGTTTTAGGATAGTTGTAGATAAAAAAGAAAAAAGAGCTAAACTTTTTTGTTTAACTCTTTCTATATCATTGTTTTACCTTGAATGCTTTAGAATAAATCTTTTGAGCCCCCCAGACGCGTACTCTAACCGGGCTGAGCTACACCCCGAATTGCGGATGCAAAGGTAAGGCTTTATTTTAAATTAGCAAATTATTTCATATGCTTTTTTCTGCTTTTTTAGAATAAGCTGTCGCTGTAATATCTTTAATAATGCCTTTTAGCCCATTGTTTCGCAATAGAAGTCGAACATATCATATACCTCATCTTGAGTGGCACTTTGGTTGATATGGATATCACCTATTTCACCGAGTAGGGTGAAGTTGACATTGCCTAGTGAGGAATTTTTCTTATCATGTTTCATAAACTCGTACAGACGGTCATAATCCTTACAGCTGAATGCCAGTTTCCCGTAATGCTCCTTGATGAACTGTATGGTAGGGCGTAACTTGTCTTTTGGGAAACCTACCTTGAGATGTGAATAATATAGTTCGCACACCATTCCCCATGCTACGGCATATCCATGCAATACAGGATTTCCTGTTTCCAGAGCAAAACTTTCGAATGCATGACCTACGGTATGTCCGAAGTTTAAGGCCTTGCGGATATTTTTCTCAAAAGGATCCTGTTCTACCACTTTTTCTTTTACCTCGATGGAAGTAGCGACAAGTTGTTGCAGATGCTTGTAGTCTACGTGCTCCATATCGAATTTGATAAGCTCGCTCCAGTGCTCCGTGTTGCTGATAAGTCCGTGCTTCAGCATTTCCGCATATCCCGACAAGATATTGGGATAATCGAGTGATTTAAGAAATTCACAGTCT
>ERZ779725.1284-NODE-1284-length-14113-cov-2.759568_pt1 | contig 14113 bp, 10 predicted proteins | sample MGYA00511890_ERZ779725 | MGnify/ENA primary metagenome ERZ779725 (study PRJEB29588, sample SAMEA2148549) | human gut metagenome | biome: human gut; feature: human-associated habitat; material: faeces | place: Denmark | collected 2008/2010 ...
TTTAAAATAAGTGCCTTGTATTTTTTGCGATAAGCCATGTGTGTTTTCCGGGGTGTATATCTGTAAGTTTTTTGTGCCTGTTGTGATGATTTTTTTCGGTGTTTTTCACGATTTGTCTGCCATGCCGTTAAGCGCAAATATAAAAACGGGACGCAGGCTGTTGCTTACGTCCCGTTTTTTGTTTGGAGATGTTTATTTTACGTGTTTAATGAGCTTTGCATCAAGCGATTTGCCGCCTGCGCCAATGTATACGAGCACTGCCATGACGGCTATATATACGAACGCAAGCTCTCCCGCGCCGAATATGTCGCATCCGTGCACTGCCACGAGTGCCACAACGAGGTTTACGAGTATTATTGCCGCTGCCGCGCGGGTCATGAAGCCGAGTATGACGGCTATGCTGCCCAAAGTTTCGGCAAGCATGGAAAGGGTGAGCGACATTGTATCGCCTATTCCCAACGGGTCGGGAAACTGAGGGCAAAGCATGGAAAAGTTAACAAGCTTACCCAGCCCGTGAATGAACATCATGACTCCGAACACCAGTCGCAGCGCAAGGAGAACGTTTGCCGTTTGGGCATCGCGGGGCGTGGGGAGCAGGATTTCTAAGATTTTTTTCTTGTCAATCATCTTATTTCTTAAACTTTTTGGGTTTCATCGTGGTAACCTTTATCAAAAGTTCCCGCAGAGCCTTATCCTGCGCGGGAGTAGTGGTAAGATAGCGATGTTTTCCGTTGGGCGACGGTGTGAAATGGTTAAATCCATTGTCGTCAATGCTTATGGTGCCGCGTTCGCTAAGATTGAAAAGTTCCGGATGTACAAGATATATTGCCGACATAACGTCAAATTCGCACTGCTCGCCGTTCGGGTCGGGAACATTCACACTTGTTGCCACATTAAGCGGGTGAGGGGTTGTCCATGCCAGTTTTTCGTGCATGAGACTCAGGGGATATCTCACCTTCTCGCCTATCTCGAATGGGTTCTGTACTATTTCGCCGGGCCATTCTCTCATCACTTTCTGCATTGCCGGTATGTCGCAGTTCACATTGTACTCGCTGAACGGATTTTCACGGTAACAGCCCATCATGGTTGAGAGAAGTTTCACTTTCTTAGCCACAAGTTCGCGCCCTGAAAGCGGAGAAAATTTGTCGGGTTTGGAGTCGAGCAGCAGCGCAAGGTTCGTGGCAAATCCCACAGAGACTATCGTAACGCTGTTGTCGGGTTGTTTGGCGAGTATTCGGCGATAGAAATCCACGGCGTTCTCATATTTGCCGTTTTTTGTAGGTTTGAATGCAATTTTTCCCTTGCTGTTGCGGCACAGAGCCACGGAATCGGCGTAATGACGACCGTCGTTGGGGCGCGAAACAGGCGTGGGACTTTTGGCAACGGGCACCTTGGGATAGCCGTACCAGTTGAGCGAACCGTCAACTGCGGCACAAATGTTGGGACCTTCCTTGTGTGTGCCCACACCAAGGAGTTTCATCTTTCCGAGGTCGTTGTATTTGCAAATAAATTCGAGTGCGAGGGCATCGTCTGCGTCGTTTCCGTAATCGGTTTCATATATCACACTCACGGGTTGCGCTTTTATTGCGCCCGTTCCAGCCAAGAGGCACAAAACGGCAAAGATTAATCTTTTCATGATTGTCGATTTTTGTTGTGAGTTACAAATATACAAAAAAATTACAATACCCTGCGCGGGCATTCGTCAATTGGCAGACGGTGAACGAGAGCTTGCGCGTGCGACAACGGTTGGCACTGCAAAAGAGCCGCATTGCAGGGTTTGCAGGTTCTTTTCGAAACTAACGTATTATACATTATTTATAATGCGTGGGGGTATAAATTGCCCTATTCTTCGTAAATTTGCCGATTAAGCGGTAAAATATCCGCACAGCCCGTAATTATGACGCCGATAAAGAAACTCGACATATTCATAACCAAGAACTTCCTGACGCTTTTGGCAGGAGCGTTTTTCGTATGTCTGTTTGTGTTGATGATGCAGTTCACCTGGCGATACATAGACGAGCTTATAGGCAAAGGATTGACCATGGACGTGTTCGCCAAGTTCTTCTGGTACATGGCTTTATCGCTCATACCGCAGGCTATGCCGCTTGCCATTTTGCTGGCATCGCTCATAAGTTTCGGCAACATGGGCGAAAGGCTCGAACTTCTGGCTATGAAAACGGTGGGTGTGTCGCTCCTGAGAATAATGCGACCACTTATTGTTTTGATGATAGGCATAAGCGGAGCTTCGTTTTACTTTCAAAACGTTACCGGACCCTATGCCGAACTGCAGCTGCGCACTCTCCTAATGAGTATGCATGAGAGCGCACCGGCTTTGGAGATTCCCGAAGGAATTTTCTACAACGGCATACCCAACATAAACATCTATGTAAAGCACAAACACAACGAAACGGGCATGCTTTACGATGTTATAATATACAAAACCGACCAAGGATTCAACAAGGCGCAGATAGTGCTTTCCGACTCGGCTAAGCTCGAAATAACGGCAGACAAAAAGTTTCTCGTGTTGCAACTCTTTAACGGCGAACAGTTTGAAAATCTCCAGACAGGCACTTCAAATCAGATAAGGGCTTATGTGCCTTACGATCGCGAGACTTTTAACTACAAGAAATTCATAATAGATTTCGACAGTAACTTTAATGTTCTCGATGCCAACGCAATCGGTAACCGCCCCGAGTCGAAAAACATGAAACAACTCGTAGCCGGAATTGATTCGATGACTGTTCACGGCGACAGTCTCGGAATGGCAAACTACGATTTCATATCACGTGAGGGCGATTTGGGACCTGTTCCGTCGTTCAACTATGTGGGCTATTTTCCCATGGTAGGCAATCCCGCCATGAACCCTTCCGGCGGAATAATTGGCGATGAAGCTACACTTTCAAACAATCCCGACAGCTTCAGACTGGCAAAAGAAAAACAGGAAGCGGAACAAAGAAAAAAACGCAATGCAGAAGGCGAAAAAGCCATCAAATCTTTCAAGGCGAGGGAGGCAAAAGTCATTGCTGCCGCGAGAAAAATTGATTTCGACAGCCTTGTAGCATCGCTCCCGGCCTCAACCCGCGCGCAAATGTTGGGACACGGACACGAAATTTCGCAACAGATCATGACCGATCTCGAATGGCAGAAATACGAAACCGAAGACAACGAACTTATGATAAGGAAATATCACATAGCATGGCACGAAAAAATAATAGTGTCTCTGACCTGTCTGATATTCTTCTTTATCGGTGCACCGCTCGGTTCTATCATACAAAAAGGCGGACTTGGTGCGCCCACCGTGCTGTCGGTGTCGATTTTCATTCTTTACTACATAATAAGCACATCGGGCATGAAGCTCGCCAAGGAAGGCACTTGGGAAGTTGCTTTCGGCATGTGGATGAGCGTTATGATACTTGCGCCGCTCGGAGCATTCCTTACATATAAAGCCAACAACGATTCCGTGGTGTTCAATCCCGAAGCTTATCGCCGCCTGATACACCGTGTGCTGGGACTTCGCACTCGTCGTCATGTGGCACGCAAAGAAGTTATTGTTTACGACCCGGATTATATCTCGCTTTACGAACGTCTCGGAATTCTTGCGGAACGTTGCCGGGAATATAACGACAAGAAAAAACTTTGGAGGATACCAAATTATCTGAATCACTTTTTCTATCCGCAGCCCGACCATGAAGTAGAAAACATAAACGCAGAAATGGAGGAAGTTATAGAAGAACTTTCAAATTCCAAGAATGCCAAGGTGCTTTACGAGCTTAATCGTTTCCCTGTAATCTTTGCCTCGGCACACGTTTCGCCTTTTGCCAATGCCTGGCTCAATCGTGTTTCAGGAATATTGCTTCCTGTGGGACTTTTCCTATGGTTCAGAATGTGGAAATTCCGCTTAAGATTGTTCCGGGATATGAAACAAATCGTATCTTCGTGCCAAAAAGAACGGGAATATATAAATGAAATATTGCCGCAAACAGACATAAAACTCGAAAAATAAAACAACAATATAATGACAGAGAACGAAAACTTCAAAATGGCAACTGTGGAAGAGGCAATAGCCGACTTCAAACAGGGAAAATTCGTTATAGTGGTTGACGACCCCGGAAGAGAAAACGAGGGAGACCTCATAACTTCTGCCGAAATGATTACCGAAGAAAAGGTGAACTTCATGCTTAAAAACGGAAGGGGTGTGCTCTGTGCGCCAATAACCATATCACGCTGCAGAGAGCTTGGTTTGCAACATCAGGTAGAGAACAACACAAGTCTTCTTGGTACTCCGTTCACCGTAGCGGTTGACAAACTCGAAGGATGCACCACCGGTGTCAGCACACACGACCGTGCGGAAACCATAAAGGCTCTTGCCGATCCGAAGTCCACAGCCGACACTTTCGGAAAGCCTGGTCATATTTGTCCTCTCTATGCTCAGGACAACGGAGTGCTTCGTCGTGCCGGACATACAGAAGCTGCCGTGGATTTGACGAGACTTGCCGGTTTGCGTCCCGCAGCTGCTTTGATTGAAATCCTGAATGAGGACGGAACTATGGCTCGTATGCCGCAACTTATAGAAAAAGCCAAGGAATGGGGACTTCGCATTCTTACGATAAAAGACCTTATTGAATACAGAATCAAGACCGATTCGCTTGTAGAAAAGGGAGAAGAAGTAGATATGCCCACTGATTACGGACATTTCCACCTTATTCCTTTCCGCCAAAAGAGTAACGGAAAAGAACACGTGGCTCTTATCAAAGGAGAATGGACTCCCGACGAACCAATTCTTGTTCGCGTGCATTCTTCATGCGCCACGGGAGATATTTTCGGCTCAAAGCGTTGCGATTGCGGCGAACAACTTCATCGCTCAATGCAGAAAATTGAAGAAGCAGGCAAAGGTGTTGTACTTTATCTCAATCAAGAGGGACGCGGCATAGGACTCATGGCTAAAATAGCCGCATATAAACTTCAGGAAGAGGGATACGACACGGTGGATGCCAATATTCATCTCGGCTATGACCCGGATGAGAGAGATTACGGCGTAGGCGCGCAGATTCTCAGGGAACTTGGCGTGCACAAAATGAGGCTTCTCACCAACAATCCCGTGAAACGTGTGGGACTGGAGGCATACGGACTTGAAATTGTGGAGAATGTGCCTATCGAAATACAGCCTAACAAATACAATGAGCGTTACCTGCGCACAAAGAAAGAACGCATGGGACACACATTGCATTTCAATAAATAACTAATACAAAAAAATTACAACTATGGAAAGAGAAATCAAATACGGAAGCCCCGTGCTCGAAGGAGTTCAAAGTGCTTATCGCGTCCTGATGCGCAAAGTTTATCTGTGGATGTCTCTGGCACTCGCTGTAACGGGAATGACATCTTTTTATATAGCTTCCAATCCCGGATTGCTTCAAACAATTTTTACTTCACGGGGAATATTCTTGATGCTTATCATTGCAGAACTTGCACTTGTGTTCATTCTGTCGGCAAGAATAATGAAAATGTCGTTTGCAACGGCAGGAATTATGTTTGCAGCCTATTCTGTTTTGAACGGAGTAACCATGTCGTTCATCTTCATAAGATTCACGATGAGTTCTATTGCCGGAGCTTTCTTCGTAACTGCCGGAATGTTTGCGGTAATGTCTTTCATAGGCTTCACACTCAAAAAAGATTTAGCCTCATTCGGCTCTTTCTTTTTCATGGCTCTTGTAGGACTGGTCATAGCCACTATTGTAAACGCATTTTGGGCTAACAGCGTACTTTATTGGGTCATTACATACGTGGGAGTGCTGCTTTTTGTCGGGATCACGGCCTACCACACACAGAAGATAAAGCACATGCTCATGATGTATGGCGATGAAGTGAACGACAACACGCAGAAGCTCGCTCTTCTGGGCAGTCTTTCGCTCTATCTTGACTTTATCAACCTGTTTTTGTACATATTGCGTTTCTTCGGACGCAATGATAATTGACGTCTTACCCGTTAGTAAAACAACATAAAACGAATATAATAATGAACGAACTGTCAGCACGATTAAATCGTCTCGCGCCGTCAGCCACATTGGCTATGTCGCAGCGAAGCAATGAACTTAAGGCGAGTGGCGTTGACGTTGTAAATCTCAGCGTCGGCGAACCCGATTTCAACACTCCCGACCATATTAAGGAAGCAGCCAAGAAAGCTATAGACGAAAACTATTCACGCTACTCCCCTGTACCCGGTTATCCCGTTTTGCGCGAGGCTATCGTAGAAAAACTGAAACGCGAAAACAATCTTGAATACAAATCATCGCAGATTATATGCTCAAACGGCGCAAAGCAAAGCGTGTGCAACGTTGTCATGTCGCTCGTGGGCGAAGGCGACGAGGTCATTGTGCCCGCGCCATACTGGGTGAGTTACACGCAAATGGTGAAACTTGCCGACGGAGTGCCTGTTACCGTAGCCACGGGGCTTGAACAGAACTTCAAAATGTCTCCCGAACAGCTCGAAAAGGCTATCACTCCGCAAACCCGCGCACTTATTCTCTGTTCCCCGAGCAATCCCACGGGTTCAATCTATTCTTACGAAGAACTCGAGGCACTTGCCGAGGTTTTGAAGAAACACGAGCGCGTAATGGTCATTTCCGACGAGATTTACGAGCATATCAATTACACCGGCAAGCACGCAAGCATGGCGCAAGTGCCCGGAATGAAAGAACGCACGGTGATTATAAACGGCGTGTCTAAGGCTTACGCCATGACAGGTTGGAGAATAGGCTTTGCAGCAGGCGAGGAATGGGTCATAAAAGCCTGCAACAAACTCCAGGGTCAATATACCAGCGGACCGTGTTCGGTTAGTCAGATGGCTGCTGCGGCAGCGTTTGCCGGACCTCAGGAATGCGTTGAAACCATGCGCCGGGCTTTCGAACGCAGAAAGAATCTCATAGTATCGCTTGCCCGCGAAATTCCCGGGCTTGAGGTTAACGACCCCGAGGGAGCCTTCTATCTCTTTCCCAAATGCAGCAGCTATTTCGGCAAAAAAGACGGCGACACAGTGATAAAGGACTCTAACGACATGGCTCTCTATCTACTCGACAAAGGACACGTAGCTACTGTGAGCGGAGACGCTTTCGGTGCTCCCGGATACTTCCGCATGAGCTATGCAACCGATGAAGACAGCATACGCAAGGCTATGAAGCGCATAGCCGAAGCACTTGCAAAACTGAAATAAGGAGACCCTGTTTCCGAAAATCCTTAGTCGGGCGTTTGCACAAGTTTGCGAACGCCCGATTTCTTTTTACTTCTCCCGACGACGGGAAAAATACCGTTCAGGAAGCCACGAAAATGCGCTTTTATAAGTCGCTGATAATCAGATGCCGTTTTTCGCGAAAAATATAAGGCATATATTTTGAAATACAAGGCACATATTTTAAAATAAGTGCCTTGTATTTTTTACAACATGCCTTATGTTTTTTTGCACATAGGCAAACAAACCGAATTTCCACCCTTTTTTCGTTTTCATTTACGGTTTTCATGCGGCAGATGACAATTCGCGCCCGTTCATCCTCCGCACACCGTTGTTTGCACATTTCAAAGAGGAATATTTATAAAAAGGTTATTCGCCACGGACTGCGGTTGACCTATTTTGCGTAACTTTGCATGTCTGAAAATAAAAAAGAATAAATAATCTGAAAAATGGAATGGTTTTATAACTTGTTTTCCGACATAAGTTCCGTGGCGCACATAGTGATAGTTTTCGCCATTGTGATAGCAGCGGGAGTGATGCTCGGAAAAATCAAGGTGGGAGGAATATCGCTCGGCGTGGCATTTGTGCTGTTCTCGGGAATACTCGTGGGGCACATATACAAAACCTGTGTGCCCGAAAGCGCATACGCCTGCCCCGTGGAAGTACTCGACTTCATGCAAAACTTCGGTCTCATGCTCTTTGTATATTGCGTGGGGCTGCAAGTGGGACCTTCGTTCTTTGAAAGCTTCAAGAAAGGCGGACTCACCCTTAACATGCTCGCCATAGGGCTTGTGGTTCTGAACGTAGCCGTAATGCTGGCTCTCTACTACCTTTGTTTCGACATTCACGACCCCAACAATCTGCCCATGATGGTAGGCGTGCTGTTCGGAGCGGTAACCAACACTCCCGGTCTCGGTGCTGCCAACGAAGCTCTCTCAACCTCTTTTCACGGCACAATACCGCAAATAGCCAACGGATACGCCTGTGCATACCCGCTCGGCGTGCTCGGAATAATAGGTGCCACGGTGGTCATAAGATATATATGCCACGTGAATCTGAAAAAGGAAAACGAAAACTTCGAACAAGAGAACAACGACAACACAAACACAAAGCCGCACTCGATGTCGCTCCTTGTAACCAACCACGCGCTCGTGGGCAAAAACATGGAGAAAGTGCGCAACTTCTTGGGGCGTAACCTCGTTTGCACCACCATACTCCGTGGCAATGAATTCATAATTCCCGACCGCAACATCATGCTTCAAGACGGTGACAAGCTGAACATTGTGTGCGCCGAAGAAGACGTGGAAGCCATCGAGGCATTCATAGGACACGAAGTGGAAGTGGACTGGGAACCGAAGGATGAGCCCGTGATTTCGCGCAGAATTGTGGTAACACGCAACGAAGTGAACGGCAAAACTCTCGGACAGCTGAACTTCAACATGCTTTTCGGTGTGAACATAACCCGTGTAACACGTTCCGGTCTCGAATTCTTTGCCAACAACGGACTTCGCCTGCAGATAGGCGACCGTGTAAATGTGGTTGGTCCGCAAGATGCGGTGCGCCAGGTATCCGACCGTCTCGGCAACTCGGTGAAACGCCTTGACCATCCCAATGTAGGCGCACTATTCATAGGAATACTCCTCGGCGTGGTGCTCGGCAGTCTGCCCATAGCCCTTCCCGGCATGCCCGCTCCGGTACGTCTCGGTCTCGCAGGCGGACCTCTCATTGTGGCAATACTCATAGGCAGCATGGGATATAAGGTACACATCGTATCATATACCACAACGAGTGCAAACTTATTCTTGCGCGAAGAGGGACTCGCGCTCTTCCTCGCGGCGGTAGGCATAAAATCCGGCGCAGGATTCTGGCAAACCGTAGTGGCAGGCGACGGAGTGAAATATGTATGGACAGGATTCCTGATAACAGTGATTCCCATATTAATAATAGGCTTGATAGCAAGAATAAAATACAAAATAAACTACTTTGTATTGGCAGGCGTTATATCAGGTGCCACAACCGACCCACCCGCTCTCGCATTTGCAAACGCAAGTGCAGGAAACGATGCCCCGGCAATAGGATACTCCACCGTGTATCCCCTTACGATGTTCCTGAGAATCCTAACCGCGCAGATTCTAATACTGTTCTTCTGCGCATAAAAGCCACACGCCACAAAACACGTCTCTCCCCTTTAGCCACACAAGGCAAAAGGGGAGAGACGTGTTTATATCATTCCCAAACCAATGCCGACTAAACGATAGATTCCCCCTTTGAGAAATCAACGAACGCCGACTCACTTTCAAACAAGCCGCCTTCGTTCATTCGCATACGCTTTTTGGTTACGTCTATAGCCAAATCCGATTTGTCAATGCCTATCCAACTTCGTCCGTTATTCTCTGCCACTTCAAGCGTTGTTCCAGAACCGCAAAAAGGATCCAGCACTATGCTTCCAGGATTCGAAGAAGTTTTGACAATAAGGTCGATAAAACCCTCGTTTTTCTCTGTAGGATACACGGGATATTGGGGATCTTTGTATTTGCTCCATATATCCTGAACCCTTTTACCGTCGCGCGCGTCGGCATATACAATCTTTCGCGGATTTCCTTTGGATGACCATTCTATAAGTCCCTCTCTGTCCCACTGTTCAAGCGTTTCCACATCCGTTCTCCAATGTCTGCCCGAAGGCGGAAGCATCCCTTTGAACATTTTGGGCTTTTGCGCCTCGCCGGGAGCATGAATGGGAACGGTGGTGTACCGTCTTCCGTTTTTATCAGTCTTTCTGAACAACGTTTCTATGTCCTTTTCCGAATACGGTTCTCTGGGTTCGTGCCAAATGGGACCGGATGATTTTGTATAAAACAATATCATGTCCTTTTCATTTCCGAAACCAATACGATTAAAGTTCTTCGGATTACACTTTACCCTTGTTATGTCGTTTCTGAAATTCTCCATACCGAAAACTTCGTCCATCATCACTTTCAAATAATGCCCAATCTTGTAATCCGTATGAAGATAAATCGACCCCTTGTCGGAAAGAAGTTCACGCATAAGTATCACACGACGGCGTATATACTCCACAAACTCCAAGCCGAGCAATCTGTCGGAATAAGCAACGCTTCCTTTTGACGAATTACTTATCGTTGCAGCCCTGCCATCGGTTATAGTAAAACTACAATTCGTGGCAAACGGCGGGTCGGTGTATATCAAATCTATCTTTCCCGCAAAGCCACGCTCTTCTGCCAAATATTTCAGCACATCAATATTGTCGCCCTTTATCAGAAAATTCATTGCTTCAGAGAGTATTTAGAAAAGTTGGCAGCACCAAGGCACTCATTATATTCAAATCTTTATATTTACCGGTAATCATCTTGTGCATTTTGTTTCGACTCTTTATATAAGGAACGCCATCAAGTATCGCAACTTTCACAGCATTGACCTCGCAATTCAATGTTCCCATGGCATCATCAAACTGAGCATCCTGATGTCCGCCGAAATCCGTTAGGAACTTAGCCTCTCCTATCACGTACTTACCATTTATACGGGCGAGGAAGTCAAGTCCTTTGTTGCGATTGTAACCAAGACTCTTTTCTGCAAACAGCTTCATCTCTGCATCCGAAGCCACCATTCATTGCGTCTTCATTGTTGTTTGCAAATGCATCTACTCCTTTCAAAGGAAAGCCAAGAACCCCTGTTTCCACCCATTTCTTGAACATCGGACCAATCTGTCGGTTTGTTTCTTTCGGCTGTGAGCATTTCATATACAATTCGCCCAAGTCCATCTGCATTATTTGGTTCGCAATACGGTTTACAGTCCTCGGATTTCTTTTCACAGAGCTTTTATCCCTCTTCATATACGCAACATAGCTATCTTTTATGGGAAACAAATCCAATTCCAACATTGCGTTTACAAGCGCGAAGCTGTCTTTGGCGTTGTACGCGCTTTCTACTTTCTCCCATATCGATTTATTTATTTCGCGTATCCCGTTCGGTATGGTCGGATACACACTAAACAAATCATCCAAATAGGAACGTTGCGAAGCATATTCCAAACTCATTTCCAAAAATCGGTTCATATTTTTACAGCTATTCACTTCGATTACCCACAATAAGACATTGCAAATATAACGTTTTATTTCGGGGCAGGGCAGTTAGTCGTGATTTAACGCTTAGTAAGCATTGTTTTTATAAAGGTTTTTTTAACTTTGCGTCCATAAATCCCAGACCTTCCTCAATGGAATATCTATATTTTGGCATAATAATTTTTATTTTTTCGTTGGCGTGTTACGACCTCACGGCAGGCGTTTCAACCGACGCAGGTAACTTTCTCAGCGCAGCCGTAGGTTCAAAAGCATCAAAGCTTCCTTTGGTTTTTGCCGTGGCGGCTGTTGGTATTTTCACCGGAGCAATTACATCAAACGGTATGATGGACATTGCGCGGCACGGAATACTTAACCCGGACTACTATTACTTTAACGAAGTGATTTGCATATTTCTTGCCGTAGGGGTAAGCGATGTAATTTTGCTGGACATCTTTAACACGCTCGGCATGCCCACTTCGTCAACGGTTTCAATGGTTTTCGAACTTCTCGGAGGCAGCACGGCATTGGCTATAGTAAAGATAATGCACGACCCGGCGCTTAGTTACGCAAACCTGATAAACACCGACAAGGCGTTGTCCATTATTCTAGGCATCTTTCTTTCTGTTGCTATTGCTTTCGTGTTCGGACTTGTGGTCATGTGGCTCACGCGAACGATTTTCACGTTCAAATATCGTCAGAAAAGCCATTGGGCGGTCGGCATATTCGGTGGAATTTCCATTACAGCCATTATGTATTTCCTTCTTGTTGCAGGATTCGGAAAATCATCCTTCATGACTCCCGAGGTACGAGACATTATCGAGACGCACAAGGGCACTATTCTGTGGGGATGCCTCATAGCGTTTACCATTATATCACAGATTCTTGATGCTTTCAAGATTAATATTTTCCGTGTTATAGTTCTTTTCGGAACTTTCGCCCTTGCCATGGCATTTGCAGGCAATGACCTCGTAAATTTCATAGGAGTTCCGCTCGCGGCCCTGTCTTCTTATCAGTATTACACCGAAGCCGGCGCGGGAGACCCGTCGCAATTCTGCGTAAGCAGGTTGCACGAAACGGCGCATACGCCTATTTATTTCCTTATTGCCGCAGGCGCGATAATGGTATTCGCATTAATCACATCCAAAAAGGCACGCAAGGTAATAAATACCTCCGTCAGCCTGTCGCGTCAGGATGCAGGCGAAGAAATATTCAGTTCGTCAAAAATTGCACGCTCCACAGTGCGCAGCGCAATGAACTTTTCCAACACCGTAAGCAGTTGGGTTCCCGACAAGATAAAGAACTGGGTTAACCAACGCTTCGATAGCGACGACGCAGTGCTTCCCGACGGAGCGGCGTTCGACATGGTCAGGGCGGCAGTGAATCTTGTGCTTGCAGGATTGCTCATAATCATCGGCACATCGCTCCAACTTCCGCTCTCAACCACTTACGTTGCGTTTATGGTGGCTATGGGTAGTTCGTTAGCCGACCGCGCATGGGGAAGAGACACTGCAGTTTACAGAATAACCGGTGTGATTTCTGTCATTGGCGGTTGGTTTATCACGGCAGGGGCAGCATTCATTCTTTGCTTCTGCATGTCGCTGTTCATGTTCTATGTTGGTCCCGTGGCAATGGTCATTGCCATAGCCCTCGTAGTACTTATTATCATACGCAACAACAGAGTTTTCAAAAAGCGCGAGGCTAACGAGAATAAAGATCAGGTGTTCCGCAAACTTATCAAGGCTACGGACAAAGACGAAATAAGAGAGCTACTCGGAGAACACATCAAAACCAATCAGGTTGAGGTTCTCGACTTTGCGCGAAACAACTATCTGCAAATCATAAACGGTTTGAAGAACAACGATTACAAGACTCTGCACCGCGCAGCAAACAATCTTGACCAGGAAAAGAGCCTTTGGAAAAAGATGAGGCGAAAGGAACTTATAGGAATGCGAAAGATAGACTACCTGACGGCTGTGGAAAAGAACACATGGTTCCACCTCGGGAGCAACAGCATTTCGCAAATCATTTACTGCCTGAAACGTATTTCCGATCCCTGTCTCGAACATATCGACAACAACTTCAACCCATTGGACGCCATCCAGAAAGGTGAATTCAGCGATGTATCCGAAGATATCACCTATCTGATTCAGCAGTGTCGTAAGAAAATGGAAAACAACGAGTACAACGACTTCGAAGAAGAAATCCGTCGTGCCAACGACCTCAACGGACAGCTTTCGCTATTGAAACGTAAGGAACTGCAACGCATCCAAAGCCAATCGGGAAGCATCCGGGTTAGCATGGTATATCTCACGATGGTTCAGGAAGCACAGAACGTAGTCACTTATACCATCAATTTGATGAAAGTAAGCCGTAAATTCCAGATAGAAACTGAAATGCCGTAAGGACGAAAAGCAAGGATCGTCCACAGAATAACGGACGAATCATAATCTGCGAGGAAAGGACTGTTTGATAAACCCTGTTTACATAGGAGGGGGTGTATCAAACAGTCCTTTCTTTTTCAGAAATAGGTTTAAAAAAAGCTCTATTCTTTAGTATTTGATCTGGTAAAATTGTATATTTATAGTCGATAAGATACTTGAGACGATTTTAGATGCAATGATATAAAAACGAAATGAATGAAATATCAGTTAGAAATAACCACCTTACTGGTTCCTGTCAATGTGCATCAACTGTTTGAGAAATGTGAATGGCCTGAACTAAACTGTTTTGACAGAGAAATGGTTGAAGGCTATTTCTCTGATTTGGTGAATGGTATTCAAACCGATGAGGCTTTGGACGATTGGACGCTGAC
>ERZ779725.1291-NODE-1291-length-14049-cov-2.804488_pt1 | contig 14049 bp, 14 predicted proteins | sample MGYA00511890_ERZ779725 | MGnify/ENA primary metagenome ERZ779725 (study PRJEB29588, sample SAMEA2148549) | human gut metagenome | biome: human gut; feature: human-associated habitat; material: faeces | place: Denmark | collected 2008/2010 ...
TATGCTCTAAATTTACAGATTGTGGCAAATCAGAGCAAGATTGAGCAAGTTGTTACTACCTGTTAGTAGTAAAATTGGTAGTAGAAGAGAATTTCTTACTACTAAGGATTTTTATCATCAATGTATTACTTTAAGTGCATCCTTTCTTGGCATCTCAAAATGTTTTAGTTTTTCACTATTCTTTAATATCTGATAGCATGAAGCAGATGTAAGCGAAAGTAATTTTATAACTGCCACTCCAAAATATAAGCAAACACCTGTAGAGCAAGCATATTCACTTATGATACCATGTGCAATCTCATTTCTTATATTTGCACCCGCTTGTTCATTTAACAGTCCTCTAAATGTAAATAAAATATCATTATCATAACAATCAACCAATTCTGGCAACGACAGAATAGAACTCAGTACTTTTTCCATTGACGAGCCATCTTTTTCTAAAGTTACTGTTAATCCACCTACCTCCCGTGCAATATTTCTAAAAAGATTTTCTACCTGTGGTGCAAGAATATGTAACGCTTCATAATAGTCTCCGTTCAAGAACATATATAATCCGCTTTGGAAAATTCGTTCTCTTCCATCAGGAATAATTGTATTATCTTTAACTAAAAACTCCACCATAGACTTATTAATAACAAATTTATCTCTTATTATAATTAAAGCATTCTTCACCCAAATATCACCAGCAACTTTTTGTTTTTCCAATGCATTTTGATACATATGCAGCTCCATAAGTTTCGGATCTTTTTCTGGGTCATGAATATCTAGCGGATGTAACGCCAATACCGTTTGTCCTTGAGCATTTATTAAACTCTTCCCAAATAAATGTGAAATAGGATTATCTTTAAATTCTTCTATTACACGTTTTTTTATATCTTCCTGTTTCTCAAACACAAACATCTGTGTCAACCGAATTACACATTCTTCAAATGATAATCCTTCCATATTTGCTTTTAGATTATCGATAACACCTTTTATATCTAATTCAACAGAAAATGGTACCATTATTTTAGGTATTTCTTTTTGTATTTCAACGAGTCTTTTATGAGCGGCGTCTGCTTTGTCTGATTCTCCATTATTGCGATATAGCATTATTCCTTTTTCATAAAAATTGACAGCCCTTAATGCCCCTTGTATATCCTTCTTGAATATTTCCTCTGCAAACTCCAGATAATAATCTGCCAATAAATTGTTATTTTTTATTGCATCTTCCTTTCTTTTCAATTTAAACAAACATTCCGTTTTTAATTTATATGCTTGTTCTACCTTTGCAATATTATCACTGTTGCCATTAATCAAATCATCTAATACTTTCAAAATTATGGATACATCAAAATTTTTTTGCTTAAAGAAGAGTTCCATTATTCTCAACGAAAAAAAGCCTTCGGCACTTGCAGCCTTAGTATCTATAAACTCGTTAAACCACTCTTGTATTTCATTATACAATGTAGTTTGTTTTGTTTGTACTGAAATGCATACTGCTCTGCGAATCATATCAATTGTACCGACATTATCTTCAGCCGTATACCACAACATAAATAATTTCCAATACGCATCTGCTGCAATTTTAGCAGCACTAAATTCTTTTTTATTAATCCACAATATATCCGCAATCAGTGCACGTAAAATCAATGGCATTTTATCTAATTCCAAACTATGCAAAGGATATATGCAAGCTGCGATTCAGAAGCATAGCTTCCGGAAATCGGTGCAGGCCTGCCATTATTTTTGATAAACTGTGGCTCTTCTGTATCCTTGCACTCAGGACATGCATAGGTAGTAGCGATATACTTGATGCGTTCCAGCTTTGGTGGGGTATAGACAATCTCACTACGGATCACCTCTGTTCCGATTGCCAGCATTTCACTGCCGCAAAGAGGACAGATTTTATCTTCCGCGGACAAGGTATCTGCCAGAACCTGTCTGGTTGGGATATCCCTGAACTGTTCCTTAAGCGTTGGTTTTTTCCTGCGGGATTTCTTAGGTGTTTCCACGATTTCCGGCTCAATCCGTTCAACCGGCTTTTCTTCATCAGGGTTATCAAACAGACTAAGCTGTCCGGCTATGCCATCTGCACGACGCTCGCTTGAGGAGCCAAACATCTTCTGACGAACCCATGCAAGTTCTGCTTTGAGATTATCATTCTCTGACTGCTGTCTGGCAATGGTATCATTCAGCGTTTTAATTGTGAGATTCTGTTGTGCGATCATATCTTTCAGTTCCGAAAGCTGAATGTCCCTGCTGCTTCTCGTCATGCTTTTTCTCCTTTAATTGATGGCTTAATTATACCACAAAAACGGTGAAAAAGCTAGTAAAATCAAGGCTTTCAGGAGGTTCTGATAGCTTTTGACTGTTCAATATCAAGGCCAGACATCAGCCAGTCGAACTGTTGCCATGTGATGGATTTTACCTCGGATTTATTCCGAAGCCAGTGGTATCTTCCCTGGACAACATCCAGTCTTTTATATAGCAGAACGAAACCATCCAGTTCACGGAGGAGTACTTTGATACGGTCGCACCGCTTACCGCAGAACAGATAAATGGAATGAACGTTGGGTTCTTCTTTCAACTGCTCTACAACAATGGCACACAAGCCATCGATGGACTTTCGCATATCAGTGTAACCTGTCACGATATAAATGTTAGCTGCAAGTGAGATGTCACCAATCATGATTCATCCCTCCCAGACATCGAAGCGTGCTTTGGATCATTTTTTCATCAGCTCCGTTAAAGAGACGAAGAGTGATACCTCCGATAAGAAGTTCAGTAGCCACTGTAGAAGAATCAGTCTGCTCAACCAAGCTAACATTATGATCCACCTTCAGGCTAGAATCCTGCGGCTGGATCAGATCAATTTTTACCACTTCCTGAATGTTCGGAACCGCATTTGATTTTGCTTCAGGATCCGAGAAAGAATACCCTCGTTTCCGAAACTTGTTTACCCATTTGTAAAATTTGCCGGGTGGAATACCATTTTGCTTACACCATTGGTAATCAGGCAGCCCGCTTTGACGGCATTCCATGATCAGTTGAATCTGATCATCTTTACAAACACGTTTGCTCATAATGATTGATCTCCTTTGAGATAGAGTGAAATGTTAGCATTTCCCAGCAATCATTATAGACAATAAATAGGGTATTGAAAATCTACCCTACAATTAGGCGCTTACCATCGGTCTTTGGAACAATTATGTGTAGAGATTAAGAAGCCCCCAGTACTTAATGATTGTAAAAGAAAATCTCCTCTGATATAATAAAAATCGACAAAGGAGGAATTTTCTATGAATGAACAGCTATTAGAAAATCTTATTAAACAGGATATTGAATCCATTTTTACGCAGATTCTTATTAAACATAATTATACTTTTCCAATTAGTGCCAAATCACGAAGCGGTGCTGAAATCAGTGATTATTTAGAAGATGGTTTCGTCGAATACATTACCAAAAATCCACACGAAAGAATCTATAATCCTAAAGGTGCTCCTAAGGGCGCCACTAAAAATCCATATGACTTTTGCTTTAATTACAAACATCCAGAGTCAGGATTTGATGACTTAATATGGGGAGATATAAAGGCCACAAAATTTTCATACGCCGACAGTAATCCTGATTTAGGTACACCTGAAAAAATAATTAAATTTATTATGGATGGTCATTTTTATTTATTATTTGTTTTTTTAGAATACGAAGCAACTGAAGATAACCAGACAAAATTTTTAGCTTTTGAAGATGGTCGTTATGTACATTGTCAATTTTTAAAAGATATTCATCATTCAGTTAGAATCAACCCTAAACCTCAATTTCAAGTCAATATTCATGAACCAGAGGAATATAGAACAAGAGATGAATTTTTAAAGTTATTCTACACAAAATATAAAGAATCCATTGATCGAAATATTGCAAAACAAGAAGCAAAAAAGGCTGATCTTGATTCACGTTTTGATTCTATGTTACAACGATTAAAAACTTACAATGATAAAATAAATCACGATCATTGATACATAAAAATATGGCATATAATAATTGATCAATAATTATTATATGCCATTTATATTTTCTTAAGCAGTTAAATAATCCGTAATGAATTTTCTTTCATTCTCGTCAATTCCATATATTATGTAAACAAGCTCATTTAAACGTCTAGATAACATTTTGTCTTTTGGGTTTCTTAATAGTTGCTCAACAATTTGAACAATTTCTTCGAAATAATGGTTGTCTACATGAATCCTAACATCTTTTAAATCAGAAATCTTAATTTGTGGCGTTTTCCCTTTTTCTGCTCTAATAATCTTATTAATTCTACAATAGAATGTTACTAAATCACTATTAAGCACTCCACAAGTATACTTCAACATTGATTTACTCTGTTCTGTATTTTCCTTATTGGTTAAAATATAAATACTATTATTTGCAGCATATGGCTTATCACAATATGTAGCTATTATTTCTGTAGCACTCTGTCTAATAAATACTTTTGGTGCTAAATAAGCGTCTTTATCTCCTAACGTAACTCTTTTTTTATTTTTAACTCCGGCTTTCTCCAACTCCTCTTTAAATTGATCTGACAATTTAAGTTGTAGCTCATAATCATATTTAATACATCGTTGTGGTGTTGGACGTTGAAATTTTCCAGTTAATCCCTTAGAACCTTCAATATAAGGTAATACAAGATATTCTTTTGAATCATCAGGATCTACAATAAATTCATCTGTTTTGCCTGTCAATGCGCAACAAGTTCTCAAGCATTTGTTTGGATAATACTTTTCCAAATTATCATATTGTGTCAGCTTTTCATTTATTTGTTCTTGTATCTCACTTAACGGTTCAAAAAACTTGTATTTTTTTGATTTGTCATTCCAAAGCACCTGCTCTATATGCTTAATAGTTTTATTTTCAAAATTAACTAATTCAACATTATTCTTTTTAGGTAAACAATTCATTACATCTATAATTAGCTGTCCACTTGCAACACCTTCAAATGCCTGCAATCCTCTAGTTATAGATTTTATTGTGTAGTTTTGCACAATATACCGTCTCAAATCAACGAATGCTGTCTCAAAAAACGCAATATCCATAATAAAACAAAGATGTCCACAATCTTCAAGTGCTTTTAGCCCATTTTCTATGAAAAACATAGACAAGTTAAACTTATTGTTTCCTTTTTTGTTCTGTACAAAATCAAATGTATTATAAAAAGCTCTCTTTTCCTCCGTCATATTTCTACTACGCTTTCCATACATTGTTACAAATGGAGGATTTCCTATAATAATTGCATAGCCTTTAAAAATATTTTTTTTCGTAAAATCATATGAACTAATATTTAATCTAGGCATTACATAATTTTCATTTTCTTTTCGGGCACATACCATCAATGGCAGCAATTCAGCAAGTGAGTTTATTTCCGTAATCACTAATGCATTCTTATCCATATCATTAGCATAAATATTATCACATATATAATCCAAAATCTGACATGCAGTATACCCTTTATCTTGTAACATAGAGACCATTTTTTTTATTATTTTACAAACAAATACACCAGATCCACAGGATGGTTCCAAAATTTTTCCAGAAAGCAAATCTACTTTATCTAACATATATTCGATCATTCCATCTTCTCTAGTGTAAAACTGACCCAAATCTTTTTTTATACTGTTAGGAATAATTGACTCATACATAATTCCAAGTGAATCATATTCCATAACTTGTTTACATTTATTCTTATCAAGATATAATTCATGAAAAATATATGGATATATTTCTCTTATATTAGTATTGGCATTTTCAAACTCACTAGCATAGCTACAACTGAGGTATACTAGCGCATTATTAATAAACTTATTTATTATTGCTTCATCCATGCGTTTACCTCCTTAGAACATATGTTCTTTTTATATATTACAATATTTCCTTGAAAATGTAAAGTTTCATTTAATTATTCAACACATATTATAGCATTTCTTTTTCATTCTTCAAATATAAGACCATCGAATAATATTAATCCAATCATTCCATCCTTAGTTCCATATTCTCTAATCATCTGCTAAAATATCATCTTCCTCGTGAATATACTCTTTCTTCATATCAATGACATAATCACAAACAAGGTGAACCAGGTCTGTAAAAAAATTGGAGTATCCTATTGTATCTCGTTCAAAGGAGTAACGTGCCTCTACAAACAAATTAGAAATCTGGTTGAGATTCTTCATTAGTGATTCTTCATTTTGATGAATCTGTTCATAGATCTTTGTTCTTAGCTCATCACCATATTTTTGTGGTAGTTGTAAGAACAAAATATCCAGCTTGTGCTCACATTCGAACTCTAAGTTTTCTTTGAATATTAAAAACTTAAATGCCAATTCTATGGCTAATGCACCATTTGTAATCATTGGTGACATAAGAAACGGGAGCTGTCTATGTCTCTTTTCGTATTCTTCTAAGTCCCTTCTACGCTTCTCTGAATCAGGAGTAAATTTAGGAACTGTATCTATTTCTTCCAATTTGCAGAACACATAATAGAAGCCCTCACTATCTCGGAGTATATTATATGCTGTCATTGGTTTATTTTCTTCATTACAAAATTTTTTTCTTTCACATGCTTCGCACTTCTTATAATGTGCATAATTTGTACCTTGAAATTTTCTTGACATACACAAATTCACCTCTCTAAGTAGTCCCTTACTACTAAGGATTTCTCTCAATTTCTTTGACTATTCTGGCGAATCCCCTATGAGCCTTAGTAGTCTAAATCGTAGTAATTCCAAGGCTTTCCGCCATATTCTGCCCCGTGTTGCCCCCATCTGCGAAGGTATGCATTATCATAAAACTGGAGTGCCGTGGCAGATGAAAAGTATTTTAATCATGGTTTTGGTTCTCCTTGTTTTTTCCCTAAACTTTCCTGTTTCGCAAAGTTTTCTGGGAACTTTATCAACTACTTTAGTAACTCCGCCTCTTCTTATAAATATCTCTAAAAAAAGATTTTCATAAAATATTTATTAGTCTTTTTGTTTAATATTACAATCAACGTAATAACCACAAAAAGAATTGACCCTATTGCCATGCCCATATATAGAGCCAATTGCATTTTCTCACCAAACATATTAGGTAATATAACAGCCATAAAAGTAATTACAATTATCATTATAAATGATACTATCATTGATACTTTTATTTTTCTTAAATATTTTATTTCATTATCTACGATTATTTTTAATTCACTATAACTATTTTTTTTGAGAAGCCCATCCAACGATACCACATATCCAACAATTATTGAGATTGCCACATACATATTATTTTTATACTCCACATTTTTATCTACTACAGATAAAAAGAAAAATAATAAAGCAATCGTCACTAAAGCAACTCCAATTAATTTTTTTCTTATGAATAAATCAATATATTTCTCATCCAAACCTCGTTTTGCTATTTTATCAATAATCCAGATTATTGCTGATAGAGTTAATACATTTAATAATGGATTTAATTCAATAAATAATATTAGAATAAAATAAACAATCAAACTTACATACATAAGCATACAGTACAATGTTGAATTTTGAATATAGTTGAATTTTTCTACAGTCTCCCTACTCCCATATTTATTAAATAATAAAACTGCGGATAACAATAAAAAGTATATCCCCATCACAACTAAACTAATTAATATTACCATTAACACCAACCTCTCTTTTAAGAATTATACCACAAAAGCATTCACAAACATAAATATTTACATCATCGCTTACAACCTTAAGTCAGTTTTCAGCACATATCTATTTTACACCTCCTTATTCTATTCCTCATATACATTACGTTTCATTTAACTACCACTTCAATTTAAGCACACCATATTGACATAAAACAGGACTTGCAATTAAAATCTCTATTTTTTGTTAAAAAATAAATAAGGGCCGATTCCTCGACTCTCTAAACTTCCCTACAAAATATTCTCTTCCTCTCCCCTCAGGACACCCCATCTTCCCCGAATCTCATCTTCACTTTCTTTCCTTCTCCCTTCTCCTCCGCGGTTGCCATCCGGAACACGATCATTCCAAGCACAAAAAAACGGATATCGTACCAACACCGATATTTACCTTGCCGGTCACCTGCGAGATCAGGCTGATTACGGTTGTTCCAAGGAAGGATGCACCTTTTCCGCATATGTCCATCAGTCCGAAGTATTCGCCGGATTTTTCCGGTGGGATGATCTTGGCGAAATACGATCTGGATAATGCCTGAATTCCGCCCTGGAACATGCCAACCAGAATCGCCAGAATCCAGAACTGCCACTGTTCCCTCAGGAAGATAGCGAATATGGCAATACCAAGGTATGCGCCAATACAGATCATGATGAGTCGTTCTGTTTTATAACAATTGGCTAACCTGCCGAATATGATTGCAAAAGGGAATGCTACGATCTGTGTGACAAGCAATGCCAGAAGCAGTTTCGTACTGTCAAATCCGAGCGCGGTTCCATAGGCGGTTGCCATATCAATGATTGTGTAGACGCCATCGATGTAGAAGAAAAATGCCAGCAGGAACAGGAAGATTTTCTTCTCGTTTCTCAATTTTTCAAAGTGACACCCAGTCGTTTGAAGCTGTTCCGAATCGCCCGTGGCTTCCGTTCCACGTAATGTTTCATAATGATGTCGCGGGCAGAACTGGAAACCTGTTCGATTACTTCCTGTCCCATCCGGTAATGTGCATATGTAGATGGCATATTCTTTTCCTCTCTTTGAATATATTGTTTTCTCTAATTTCTGCTCTATTATAAAATTGAAATTTGCCACTCTACTATCATATTTCTGTGGAAACCATGTAAAATCTAAGTCAAATTTCCGCATGACGGCTTATTACGAAAAAACGTTGGTTCATATAATGATGAACCAACGCTTCTACATTCTTTTTCTATTTATATTCTTACTTCTTACATACGGAAATGCGACACCACACCTGCCATATCATTGGCAGATGAGCTGACTTCCGTTGACATCTCGGTCACACTGTTTACAGTGCCAAGCACCTCATCACTAAAGGAAATCGTTCCCTTAACCGTATCCTCGTTTCTCTGTGCGATATCACTTAAGTTCTTGATATCTTTTCCTATCTCATCGGTTTCTTTGCCTAACTGTACGGTTGCATCACGAATGACATCCACACCATCTGCAACATGAGATACATGCTCCTGTAACTGCTTGAATATATTGGCAGTTTCAACCAGCTTCTTCGTCTGATCATTCATAGCATCCTGTACGCTGTCCATAATATCCATTGTCTGGCTGGAATTATAGCTTAACAGATTCACCAGCTCGGATATTTCTGTCGATGCTTCATTGCTCTGGTTTGCCAGCTTGCCAATCTCTTCTGCGACTACAGCAAAGCCTTTACCGGTTTCACCTGCCCTGGCTGCTTCAATTGATGCATTCAGAGATAAAAGGTTTGTCTGATCTGCAATATCGGAGATGTAACTAACTGCGGCAATGATTTTTTCCACCGATTCATTATTCTGCTGCGTCTGCTTCTGGATGTTCTCAACTTCGGTCATAACTTCCTGGTTCGAAGCATCGAGCTGGTTCAACGATTTATCCACGTCATTTCTGGCGTCAAGCATCGCTTTTGTCTCATCGGAAAGGTGATCCACTTCCCCGAGCGTCTTTTCCAGATGAATATTCATATTGTGAATGCTGTTCTTGATATTCTGCGCGTTGCCGGTCTGCTCGACAGCTCCGGTAAGCATATTGTGCAGATCATCGTTGATATTTCCAACCGCATTGCCTGCCTGTCCGGCAGCCGCATTCATCTCCTCGGAAGATGCATTCAGGGTCATGGTATTGTTGCTGATCTTGCCAATCATCGCAGATAAGTTGTCGATAAGTGTCTGCGTATTACATGACAAAGCTCCCGCCTCATCTTTTCTATCCAACATACTCTGCTCGATCTCAACATTGAGATTGCCTTCCGAAATCTGTTTTACCACGTCCATACTGTTCCGGATACTCTTTGCGATTCCTCTGGAAACAAGCAGACATCCGATGACCGCGATTACCAGTATAACAAGGATTGCTACTGTAAAAATCATGGTAATCAGATTCAGGCTCGCATATATCTCCTTGACCGGCATTCCGGCGAAAACCATACCAATGATCTCATCACTGTTATTCTGGTGCACCGGTACATAATATCCAAAATAGAAAGTACCATCTACCAACACACGATTGGTAAACACCTCATTGCCATCCTGCAGGACATTTTCCACAAGGAAATCGCCTGCCTTAGAACCAAGGATACGCTTCCCATCCGCATCCTTTAACGATGTCACAAGTCGCGTGTCGTTGTAAAAGAATGTAACCTCAATCCCGGTTTTTGCAGCAATATCATCGATAAAAGGTGTAGACAGTGATACGTTGTAAGCACCCTTCCACACATCCCCGGTCGCATTTACAAAATAATCTCCGGCATTCTGATCATACGCCGCAAGCACGGCATTTGATGTCGCTTTCAGCTTCTGCTTCGCATCGTCCAGCAATTTATTTTTCACGACTGTATTACTAATGAGAATCGCTACAATACCCATGACGAGTACCGGAATGATAGCCAGTATAAGCATCTTGTACTGCAGCTTCAAATTGCGAAATATTTTCACGGCTATCCCCCCCTATTTCCAATCTACAACTTCCACATTGTGATAATACCAGTTAATCTTACCGGTAATCGTCGCATCATCCAACGTCTTTCCCTCTTCTCCGATCACGGTTCCATCGTTGGTAAGGATTTCTCCGTCAAATACGCCGAATTCGCCCGACAAAATCTTCTGCTGCATCTCATTTACTTTCTCCTGTGTTCCATCCTCGCACAGAGAAGATAATCCTGTCAGTCCGACCAGACTTTCGTCCATACCGCCATAATAATTCGAACCGTCATATGTCGCATTGACGATACTGTTTACATAGGAAGTGTAATAAGCACTCCAGTTCCAGATAACCGATGTCAGTGTCGCATCCGGTGTCTCTTTACTCATATCGGAATTATATCCGATCGCCCATGTTCCGTTTTCCTCGGATGCAGTCTGCGGAGCTGTCGTATCTACATGCTGTGCCAGCACATCACATCCTTTGTCAATCAATGCATCGGAAGCCGCCTGCTCGTCATCCGGAGAAAACCAGGAGTTCGTCACTGCCACCAGCACCTTCGCATCCGGATTGACTTCCTCGACACCCATTGCAAATGCATCAATACCACCGGTACACTCACTGTTGTCGCTGCCCATCGCAGATACATAGCCGATTAAATTACTTTTCGTCTTCATGCCCGCTACCAGACCGGACAGATATCTCGCCTGATAGATTCTTCCGAAATAGTTCGTAAAATTGCTTCCATTGCTCATGTATCCGGTTCCGTGTGCAAAATAAACATCCGGATATTTCTCTGCATATGCCGCGGTCTCTTCCATGTAACCCCAGCTCGTTGTAAATACGATGTTGCAGCCTTCATCCATACATTCATCCAATGCTTTTTTGATTGCCACATCATCGCCATCGTCTATCGATTCCTTACGCACTACCTGATCTTCTTTAAGTCCGAGATTTGAAACCATACCCTGAATTCCAAGCTCGTGTGCATACGTATATCCCGATGTATCTGATGCACTGCCGATATACAACACACCGATCCTGACATCCTCTAACGGGATCGTCTTAAGTCCTGCCGGATTGGTCTCTGCCACTTCTGCCGATGCTGTCTGCTCTCCCTGCGACGTTCCTGCGTTAGAAGTATCTGCCTGATTGCTTCCACTTTCTACATCGTTCGTCACGACATCCACGATGACGTCATTGCCACAGCCGGATAACGAAAACGCCATCATCACAGCCATCATTACAGTCAGTAATTTCTTCTTCATCTGTAAATCCCTCCCTGTTTCTACATTCGCTTCTCTGATATCGGATGCATGGAAATCTGCCTTTTACCCCGTATCATGTTCATACATATTCCTACATTTTATGTATCTTTAAATTATACACCGGATTGTATCGTAATTCTATCTTTTTCAGACGAAATGCAATAAAGAGCCGATCACTCGGCTCTTCACTAACGCTTCTATTCATCATTACCGTTTCTTATATAATCCTTCGATGTGAAGATCGTTAATCTCTTTTATCAACTGATGTTTGAATTCATCGAACTGTCCGCCATCGCTCAGTTCATCGTACCGCTTCCAATAATCTAACTTCGGAAGCAGATCCTTCATATATTCCCGCGCCTGTTCCTCCGAGAATTCTTCCGTCACCATATGCTTGACTGCAACATCGATCAGATCATCCATATTACTGTATGTATACATGCCATCTGCATAGCACCATTTGCAATACGATTCATTCATTGCCCCATCCCGGTCATGCCCGATAATCTCATCTTCGAGCGGCATGCCACAGCACTGACAGATCAATCTTCTCGGTTGTCCAACATGATGCTATCTTAGCAGACAACCGCTTACGATAAAAGCAACCTGCTGTTTCCCCTTATCCGCGCCTTAGATATTCTCCGTATAACGACAATCCGGAAATCCCTTACAGCCCCAGAACTCGCCGAATTTTCCTTTTCGTTTTACCATCATCATTCCACATTTCGGACAAATCTTGACATTCTGCCGTACATCCATCGTTCCTGCCCCAGACAATTCTTTTCCAAGTAATTCAAATACCTTCTGGTTCATCTTACAGTCTGTCAGTGCACGGTGCGCACCCACCGTAGAGATGCCATAATAGTTCGCAAGATCACCCAGTCTCCGATGCTTCCAATCCGGGAATACGATTTTTGCAAGGCGCAATGTATCCACGAAATCATTTGGAAGTACCACACCCATATATTTCTCGAAGTCCCGATACAGAAATTTCATATCAAACGAGGCAATATTATGTCCAACCAGAATATCGTTTCCGATAAATGCAAGGAACAATGGTAACACTTCTTCAAACTCCGGTGCATCTGCCACCATCTCGTCATAGATGTGATTGACCGCACTCGCGCCATACGGAATCGTTCGTCCCGGATTAACAAGTGTGCTGAATTCATCGATGATTTTACCGCCGCGCACCTTCACGGCTGAGATTTCAATTACCTCATCGTAGTTTGCAGCGATTCCGGTTGTCTCCAGATCATATAACACATAGTCCGGTACATATTTGTTCAGTTGTTTTCCTCTTTTGTTACTCATTTGTAAGTTCACCTGTTCTCATTTACAACACCTTATGTATCTCATCCCCATTTACCGGAGACAGACATCGGTGTTCCAGTTCATTTACCACAATCAGCTTCTCTTTTTTCTCTGTCACAACACCGATCACGACGGATTCGATTTCCTGTTCTGACAGATATTCCACCAGCTTCTCTCCATCTTCCACGACTACAAACAGGCAGCCGGTTGCATCCAGCAGATACGGATTGATATTGAAGAACTCGCAGATTTCGATTGTCTCCTGCCGGATTGGTATATCCACATGCTGTACCTCAAAGCCCTTATCCATCCAGACGCCCATCTGCCACAGGGCACCATAGACACCACCGGATGAGCCATCGTGCATATAGCAGATATCCATGTCGGAATCCGCAATCCTACGTGCCACGTCCGCAATGCTATACGCATCTTCCTTGACGCTTGCCATATCCAGATAGAAATCCGGGAACCGCGTATGCAGTTCTTCCCGCTTTTCCCTCAGGATTATATCCGCGCCCATCAAGCCTGCCTGTCCGACCATTACGATATCATAGCCCGGTTTGATTTTCTTTTTATTTGCATGGTGCTCGCTCGCTGTTCCAAGCATTGTCACAACAAACTGCGCCCGCGCAAACACTTCAGACACCTGGGTGTGACCACCTAAGATCTGTATGTCCTTTGCTTCTGCATAAGAATTGAAATCCGCCATATAGCCTTTGATCCATGATTCCTTTACATTCTGTGGAAGAAGCATCGTAAGACGTGCACCCTCGATCTGTCCGCCGGAGCACGCAAAATTATTCATCGCTTTCACCCACGCGATCCACGGTGTATCT
>ERZ779725.1295-NODE-1295-length-14026-cov-4.815546_pt1 | contig 14026 bp, 5 predicted proteins | sample MGYA00511890_ERZ779725 | MGnify/ENA primary metagenome ERZ779725 (study PRJEB29588, sample SAMEA2148549) | human gut metagenome | biome: human gut; feature: human-associated habitat; material: faeces | place: Denmark | collected 2008/2010 ...
CTATTGTCGTCGCAAACTTGTAACCCTTGTGGATTGTGTGTTCGTCTATACCCAGGATTGTCGGACATTCGTAATTGAGCTTTTCTTTTACAAGGGCTTCAAATTTCTCGTGGATTATCCGCTCCACTGTGCTTTGCGAGACTCTCAACCGCTCCGATATGCGCTTGTTCGTGACGCCGTCCAGATACTTTTCCGCAACGCTGTCCTTAAAATTTTCCGACATGCGCTTGTGCGGCTTTAACCCCCTGATGGGCTCCCTAAATAGATGCCCGCAATGCGGACATCTATAACGCTTAGCCCTGATTTTGACATCGTATGCCTTGCCGTCTATCGAGCTTAACTTGGCCTTGCGCTCATAGTGGTCGTAAAAAATGGCGTCTCTTCCCCCGCAACGGCGGCAAGATGGCATGCCATCTTGTTGAATGTAATCAATATTAGCAGAAAATGCTTGCCCTTTCCGCCCCGTTTTTCGTACTCTGTAATAACTGAATATCACATGAGGCATTGTAGGATATTTCTTATCCTCTTTGCCTCTCTCTTTTTCTAATCGTTTTCCTTCTTCTCTTATCCCCTCTTTCTTCCTCATCCCACTGAGTTTGACGAAGAGCGAAGATATTTCACATAAACGCTAAATCATGGTTCGATTCCACATGGGGGCGCGGGTTGTCTTTTCGTTTTCCTTGCCCGCTTTTTTGTTATTTCATTATCTTGGGTGTGGGTGAAAAAAATATCCATCCCGACTCTTTAAGAGAAAACCTTATTGTTGATATAAAGTTTATACCGTAAACGTTTTTACCCATTCTTGTATAGGTTTACGCCTCAACAAATCCCATACTGCTTGGTTATCGTATGACTGAAGACATGACCGACATGAGTTACTGCAATCCATTTTACAATCCAAACGATACTCGGCAGCCTTGAGAATTTCTTTGATGTCGTGTTTTTGTATCAATTTGCAATATCCAGCTCCTCCCGGAACGTTATCGTATAAAATAACCTCAGGATATCCGTTTAACAATCTATACGTACAACTTATTTCTCTAATATCGATTTTTATAGTTGCTGCTGCGGCCATTCTAATTGTTTCGACCAATGTTATACACATAGATTCAGGCCATTGTAAAATTTCTTCTTGGGAGAGATCAAGGGGCGGTTCAGGTAGAGACTTTTTAAACCTGATTTGCAAAGTATCAGTCTGATATATGTGTGCAAGATCTTCCGGATTCCCATTGTTTTTCCAATGATGATCTTGGCAATATTCTCCGAATGGAGTTTTGTGTTTATTTGCCTTAACTTTAGCCGATTCTCCCCTTCGGATTGCTTTTGCATAACCACAACTACAACGCAAAAAGCCTTCTCCGTGTCCTTTATTGACTATGAACATTTTCCCTTTGCTTGAATCTTGATACGCCCAAGTGATTTCAGGAATTGACGTTTCCTCAAACTTTGAATCTTCTGCGCCGTCCAACAATTTGGATTCTTGCGATAAGGGTGGTTTTAACCTTGTTAAGCCCGGATCATCCCCATAGGGCTTTTCTAACGACGTAACAAAACTTTTGGGCTCCAAAAAAGCCCTTACGTCTTTTTTTGATATATTTTGCTTGCATATAGAGCAGAACTGCGGAACATCATCTTTCGACTCGTAAATTTCAACATTTTTACAGGTCGGGCAGAAGAAGTAAAAACGTGTAGCCATAAAATGTTTTGGATAATGCCCAATCCCGTAAGATTCCCATATTCGGCCGTCCGCAATAACTCTTGCTCCCGGGGCATATTCTGAAATACCTAAACGCGCATCTCTGTTAAGTTGTATATCCTGTTCCCAAGGCGACGCTTTCTTTTTCGAGGTCAATACTTCCAATTGAATGTTGCTAGTCGGGAATGAATAGCTTGGGATTAATCCCATTTTGGGAAATTGATCGATTAATAGTTGGCTTGTCCACTCAGTACATTTTTCATCCCAATAAAATGCCTTTTTATCTCTATTATTCCAACATTCGTTCGCTTTCCCTTTGTAAAAACGCCAACGATCTCCATACCATTGGGCGCAATCAGTAATCTTTTCTGTAATTGAGTTAACAAGTTCTTTTTTCTCTTTTTGAAGTGAAGCCGGTAAGGTTTCTGACAACTTTAGCGCCTCATTTACAGCTATTGCGCCGTCTTCTGATTTTATCCATTCTTTGAATGATTTAAGGAAGTTATCTTCCTTTTCCTCTGAAAAATCGGCACCGAAGAAATCTCCGAGTGTAGGAGAAGAATACTTTTCGTCTATAGATAAGTTAGCAGCCATATATTTAGACAATATTATTGAAAACTGATGTCGCTCAAACAGCTTTGTATTGTCTAAATGTACGAATGGCGTAGCTGGTTCTTGCGTCAAATATTGTTCAACATTGCTATATTCACTTTGATCGTAATTACGATTTCTTGCGATTGTAACGCAAATTGGCGCAGCTTGCGCTCTACGTCCCGCACGTCCAGTTCTTTGTTGGTAATTTTGAATTGTGGGAGGAATATTCCTGCAAACGACAGCTTCAAGCTCTCCAATATCCACGCCTAATTCCATTGTTGTAGAACAACTGAGGATACTAATATCTCCATTCCTAAAACGACGTTCAACTCCTTCTCGTTTACTATTGTTAATTGCAGCAGTATGCTCCTTTACAATCTTACTGGCATATTCTCCATCTTTTGCCAAATATAGACGCATATGATGCTTTTCTTCAAATTCCGCAGCTCTATGTTTTGCATCAAGAACCTTCAAGGTTCCATTGCAATTAAAAGCGCCACATTTATCTAGCACATTATTAAAGCTTCTACGCCCGCATCCATTACAAATGAATATATCATCTTTTGTGCCATCTGCTATTGTAAAAAGCTGCGGATCGAGCATAGAACCCTTATTGTCGGTTTTTATAATCTCTGCCGATTTTAATGATTCATAGGCCGCAGTAAGAATATCGACTACAATATTTTTATCTTCTGGATTGTTTAATATCTTTTCGATGAAGGCACTCCTACGATTTCGGAGAAGTCTCCCATTCTCAATATTAGGGATCCAGCTAAATTTAGCTTTTTCAGATTTATGAAGGGAAAACTTCAGATTATCAGAAACAAAATACTCGCCCCAAATGTGTTTATCAGAAAGACTGACATTCCCCAAATGCGTAATACAACGGCATCTTCGAACTGACTCCAATAAAGTATCCAAGATCGTATCCGAAAAATGTCGTATATTTTCCGGCAATGCGTACGAAAAAGATTCAGACGCTTCATGAAACTTTTGAGGATCATAACCTATTCTAGCCAGACCCAATGCTTCTAATGAATTTCTTCTACCTGTAGGAAGGCAAAATTCGCTTAATATTCTACCAAGCAGATAGTTCCCTAAATCATCAGTACTTTTATATTGCTCGCCACTCTCGTCTAGGAATGGGAAAATTCCGCTTATTTGATTCATTATTCCGTCTTTTAAGGTTCGGAAAGATATAGCCGAATCAGAATCAAGCAATACTTTCATTATTAACCTACGAAGCAAAATATCTTCGCTTGTTTTTTGAAGCGAAAATGCGAATTGCCCCGCATCTTGTCGATTATCGGAAAATACAAGGAGTTTACGGCCTTTGCCTATAATATTTTCAGAACCGATTTTTGGCGAAATATTTTGATAGACAATGTCGCTTGCCACTGCGGAAAACATAAAATCTCCCGGATGGTAGTGTGTGACAATTTCTGCATCTGTACCTGCCGTGCCGCCACAACAAGGGCATTTTTTTAAATATTTTGTACCTGTATCAACGTCCTTATCTAGTGGGACTTCAAACAATGTAACTCCATCCGTTGATTTGTATTCTCCATTGCGTGGATTTATGACGACTTCATTTAGTTTGTCATATATCGTTTCAGATGAATCGTCCGATTCGTCATCGAAATTGTCTTTATTATCCAATACGAAAATACGACGGGATATACGGTTAGAACTATTTTGCGGAGATGGATTCAAAATGTTTCCGGTTAAATAGCCCTCAATAAATGGTTGCCCGCATTTTCTGCATACAAGCAAATTAAATCGCAAACCTTTTTCATCCGCAAATTTTTTACCAACCTTTATATTTGAAAAATGCTCATCAGAACTTGTTGATAAACCTATTGTAATATTGTCAATGCCGTTCAAGAAAATGTGGTAACGTGCAGGCAATAAAGGATAATCTGATATATCTCTTCTTGCTTTTATCCCTGTCGAAATAATTGAGGCAAGAGCATTATTAGCGTTGGGATCGTCTCCAAAAATGGATTTGGCTAAATCTTGGAAAAGGAATACGTTTCTATTCCCTGACATAAAAATACTTGAGAGTTTCCTTATTTCAGAATTATTTGCAAATTTTTCAAGTAATTCATTGGGAGTATAGTCTTGAATTTTTCTTGAAAAATCCATCCATTCGTTTGCTGAGAAAGAAAATTCATCTTTTGGAGGATTTCTAAGCAAAATGTGCGGTTCTCTTTTCCCTCTTATTATTTCTGAAAAGTTTTCGCCGAATAGATCAGAGGCAAATTTTAGCACCTGAGTATCGTTTTCTTTGCCGCCAAAACTGGCGCTTGTTCCTATGCACTGAACGTTCTTAACTCCTACTTTTTGCTTCAATTTTCGTATCAAAAAAGATACCTCTGTCGCTTGAGCCCCGCAATAAGTATGAACTTCATCGAGAACAATGAATCTTAATTTTGCATTTTTAAATAACGAAGCATTTTTGGGGAAAAGGAGAAGATGCTCCAGCATCGCATAATTAGTTATCAGAACATGAGGCGGAGTATTCAACATTTCCTCTCGTGTTAACAACCAATTCGGTGGTATTTTTGTCCATCCTAACTTAGATTTGAAGAATGGTTCGGAAGATAGTATATCCTCTTCCTCTTTAGCTCTGTCGCGATCTTTAGTAAGTCCAGTATATCTGCCAACTAGTATGTTCTTATTTGCGAAATCTCCAACAAAGAATGGGACAATTCTTTTATACAATTGGTCATTTGCTAAAGCATTTAATGGATATATTAATACGACTCTTACGCCCGGACTGTCTAGCTCATCGTCGTTCAAAAGCGAATTTAATATCGGGTATAGAAAACATTCCGTTTTACCGCTTCCCGTTCCAGTTGCCACAACGACATTTTTGCCCTGTCCGACTGATCTTATCGCCGACTCTTGGTGTTTATGAAGTGGTCTATTGTAAATCTGCGGAGACTTCTCGTTTAATATCGCAACATCTTTATTTAAAACGCCACTAGAAACAAGATTTGACAAGGACTCTCCTTTTTCGAAGTCGCATAATGACTCGACATACGGTCCTTTTAAAAGTAAGTCCGGCTTTTTTAGGGCATCGTTAATATCAGCTTTTAACTTAGGATACCTGTTAGAAATTGGAAGCGCTACCTGTAAATATCTACGAAGAGACGTTTCCAATTTTTTACAAAGTTCAATAGGATTAATGTCAGACATTTCTATAAGTTTTAATTAATGTTTCCCAAAATAAGATGAAGAATGAAAAAACTTCTTTGTATGTGAAAAATACCGCCTTTATAACAGTTTCATCATTTCTTCCGGGCTTATGAATACCCGTTAAATCTAATATATTTTCCCAATCAGTAAAGCTAATATCTTCAATTGAAGAAAGCCTACATGCTAAAGTATAAATGGCGGTAAAATTTACCAAATTTCTGTCAATTGTTTCTTTCCCTTCGATTTCAGGGAGAATATTGTTCCATATGGATTCTGGAAATATTCCTTTGGACAAGCGTTTCAACCTTTGCGCCAACTGAGAGGTTTCTTTACCCGTATAAGAATTCACAAAAAGGAGGTTTGCATGTGGATCATTAGCGCTATTGTAGCGTCGACTTATACTTTTATTAAAAGCCCAATCCCAATGCTTTTTTGAAAGTATATCTTTAAACGATTCGATATTATAGTCACACTTCGGCGATTCTGTTTTTAATTTATCCCAATATTTTGCTATGTTAAAATCATCAAAATCTTCTTTGTCCTCTGATATCGTTTTGTAACAATCTGTAAAATCTCTATGCAACAATCCGGAAACAAATATATCTAAGACGGAAGTAAATCCCATTATTTTGTTACACGCTTTTAATGCAAGGAATTGAATACATTTCGTATCCGGAATGGAATCATAATATATGGAATTTAATCCGAAGATTTCCATCGAATTTAAAAGGCGCGAAGGACTTTCTTCGGAAAGTTGAAATAAAGCCCCTAAATCATTATTATCTCTATTTGCCTTAAAATTCCATTTTATGTAGGCACAACACTTTTTTTCGACAATAGGTACCCATTTCTTAAATTCCGGCACATTTGAAAGGTTTGATTTACGGATACAATTTAATAATAATACTATTTTCTGTAATAACTCGGGAGACCCAAACGTAAACGATATTTTTTCACCATCTTTTGCGGCAATTGCTTTTCCTATTAATTCAAACAATGGATTCTCAGTATTATCATTTATATGAATCTTCACTCCAAAAAAGGGATTATTACCTTTTATGCACAACGTCTCAAATAAGCCATTGTTTGAAAAAGATATTTCGGCATTTAGAACCCATATACCTTCTTCCCAGCCTAATTTTGGAATTTCTATCGTAAATAAATCTTTAGGATAAACGCTACGAGTGTCTTTATAGCTTTCAACTTTTATGTTAGGCAAGTGTGCAGAACCTAACACTACGGATGATGTGGTATCAAAAACACATATAGGAAATTCATAAGAAAACCCGTTAATTAGGTTTTTTATTGTTATACGTGCACGTTTAATCTGAGATTTAAACTCGAATCGGTGACATGGTTCCAGAAAGCTAGGACGGGTATATTTCTCAACTTTAGGACGATTCCTAAAACGTGAAATAATAAGAGAATTGTTATCCACAACTGCGCTTATTATGCCTCCGGATGGAAATCTGTCGGCGAGATTTGAAAGCGAAATATCAAAATAGGAATAGCTTGGAATTGTAGTTTCGGCAAACCTATCAATGAAAATTTGTATATCTTTCCCCTTTGAATTCCATATCCGCATAGAAGATAAATCAGATGACGATACGTAAAATTCATTTCCTAAAATAAATTTTTCAGTAATATCTTTTGCTCCGATCTTCCTTTGAACTATTTGGGCAAAAACACCTTCGTTTCTAAAAGTGAAAGATCTAAAATCCCCATTAAGTTCAAATGTAATACTGCGGAATGGTTCATCGTTATCCTCAACTTTCAATAAATTGTTGGTTAATGAATATCCGGACAGTCGTTCGTTTTTAATATTTGATGGGACGACATTAAAATGAATGTTCCCTGCGTCATATCGTGAAACACTATTTAAATAAAATATCTTCTTTTTCGCTTTTACTCGTCTTGAACGAATTAAAGATATCTGTAATTCGCATAAGCAATTAGGTAGTAGCTTTAAGAAATCGGATATATTAATCTCCGTAAATTGCCATTCGTTATTATCATTCGCATACACAATTGGAAACTCTTTATAGATATCATTTGACTCTACTTTTAGGTACGATTGAGATGTATAGAAAGTATCCCATATATCTAGGGTACATGAATCCTTTATTACGATGGGATCTCCGCTATATGCTCTTAGTACATTTGTCGTATTAGATAACAATATCACTGGCGCAAGTCTCGCCCAAATTTCGAAATGTTCATTAACGTCTCTTTTTAGCTCAATTACTTTACCGGGGATAACATCTATTCTTTGGAGTTTTGCGCTTGCAATATCTAACTCATCGAGAGCATTCTCGCATGATACATTCTTGGGAGATAGAAGCCAATACTCACCCGCTGGAACCTCTATGGTATCTCTGCTATTTATATCTACATATTTCACTTTTAATTTTAAAGTATTTGCGTCAAAGAAAGATATTTCCTGCGTAGTATTCCGCAATCTTGATATATCAAAATTGCGAGCGGATCTAAGAGGATTTCTAACACCTTGAGGCTGAACTTTTACTTCGTTTTCAGCATCTTGGATTTCATAAATAAATTCTTCATTGCTATTTCTTCTAAATAAGTCTCCATTAATTATCCATCCGAAATCACTACCTTCAATTAAATCATATTGTTTGTAGCAATGAATTTCAAATCCAGTAAGCTCACTGTTCAAATACAAAGCAGGACGAAGGTTATGTGAAATATTCTCTTTGAGGGAAATATTTGCGAAAGAGGATCTTAATGCTTCGCCTAACTTCTTGTTTACCTTATGAAAATCTCCGGTATAAAGCACATTTAATGCAGTTTCAGCAATTAAAATTCCTGCGTCGCTTTGTAACGCCCTTTTTAAGGTAATAATAGGCGAATTGCTGAAATATTCCGACAGTAAATCCAATAATATCTCAGGCGCATCATCCTCATTTAGATTGGGCAGTTCGTTTCTTCTATGCAGCTGCAATATTGCATCCGCAAGATTTTGACTATAACAAATTGGGAAACCTGCGTAAAAGAGGAATTCCGCAATAAAACTTTTTCTAAGTTCCTTTTTCGGATAATATCTAGGGAATTCACAAGCAATGCATGCCTTACGAAAATTTTCTAAAAAGAGTTTTCTGTTTTTATTATCCTTGAAATGATTGGGCAATCCTAATTTCAATGGGAAAGTACTCCAGAATTCGCCGTTTGCATACGATTCCGCAGCGGTAGATGCTACCCAAATAGACGTAGAAAAAGGATATTTTTGGAATAACTGCGAAAAAAATTCCGGCATTACGTCATCATCTAATGAGTTAATAGATGATGTCAGTTTCAGAAATATATTTTTTTCTTCTTCCGAGAAAGGGAACAATCCAATTATTTGCGAAGAGTCCAAATCTCTAACATATGACTTCCATTTCGACTCTAAATCACCTAAACTAATATCAGAGGCATCCATAATTTGTGAAATTATTACTGCTAATGTGAGAATTGCAAGTTTGTGTTCCTAATTTTGCCTAATGTGTCGCGATAGTTTTGTTTGTGGATTGCAGGTTGGGACATTTTTCATTTTGCAAGTTATTTATTGTTAGGCTAATGCGTGTTTGTGTTGTATAAAAATAGGACATTTCCCACAGATTTCCCACACTAAAAAATACTCACGAATGCGCTATTTTATTGGGTTTGTTGGTTGTCCGAACGAAAAAAAGTGGGACATTTCAAAAAATCCATTCGCAAGGAGAAACGGGTCTGCCAAACGTCCCTGCCGTGTGTCGGCGTTTAATAGATTCCTTTTATACCCCCCGTAGTACATACTTTAGACGTTTTAGACTTTAGACTCGCAAGTAAAAATCTGCTAAAAACTCTTTCCCTAAAAGCACTGCGCAACCAAACGCAAAAATAAAAAAGAGCGCAGACTTTTAATCTGGCTCTCTTTGCTATGCGGTCTAAAGTCTAAAGCTTCTAAAACGGCATATCGTCGTCCTCGGCTTCCTCATCGGGGGCTTTCTCCGCCTCAGGGTCTGGATAGACTTCTTTCAGCAAAACGTAAGTGCCGTTGCTTTCCTTGCGCAATGCGTAGAGGTTGGGGAATGTCGCCACAATGTTGTGGATTTCGTCGGGGAAGATTTTCGCGAACTGCTGAAAATAGCTTATCCGAACCCGCCCGTCCTTTTTCCGCAATATGCTTTCCATTTTCTCGCGCCTTTGCTCAAGCCTTACAAGAAGCCCGCTCGTGTAAAATTCCACAGCGTTGTAGAGCGAATACTTTATGACCTTGCAGGCGTTTTCGGCAATCCGCCCGTCGATGATTTCCGTCTCGTCGGCTATGGCAAAGATTATCGCAAGCCTTGCGGCGTTTTCTCTCGCTTTGCCGAGCAGTTCCTGAACGCTTTTCAGCTCGTTGTTCATAAGCTCGACCTGCTCGTTGTGGAACTTCCTGAAGATTTCAGCGGCCTCTGGCGTGGCTTGAATCCGCTGAAAGCCCTTGTTCCTGCGAAATTCATAAAGTGCGGTTATCATTTTGTCCCAGTCTTCCATTACGTTTTTATCGAGCGGGATTTTCAGCCCCTTGTCGATGGGAATGTCTTTCGGCCCCCTAAAAAACAGAAATCTTCCCGCAAAGCCGCTTGCCACGAAGTTTTCGTTTTTCACCATGATGTTGCGGAAGGCGTCATACTGGACAAGCCAAAGTATGCTCAGGCAGGGCTTGTGGATTTCCGCGACGCCCCTTGAGATTCTGTCCTGCCGTATGCTTTCGCCGCTCCAACCGCTGTTGTAAATTTCGGTGTCGTCTCCCTCTTTTCGATATAGGCCGCCGGCTATGGCAAGCAGGCTTCTCGCCTCGGCGCAAAGCGAAAACACAGTCCCGCCGTTTTCTGCCATCTTCTGCGCGATGGCTTCAGACGTGGCGTTCATGACGATGAAGCTTGGGTCTTCAAGCTTTTCGTCCTCTTGCGGTTCTTCAGCTTTCTTTTCTTCAGGAGAATCTTCGCCCAATTTTTCAAACGCCTCAATGGACTTTGTCATTGCGCTTTTCTTTTTCAGGAGCTTTTCGCGGTATTCGAGCCTTGCTTCCATTTCCAAGCTCAAAAGCCGCTTCCCAAGAATTTTTGCGCTCGCGCTTTTGCCCGAAGAGCTTGCCCCAAGCCCGAGCATATACAGATTCGCGTCTTGGGTGTAGGCGTTTACTGCGTTGTATGCGCGGAAGCTTTTTCCGACAGTCCCGCTTAGAATCCCGCAGGCGATGAAGCATAAAAACTCCATAGGCAGATTCTGCGCTTCGTGGACGGTTCTGGCCACTCTTTGGATAATATGGGGGAACGCCCCAATGGGGCATTCCTGTTCATAGTATTTTGTGTAGATTTCCGAAAGGACTTCGTCGGGCGGCAAGGTTGTTTTTGTAATCATTCTTTCCATATTTGCGCCCTTCCTAAATGATAAACGGATTAAGTTCTTTCCCTTGCTCATGGGCGTAGCGAAGATAGTCGTTTAAATCCTTTATCTTTTTCCCGCTTTTTAGGGCATAGTCGGGCAACATGCATATCATTGCCGCCGCCGCTATGTCCTTAAGCTGAGTTGCCCAAGTCATTCCGGCTTTATATCCCGCCTCGTCAGTGTCTGCAAAAATCATTGCGACTTTCCCCGCAAACTCGCGCAAATAGGGAATGCCTATTTTGTGGTTCGCGCCAAGCATCGCGACGGGCGCGTGGGTGCCGAGCATATTGAACGTTTTCAGAATATGGAAGCACGACAGGAAATCGGTGGACCCCTCGCAAATGCATATCGCTTGCTTGTCCTTTGCGTTTTCCAAGCCGATCGGATAACTGCAGTCGCTGTTTTTCAGAGTCCACGCTTTTGCTTCTTTGCCCGAGAATTTCCAGTTGTTGCCGTCCATTCTTCGGATTTGATAGCTCAATTTCCGATTGTCGCTCACAATCCAGACGTTCCCTGTTTTATTTGAATTCCCGAATCCGAAACAGCCGGCGTCAAACGCATGCTTTAGGCTCTCGACGGACACTGAATACCGCTTGGCTACGATGTCCGCGAGGGCGTCGTCCCATAGCAGTTTTTTGGGCGCGTTAATATCCCCTTTGCGGGGCTTTTTCTCTTCATTCCTATCCAGACTATGTCTGCCCGAAGAAACAGCCTTAAAAGAGCCGTTATCGAACTCTGAGAGCAAAAGCTTGTAGGCTTCCTTATTCGAAATCCCTTTCAGCTTTGCCGTAAAACTGATGACATTGCCGGTTTCGCCAGTTGCCAAGTCTTTGAATAACTTTCCGTTCCCGAAGATTGAAAAGCTCGGGTGTTCGTCCTTGCGGAAAGGGGAACAGTAAAGTTTCCCCTTGCCCTTGAGGGCGACCCCGAACTTGCTTGCCACATCGAATATCGAAATACTGTCGCAAATGTTTTCCATTATGCCGACTCCTTTCCGACGTGGCGGTATATCGTGGAGTTTTCGAGAAGCCTGTCGCAGTCCGACTTCCTGTACCGAATGCATTTCCCCGAAAGGCGAATGCTCGGCAGGCGTCCTTGGCGGCGTAGCTTTTCTACGAGAGTCTTGCCTATCGACAAATACTCCGCGACCTGCTCGCGTGTAAAAAGCCTGTCGCAAGCGACCGGCTTGGTTAACGTTGTATTGGGTGTTTCTGTTTTGTTTTTCATATTGGAATCACCTTGACGATTTAAAGTGGATTTCGCAGTTCGTCCAAGGTGGCCCCAATATATCACAGAATTTCGATAACGCAAATTCCGCCAAAATCAGGCAATTTGTATAGATATTGCCGCGATATGCAGAGAATTAGCATAAAAATGCTTTCCAACCTGCGATTTTTGCGGCTAAAAACAGATAATCTGCAGAATGATAGCCCCAATCTGTATTAGATTTAGAATTCTGTGCTATGAAAAAATTAAAATAAAAAATCTCCCCTTATCACGGCATCAACGAAAGAATCTTTCCCTTCGCAATAATCTTCAAAGAGATGCCGATCCAAATAACATTGCAATAATTCAAAAAATATATCTGGAGAAACTCCTCTTTTGCGAATTAAATTCAATTCTACATCAAGTTTCTCTTTGAAATTTCTCCATTGCGATTCACCGAATAGTTCATTTTTAATAAAATTCCGATCGTTGAACTTTTCGATGTCAATATGTCCTGCGGCCCCGCACAATTTCCTGAGTAAAATGAGATGTTTCAACAATTCCTTATTCCCGCGCACGGGCTTTCCCCATATCGTTTTTGATGGCGGATCCTTTCCAAATATTTTTTCCGCTGCGCTATCAAAAGGAATGTAATATTCTTCTCCATTAAAAAATTCCTTTTTGGTAAGTTCGCCAAAGGTATCATTTAGATAATCACGACGTTTATTACAATATCTTCCAATCTTTTCGTCCAATTCAAAAGCTTTCTTCAACGCTTCGTCAGTATCATTTCCCCTTTCTTTATAAAATAGTGCAAATATATCGGCTATCTTATCGGCGGACAATACAAATTGTTGATTCCAATGTTCTTTGAATTCTTTTCCTTTGGAAAAACAGTTAAAAGAACTTTTATAAATTTTTTCGTATTTCGCTTTCAAGGAATCGTAATGGCTTGCGAATTCATCTTTACGTTCAGCTCGAGTTTGAATGGCTCTTGTGCGCTCCAGTGCTTTTTTCATTGCGCGTTTGTCACTCGATGTCGACATCCCTTCGTTTCCCATATTAGCGCTCCAATAATGTATTTATTGCCTCTCGCTTCTTTGAATCATCGATTACTTGAGTAAATTCATTGTCGAGTTCATCGCCACGCCGTCTATTTTGCAACGGTTCAAGAGATTCTATCAAAATTGCTTCAAGTGTTGATATAATCTTATCCATCGAAAAGGTATTCGACAAAGATTCTTTTGCAAGTTTACCATCTTCTTTTATTGCTATTGTCCCGAACCATGAAAAACGATTCCATCTCGTGTTTAGCCTGTCGCGAGTATGTTCTTTCAATCGTCTGCCCAACGTTCCTTCTATTGCGCGTCCGACATAAACAATAGTACGATGATCGTATAAGATATAAATTCCGCTTTCGTCAGCAAAATTTACTTTTGCGAGACTGGAGTTTTCGTGTTTACCATTAAATCTTGAAGGTTCTCCTAAAAGCTTTATTTGCGATGAATCCCAATTAACTCCATTCCTATCCCAAAACATCCCGAAAGCCTTTATAATACTTTCATTATTTACGGATTCTACAACTTCGGCATTCGTCAAATCTTTATCATTTTTCTTGTTCTGAGGGATGTTTTCGGAAATAAGCCTGAATTTTGCTTTACTTACTTGTTTGAAAGGGGATTTATTCCCAAGCTTTTTAATTGAAACGTATATATTCGCGCCAACTGTCGCGGCGGGAGTGGGCGTTGGCTTTTTCAATTTAGCAAGCAATATAGCATCGGAAATCTCGTTTGCCGTCATTTCTCCGCCATTTTCTGCCATTACTTTGTATATGGCTTCTTTCCATGTGTATTTTTTCACGCGAATTAAAATCTCCAGTGCATAAAAGCTAAAGGAGTTAGACAAGCGGCTTAG
>ERZ779725.1300-NODE-1300-length-14006-cov-2.272167_pt1 | contig 14006 bp, 13 predicted proteins | sample MGYA00511890_ERZ779725 | MGnify/ENA primary metagenome ERZ779725 (study PRJEB29588, sample SAMEA2148549) | human gut metagenome | biome: human gut; feature: human-associated habitat; material: faeces | place: Denmark | collected 2008/2010 ...
CGCCGTGCATGTCGGCGGAACAGTGGAAAGCTTTGTCCGCATTATGAATGACAGAGCAGCGAAACTCGGGCTCACGAATACACATTTTGTAACTCCGAACGGACTGCATGATGCAGAGCATTACACGACAGCATATGAGCTTGCTCTCATAGGTGCCGAAGCGTTGAAGAATGAAACTTTCCGTCAAATCGTTTCGACGCAGTATTACACCGCAGAAACCGGAGACAGGGTTCGAACCATGAAAAACAAAAATGCGCTGCTCTGGGATTATGGCAATGCTGTCGGCATCAAGACCGGTTATACATCTGCGGCAGGACGCTGTTTGCTGTTCGCTGCGGAACGCGACGGTATGCTGCTTGTTGGGGCCGTATTGAACTGCAGGCCAATGTTCGACGTTGCGCCCGAAATGCTCAATTTCGGCTTTGAGAACTATTCCATGTGCAAAATCATTGAAAAGGGAACCGTGCTGGCTCGCTGCACCGTACTCAACGGTGAAAAAAGTATATTGGCATTAGCGGCAAAAGAGGATATAATCATACCTGTAAAGAAGGGAACCGAACTTTCGGCTTCGGTGCATGTACGCCTTTATTCGGATGTTTGCGCACCAGTACATGAATCATGCGAACTCGGCACGGCCGAATTATTTTGTGACGATCTGTGCATAGGGCAAACATCCCTCGTTGCTTCGGAGAGCATAGCCGAAAGAAGCTTCCTGTTCTACTTTAACTACATCCTGCATTTATTCCGCTGCTGATGCTGTTGATTCCGGAGCTTGCACTGCCCCACGGCTGACACTGCTCTTTGTTATCAATTCGGGATTATCGGAAAGGTTTTTTTGCAGGTTTCGAAAGGAAAACCGTTGAATGAGACTTCAAAAATACCTTGCCGATGCAGGCATTGCTTCACGCCGCAAATGCGAAGAAATTATTTCTGCCGGACGTGTAAAGGTTAACGGACATGTCGCCGTTTTAGGCAGCAGCGTTGAACCGGAAGATTCGGTAACGCTTGATGACAAGCCCGTTCGCCCTGCCGATGAGCGCATCGTTATTGCGTTTAATAAGCCTAAAAATGTCATATGTTCCAATGCGGACAGCGAAGACAGGGTTAAAGTCACCGACTTTTTCAGCGAATTGCCGTACAGACTGTACACGATCGGTCGGCTGGATTATGACTCCGAAGGACTGATTCTTGTTACCAACGACGGCGAAACAGCCAATCGGCTTATGCATCCGCGATACGGTGCAAACAAAACCTACCGCGTGCTCTGCACAGGTGAACTCAGCCGCAGTGAATGTCGCGCCCTCGAACGCGGAATTCAGCTTGACGACGGGCTCACCGCACCTGCGCGCGTGCGCATACTGCGTTCGCATGATGAAAAAACGGAGCTGTTGTTGATGATTCACGAAGGGCGGAACCGACAGGTTCGCCGAATGCTTGCAGCTCTCGGTCATGATACTCTGCGCCTGCAGCGCGTTGGCATAGGTGCTTTAACTCTCAACGGACTCAAGCCCGGGCAGTGGCGTTACATAACACAGGAAGAGCTTGAAATGCTTTTAAAGTAAACCAATTGCAGTATGCTTGCGGTTGAGAACATTTGCGGCCGATGCCGCAGCGGGCAGCTGTCCGTTTGCTGCGCTGTATGCAGTCCGTAAAACTCTCGTTCTCTTTTTTCAACACAAAGTATATGCCTGCGTTCGCCTTTTCTTAAGAGGATTCTGTTTCCGCATCATTTTGGCAAAAATGTGATTTCAGGTCTTTTTGCCGAACTCAAATCATTCAGAGTGCTCCGAAATCAGCGTTCTCAGGCATGTTTTTCAGTTCAATTCAATCACTCCTCATCGCTTAATGAAAATTCTTTGCTTAGTATCATGCTTTTGCAGAATTGATAATATATGTTTTTTGTTTGCAGGAAAAAAGGATTCGATGAATAATAACGATAAATGGGGGAGGATGAAAGAATGTTCGTTCTGCGATATATTATTTATTCGATTAACGCATCCTTCGCAATCCCCCTAATATTTGGAAAGGACCGGTATTTTGCATGAACACCTTGATAGTTCCGCTGGTCGGACTTGCTGTTGTATTCGTCGGGCTGGTTGTTCTCATTGCCATTGTTAAGCTTATGGGCATAATATGCGGATTTGTAACAGGACGGCGTGCCGAAACTTCAGGCTCTGTCTCCTCAAAAGTTGCAGCCGACGGCAATGCGCAGAAGCTTACCGGAGAATCGCGCCGCGAACTTATCGCAGTTATCTCCGCAGCAATTGCTGAAACCATCGGCACGGATGCCGCAGGGCTTCGTATCAAATCCATCAAAAAAATCGGTTGAGCCGCACCGCTTTCTCCGAAGCATCATGTTCGGAGCGAACAAAACCGGCTGCATCGCTTTGATGCATTATATACTTGCAGATATTCGAAAGGGGCATTGAACACTATGCATAAATTCATTGTTAATGTAAACGGAACGAGCTATGAAGTTGAAGTTGAGGAAATCGATTCCGCTGCTGCGGGCGAGACAGCATCCGCTCCCAAAAAAGCTGCACATAAAGCCGCACAGCTGAACGGCAGCGAAAAAACCATCACCGCGCCCATGCCGGGCAGCATTCTTGCCGTTAACGTCAAACCCGGCGACAGTTTCCGCAGCGGACAGGTTCTGCTTATCCTCGAAGCTATGAAAATGGAAAACGAAATCATGGCTCCCTGCGACGGCAAAGTTGTCTCTGTTTCCGTGCAGAGCGGAACATCCGTAAACTCCGGCGATGTTCTCATCGCATACGTTTGACATTAAGCCGTCACATTCGAAAAGGCGGTGTGAATCATGCAATCCATCATAAAGGTTTTTACCGATTTTGCGCTTGAAACGGGTTTTGCTGCTTTCTTCACCCAACCGGGTGCCTGGAAATACGCTGTTATGATCGTTGTTGCCTGTTTCCTGCTCTATCTTGCAATCGTTAAAAAATTCGAGCCTTTGCTGCTGCTTCCCATTGCATTCGGAATGCTCTTAACAAACCTTCCAGGTGCAGGACTGTATAATGCCGATATATTTTCCGGCGGACATGTCAACTGGCAAATGCTCACACAAAAAGGCGGGTTAATCGACTACCTCTATCTCGGAGTCAAGCTCGGCATTTACCCGTCGCTCATCTTCCTCGGCGTCGGTGCAATGACGGATTTCGGTCCGTTGATCGCAAATCCCAAGAGTCTGCTCCTCGGTGCGGCAGCTCAGCTCGGCATATTTGTCGCTTACCTCGGCGCAAGGCTGATTTTCGGTTTTGATGATAACCTTGCGGCCTCCATCGGCATCATCGGCGGTGCGGACGGTCCTACTGCAATTTTTGTAACATCCCGTCTTGCTCCGGATAAGCTCGGGCCGATTGCCATTGCGGCTTATTCTTACATGGCACTCGTTCCCGTTATTCAGCCTCCGTTCATGAAACTGCTGACAACCCGCAAGGAACGCTCCATCGTAATGGAACAGCTTCGCCCGGTCAGCAAAACCGAACGCATTGTGTTCCCGATCGTTGTCACCATCGCGGTTGCACTCCTTGTTCCGTCCGCAGCTTCCCTCGTCGGTATGCTTATGCTCGGCAACCTTCTGCGCGAATGCGGCGTCACGGAAAGACTTTCCAAGACCGCACAGAACGAACTTTGCAACATTGTCACGATTTTTCTCGGCACAAGTGTCGGAGCGACAGCAACGGCCACTGCTTTCCTGTCGTTTGAAACTCTCGGCATCCTTGCAATGGGCATCTGCGCATTCATATTCGGCACTATCGGCGGCATTCTGCTTGCAAAGCTCATGAACTTTCTCTCCGGCGGGAAAATCAATCCGCTTATCGGTTCGGCAGGTGTTTCCGCAGTCCCGATGGCGGCACGAGTTTCGCAGGTTGTAGGGCAAAAAGAGAATCCAGGCAATTTCCTGCTTATGCACGCAATGGGTCCTAACGTTGCGGGTGTAATCGGCTCTGCAATTGCTGCCGGCGTATTTCTTTCCCTGTTCGGCTGATATTATTGATTTTTCGCGCCCCGCCGTGCGGTTCGGCTTAATGCTCTGCACCGAATGGAATCGGGGCGCATGATTTAATGAGGTTAAAAAAATGTCAAAGTTATTCATTACAGATACTATACTGCGCGATGCGCATCAATCCCAAGCCGCAACGAGAATGCGCACGGAAGAGATGCTTCCCGCCTGCGAGATTCTGGACAGCATGGGATACTGGTCTCTTGAATGCTGGGGCGGTGCAACTTTTGATTCCTGCCTCCGTTTTTTGAATGAAGATCCGTGGGAACGTCTCCGAAAGCTCAAAAAAGCACTTCCACACACACGCCTTCAAATGCTGTTCCGCGGACAGAACATTTTGGGATATAAGCACTATGCGGATGACGTTGTTGAACAATTCTGCCGTAAGGCAATTGAAAACGGAATTGATGTTATTCGAATTTTCGATGCACTCAACGACATTCGTAATTTGGAATCCGCAATTAAATTCACAAAAAAATACGGCGGACACTGTGAACCTGCACTGAGCTACACAATCAGTCCCGTCCATAACGAAGATTATTTCGTTAAACTTGCGAAAGAGCTCGTTCAAATGGGTGCCGACTCGATTTGTATCAAGGATATGGCAAACTTGCTTCTGCCGATGCCCGCATACAATCTTGTTAAAAGGCTCAAGGCTGAAATTAACGTTCCGATTCACCTCCACACCCACAACACAACGGGCACGGGCGATATGACGCTTCTCATGGCTGCATTTGCAGGTGTTGACATTGTTGACACGGCTCTCTCGCCCCTCGGCAACGGCACAAGCCAACCTGCAACCGAGAGCTTGGTCGCAACGCTCAAAGGAACGGAGTATGATACAGGGCTTGATCTTGAAAAACTCAGTGAAGCTGCAAAACACTTCCGCACCGTTGCCGACAGACTTAAGCGTGACGGCTTCCTTGATCCGAAGGTGCTTTCGGTTGACACAAACACTCTGATTTATCAGGTTCCCGGCGGAATGCTTTCCAACCTTATTTCTCAGCTCAAACAGGCAAACGCCGAGGATAAATATTATGATGTTCTTGCGGAAGTTCCTCGTGTACGCAAAGATTTCGGCTATCCGCCGCTCGTCACTCCGACAAGCCAGATCGTCGGCTCGCAGGCCGTTCTGAATGTGCTCGCAGGTGAACGGTATAAAATGTTTACAAAGGAATCCAAAGCGGTTCTGCGCGGAGAATACGGAAGGCTGCCCGGCAAAGTCAACGAAGCTGTTCGTAAAAAGGCCATCGGCAATGATAAAGTCATCACATGCCGACCGGCAGATTTGTTAAAGCCCGAGCTTGACACATACCGCAAAGAGCTTGGCGACCTTGCACAATCCGAAGAAGACGTTCTGAGTTACGCACTCTTCCCTCAGGTTGCCAAAAAGTTCTTTGAAGCAAGACGCGACGGAACCGTCCCCTCCGGTGCGGATAAAACCGTCTCCCCTGCCCCGGCATCCGCAAAGCCGGCTGCTTCATCCGCTTCAAGGCCCACACAACGTGAAGTTCTTGTTGTTGAAGATTTGACCGAGGACACTCCCCTTTAATACTGATTCTGTTCAGAAAGCGTCTGTTCTTTTCTTTTTATACACAGGTACAGGCAAACCCGGCACGAACGAAAAGTTCATGCCGGTTTTGCTGTTTTTGTCCGTTATACAAAACCCCCCTCAGCCCTGCATTGGGCTGAGGGGAATTTCTTCCCATTTTGTATGCAGATACATGGATGACTGTCGGATTGCGATTGAACGTTCGCGACGGACATGCTCTTATTCCGCGTTTTCACTGCCGTCGTACAGCGGAAAAGCGACAGTTACGCAAGTCCCTTTTCCGGGAACACTTTCAAGAGTCAACTCCGCATTATGGTAGGCTGCCGCATGTTTCACAATGGACAGGCCGAGTCCCGTCCCACCGGAGTCCTTCGAGCGGCTTTTATCAACCCGATAAAAACGTTCAAACACCCGTGACTGCTGCTCCTTGGGAATCCCTATACCGGTGTCGCGAACCGTAAGCAGAGCCTTGCCTTTTCTTGCATCAACGCCGATATCTACAGCACCTCCCGGAATATTATACTTCACGGCATTTTCACAGAGATTATAGGCAATTTCATATATAAGCCTGTCAACTCCGAAAACGACCGCGCTTTTGCCGTGTACCTTTACGGAAACATTCTTTGCCTCAGCATTGCCGCGGAGAAGCTCCGCCGTTTCCGTTGCCACGTTCAAAAGGTCAACCTCGGTCTTCGGGATTTCCACACCTTCATCAAGGCGTGATAATCTGATTATGTCTTCTATCAGCGCAACAAGCCGTGCAGACTCGGTGCGTATGTTCTTAATGAAATGCGGCATATCCTCCGGTTTGACAAGTCCGTTCTCAATAAGCTCCGCGCTGCCCATTATGGATTGAAGCGGCGTCTTCAGCTCATGAGAAACATTCGCCGTGAACTCGCGGCGCATTTTTTCCGTTTCTGCCTGCTCGGTAACATCAAACGCAAGCAGGAGAATTCCCGCAAGATTTTCGCCGGACTCGACTCTGCTTATGTCGACCTTGTATTCGCGTCCGTGTTTCTGAAGGTTAAACGTTTCATTGCTGCCTGCAAATGCATTCATTATCCGCCTGTTGAACTCCGGATTGCGGTCAACGGTCAGAAAATCGCTGCCGATACAAGAATTATCGACCTCAAAAAGCTGTCTCGCAGCAGAATTGATTCCAAGCACACAGCCGTTAACATCCAGCATTACAAGTGCCTCGTTCATGCTTTCGGTAATCTGCTGCAACTCATCGTTCTTTCGCTGAAGTTCCCGAATCTGACGCTCGATTTTTTTATGTTGAACATCAATCCGTGTCAGCAGGGGCGATATTTCGGGATACGTTTCGTTGTTCTCAAGCGGAGTATCAAGATTAAGCTCATTCAGCGGAGTAACAATACGTTTTGCCATTCTGTGTGCCAGCACGGCGGACAGAATAACCGCAATCACCGCAACAAAAATCATCGGTTGTATCATGCCGAGTACAAGCGCAGGAACGGAAGCGCTTTCCGTTGAAATACGCAGGAATGAACCGTCTTTGAGCATTTTAGCGCAATAAATAGTTTTTTGCGTAAGCGTCGAAGAATATCGACGGCTCATACCGTACCCGCCGTTCATTGCATCACGTATTTCCCGGCGATCAATATGATTCTCCATGGTCTGTGCATCAGACTTGGTATCATAAATAACTTCCCCCGTGCTTGATATCAGCGTGAGTCGAATGCTGCCGCCATCCGGCCTTATGCTGCCGTCCGCAACGGTTACGGCTCCGGTGTGGAGCCTTTTTATATATTCTCCGCCCTGCTCTTCAACTGCCGCTGCGGCAATATCAAGTTCTTCACGCAGTTGTTTTTCAAATACCTGCGTGAAATATCCGTACAGCACGCCTATTATGATAACAAAGCTTGCCAACAGAACAAGTGCTGCCGTTGTGATTATTGAACGAAAAATTTTATTTGACATAATTTAGTCCTCCCACTGATTTTATGCGTAAATGCTCAGGTTCATTTCGCATTCTCTGCGTTCGACATTCTGTAGCCCACATTACGAACCGTTTCAATCAGTTTACCGTATGCACCGAGTTTTTGACGAAGTGTCCGAATGTGCATGTCCAGCGTGCGGGTTTCTCCGCAATAATCCATTCCCCAAATCTCGCTGAAAAGCTGTTCGCGGGAAAACGCAATGCCCGGTTTGCTCATAAAAAGCCTCAGCAGTTCATACTCTTTATAGGTCAGCGCAATCCGCTCCCCGTCCACAGCAACCGTATGTTCATCCTCATTAAGCGTGACGCCGGCAGCGCGAAGTACATGACTGCCCGGAGTTTTGCAGCGACGAAGCACGGCCTTGATGCGTGAAACCATTTCCAGCATTCCGAAAGGCTTAACGAGGTAGTCGTCCGCACCCATATCCAGGGTCTTTATTTTGTCATATTCCATGCTTTTTGCAGTCGCCATAATTACCGGAATTTCGTTCAGTTCCGATGAATTCTTCAGCCTGTGCAAAATTTGAACTCCGTCATCCCCCGGCAGCATAATGTCAAGAACAATCAGTTCCGGTTTTTGCTTGTGGATTGCCTCAAAAAGCTCCTTGCCGTCACGAAACCCCTGCGCCGCAAACCCGGTTGAACACAGTGTGTAAACTTCAAGATCGCGAATGCTTGCATCATCTTCAACACAATAAATCATGGTCATTCTTCCTTTCAAATCTCCGGCTTGCCTTTTGTTTCGGCGCGGAACACCCCTCAATTATTAATCAACCGGCGAGAGATTCCGCTGCGTAGCTTTCAAATTCATGCAGCGCCGCCAAAGTCAATCATTCGTTTTGAACATGCACCCCTGTCACGGAGAACATGACCCATTCTGCTATGTTTGTGGCATGGTCGCCGATACGCTCAAAATACTTTGCGATCATCAGCAAATCAAGTGCAAACTCGCCGTCACTCGGATCGTAAGAAATGCGTTCAATCAAATCCTGCTTTACACGATTAAAATAATCGTCAACAATATCATCCTGAGCAATAACTTCTTTTGCAAGTTCGACATCGCGTTTCACAAATGCTTCAATGCTGTTTGTGACCATTTTTGTTGCCGCCTTTGCCATTTTGTCGATATCTCCGCACTCCGCTCCGCTTCTGCCGTTCAAAAAGGCGATTATTTCCGCTATATTCTCGGCCTGATCACCGATGCGTTCCATATCGGTTATCATCTTGAGTGCTGCGGAAATCTGACGAAGATCCCCTGCAACAGGCTGTTGACGCAGCAGCAATTTGAGACAGAGTGTCTCTATATCGCGCTCCATTTTATCAATTTCGTTATCGATCGGTGCAACCCCGCCTGCGATTTTTGCGCTGCCCTCGGCAAGTGCCTTTGCGGAAAGATTGATCGCTTCCTCACACAATGCTCCCATTTCAATAAGCTCATTATTGAGCTGCCTCAGCTGGCTGTCAAAACTGCTTCTCATCATCCGAACCTCCCGGTAATATAATCTTCGGTACGTTTATCCTGCGGCTTTGAAAAAATCTTTTCCGTATCGTCGCATTCGACTAACTCTCCCAAAAGGAAGAAGGCCGTTTTGTTTGAAATTCGAAGAGCCTGCTGCATGTTGTGAGTGACTATAATAATAGTATACTTGCTTTTAAGCTCCATTGCAAGCTCTTCTATACGTGTTGTTGAAATCGGGTCAAGCGCGCTTGTCGGCTCATCCATTAAAAGCACGTCCGGATCGACCGCAAGCGCACGGGCAATGCAAAGGCGCTGCTGCTGTCCGCCGGAAAGACCGAGTGCGGATTTTTTGAGTCTGTCCTTCACTTCATCCCAAATTGCAGCATTTTTAAGAGACGTCTCTACAATTTCATCAAGCTTTGCTTTTGAGCGAATCCCGTGCGTCCGCGGGCCGTATGCGATGTTATCGTATATGCTCATCGGAAACGGATTCGGTTTTTGGAACACCATTCCGATTTGCCTGCGCAGTTCGTTCACATCCGTGCCGGGAGCAAAAATATCTTTTCCGCGGTATTTAACGCTGCCCGTGATTCGAACATCCGGCACAAGATCGTTCATCCTGTTGAGCGTTTTTAAAAAGGTTGATTTACCGCACCCGGAAGGTCCGATAAGCGCCGTAATGCTCCCTTCCTGGACAGAAATGTTAATATCTCTCAGTGCCTGAGTTTTTCCGTACCACAGGCAAAGGTCATTAGTTGTGATTATGTTCATCATGCATTTCTCCTCTTTTCAAAGTGTTTGCCTGCAAGCGTTGCCGCAAGGTTTATTGCAAGCGTCAGTATCATCAGAATGGAAGCAATGGCAAATGCGACATCAAATGCACCTTCCTCTTTTGCATAAAAGTACAGTGCAACCGTCAGAGTTGCGCCCGAGCCGGACATTGCCTCAAAAAACCCGTTCAGAACATGCGCAAACCCGGCAGTGTACAGCAATGCGGCTGATTCTCCCAGTATCCTGCCGACCGATAAAATGCAGCCTGTGACTATGCCATCCACACACCCCGGAAGAACAACCGTGCGAATCACTCGCCATTTGCCCGCTCCGAGTGCAAATGCGCCCTCGCGATAACTGTTTGGAACGGTCTTCAGGCTCTCCTGCGTTGTTCGCATAATCGTCGGCAGATTCATTATCGCAAGGGTCAACGCACCTGCAAACAACGAGGTTTGAAGTCCCATAAATTGGCAGAAAAACAGCATCCCGACAAGCCCGTAAATGATTGACGGAATACCGGAAAGTGCCTCCGCCGCATATTCAATTGCCGAAACAATCTTTTTATTTCGCGCATACTCCGTAAGATATACCGCACTTCCGACTCCAAGCGGCAGAACAATTATCAATGTTGCAAAAACAATATACAGCGAGTTCAGAATATCCGGCAGAATTCCGACTCTGCCCGACAGATAACTCGGTGCCGTTGTCAACAGTTCAAATGACAGATTGGGCAAACCTTTTGCAAGAACATAGACAACAAGAAACAGCGCAAGCGCAAGAGTGATTCCTGTTGCAGCCGTCATCAATGCACGAACCGAATAAATCCACGCTTTTCGCTTTGCGGACATCCCGGACTTTTCCCGAGGAAAACTCTCATTGTTTTGATTTTCGGCGGAACTGAAACCAAATTCGTTATTTTTAGATTCTTTCTTCATCGCCGCAGCTCCTTTCATTGTAAAGCTCTTTCCGTGTTTCATTTTTTTCTTCAGTTATTATGATAGCCTTTCCGTGTAAAGTTAAAAAGGACGCAATTGTAAAATTCGTGTAAAATCATCATTTTATTCTCTCGCTCGGCAAAGTTGTCAGAGGATTGGGTTGACTTTGGAATTTATTTCCATTATACTGTTTATGTATATCTCATCATTGTCATTTTACGACAGAAGGGAGGGTTGGTTCAATGAGCGATGAGCACGGCAGCGACTTTGTCGACGAGCTTATGGAATTTCTTCTTAGAAATTATTATTCTATGATGATTAAACGTGTGAAAAGATTTTTCCCAAACAAGTTCGATGCGGAAGATATCGTTACCGAAACCATAATAGTGCTGCTCGAAAACAAAAGTGCCGTTGCAGCGCATGAGGCACCGATTAAGTGGCTGCAAACAACGCTCACCCATCGTGTAAAGCAAAACAGCAGAATCGCCAAGCGAAACAGCGAGATGTTTGTTTCGTTGGAAACATTGGACGAATCCAAGCTGCCCTCCGTGCCGGATACAGCCGATGATTATTGTGAATACAGCGACTTCCCCTTCGAAACAATGCTCGGCATCATAGCCTCTGAATTGAGCGAAAAAGATGCAAAAACATTCAACGATGTGTTCGTTCTCAAACGAGATCGCGAACAAATCGCTGCCGAGTACGGCATTTCCCCCGAAGCGCTCCGTCAAAGGGCACGCCGTGTCGAAATGAAGGTGCGTCTTATTGTCTCTAAATTACTTGGTTAAAATATATTTATTTTTTCAGTGAACAGAACGGGGATTTTTGCCCTATACATAATGAGGGGGAAAATATCTCCAAGTTTTGAAACATGAAAATGAGAGGATTGATGTTATGCAGCGCATCAAACAAACAAAACAGGACTTTATTGTTCTGCTCAGTGAAACAAAACAAACGCTCGATGAACAGCTTGCTCTGCCCCAAGCGGAACGTGACGCGGCATTGATAGCAGAATGCCTTGAAACGCTCGATTACATAAAGGGAGAAGCGAATCTGCCCGAGGGTGCTTTTGCTTTCGATTCATTTCAATTCTTTGCGAGAAATTCCTCTCCTTCAATACTCTGTAAGGAGGGCGCAAAAGAATTTAAACCAAAACTCACCCCGAAGAGGCACACTCCCTCTGTTTCCCGCTTTTTTTTGCAAAAAGCTGCCCTTACCGCTGCAATAATGCTTTTGATTCTGCCATACGCTTTTGACGGCAGTGCAAATGCGGCGGGGTTCACCCCGTGGCGCGCAGTAACGGAGCGCAGCATGGATTATCTCGATATCTGCTACACTGCGGCTGAGGATCCCTGTGAAGATCCTCCCGGCGGTGCCTGGAGCGGCATTATCCCCGATACACGCATTCTTTCCGTTGAGGAATACGCCGCGCTGAACGTTCAAAGCATCAACTGTTCGGATCGCAGCGAGTTCATCGCAAAGTTCGGTGACAGGCTTGTCTGCCCCGATACACCGAGCGGATTCGCATTTGAATGGGCAAAGGGCTATATCGATGATATTTCGGCATCGGTCAGCATTCGATTCTCCGGAACGGAAGGCAAAGTGACTGTATCGCAGCATATCTTCTTTACCGAACCGGAGTCGGATTCCGTCACACGCGCAGTAAGGCTTTCCGGTGAATTCAGTGAACCGTATACTAAGTCGATTTACGGAATTGACTGCACCTTTGCAGAAAGTGAAACTCAGAATGTTGTCTGCTTCAACATCGGCTTTGATTCCTACACTCTGAACGGAGATGTTTCAATCGAAACGATGGAGCAAATCGTACAATCATTGTTAACAGAATGAAAGGACTAATAACAATGAAAAAACTCATCCCCCTGTTTCTTGCAGCGATTCTATTGCTTTGCAATATCTTTGCAGGCAATGCTTTGGCGGCAAATGAAACAGCCCCCGAAACCCGGTCGATTCCGACCGGAGTTGCATCCGCAACCCCACACGAAACCGATCTGTTCTTTTTTGACGAAGGCGTTGATCCGCAGGCCGCCAGTCTGTTCACACGGCACGACATAACTTTCAGCAGTCACGGTCCAAATGCTGCCCGCGTTACTGTCAACCTTGAAACCGCCGACAATGTCAAAAAACTCGGCTTCACAAAATTGACATTTCAATATTGGAATGGCAGCAGCTGGGTTGAACTGAGCAGTGTACACGATGAGTACATTAACAACTCTGATTATTTTGGTTATTACAAAGTAATCACCAACCTGGTTGCGGGAGACTACTACAGGGTTCAGGTTGAATGCTATGCAAAAAAGAGCCTGCTCTCGGCTGCACAAAAAGTCACCCTGACCACAGCATACATTGTATGCAAGTAACTTGAACAAATATACCGTAGGAGGAATAAGCTAATGACCCGGCTTAAAAAGGTTCTTGCGGCACTTATCGCCGTTGTTTTCGCAGCTCTCAGCTGCCTTCCGGGCGTTCTTGTCCTTGCTGAAAATGCACAGGCAAATACGCTCAGCATCTTGTCACAAACAGCTGAAGAAACACCCCGTTATATCCATAACGTCGATGAAGACAAGATTATTGCTTTTCTCGACATTGAAACGGATGTACCCGGGGTTACGAATCGAGACGTTATCTATGACGTGGATTTATACAACAGCGGGTCTCAGCCTATATTCCCGTGGACACTGTATATTTCTCCGACAGTCGTTGGGGATACCTCGCCCGACGGATTTTTCTACGTCCTTGACTTCACGTTCGTATGCAGATATGAACTGGAGTACAACGTGATTGACGATGACGGCATACCCTACTCATTCACAACCACCGAAGAGCATTTTCCGGATGTCTACGGCGTTGTTGATCTTGCCGGAACTTCAACGCATTACCTGAGCACACCGCAGCCGGGTCAAACACATGTTTACGGAGTTATAACAGACAACTGCCCTGATCTTATCTCCATAGAGTTCCACGGTCAGGAATACTGCACCGAACTTTCCGCAGTTAACTGCCCCAATCTTGAGAGCGTTATTGCCACCGAATGCAACTATCAGAGCATTGCCGTTCAGCCCAAAGGCTTTGAACGCCCCGTCACCGCAAGGGTTGAAGGCAGCGGCAGCATCGGATTCACGTATACCGAAAGCAGCGGCTTCTATGTTTTGTACGCAGAAGATACCGCAGACTTCCGCGGTTGGTACAATGCTGACGGCAGGCTTATCAGCCGCAGTACAACGGTTATTCTGGACTCGGATGAGATTGTTGACGCTGTCGCCTGCTATACAGATTGCTTCGGCATTAAC
>ERZ779725.1310-NODE-1310-length-13941-cov-3.027366_pt1 | contig 13941 bp, 16 predicted proteins | sample MGYA00511890_ERZ779725 | MGnify/ENA primary metagenome ERZ779725 (study PRJEB29588, sample SAMEA2148549) | human gut metagenome | biome: human gut; feature: human-associated habitat; material: faeces | place: Denmark | collected 2008/2010 ...
AATATCAGTATTTTGAAAAAGATTAATCTCACCAAAATTAATTTCATCTATTTTAATTCTTCTAAATGGCTCTTTGGTTTTTACAAACATTATTCTTATTTCATCAATTTTAAAAGATACATTTTTTAATTTGCTTTGATACACTAAGCTATTGTTATTTAAAATTCTTGCTGATGCAACTTCACTATTATTAAATGAGTATATAATATCAAATTCTTCAGCTATTTCTTTAAAATATATAATTAAATTTGTAAATGGTACTGGTTCACTAAAACTAAATGTAATATCAGGATTATCATCTATAAAATAACCAGCTTCACTTGAAACATCTAAAGACCAATATGCAATATTTTGATTTTTATTAGGCTTTGTTTTATCAACTATAAAAAAATAAGAGCCATCTAAAATAACTCTATTAGGTTCACAACTAATATAATTTTTTGAAATAGTTATATCATCGTAAAGGTTTTGAGTATTAGAAAACGGCTCTTCATTTGAATGAGATATAGAAATAAATGATTTTATTTTACTATTAAATAAACCATATTGAATGGATAAATAACCTTCTCTTGTTTTAGCTTTACATGCTTTCTTAAAATCATTACTTACATCAATCATTTTTAATCTCCATTAATTTCTTGCTATGTTTTTAATTATTACTAAACTATCTTCTGGATCGGTTGAATCATCATAAGGAGTAATATCAAATTGAATAAATGGAACTGTTAGGCTTTTCCATATTTGATTATCTTTCAAAAATATGTATAAATCATCTTTAATATCACCATGATAACATAGCATTTCTTTTTGATCTTTACTATCATTATCATAATACACTAATGTAAAGCTAGGTGGTAGACTTTTTAAAATTTTAACTAAATCTATTCTTTCTTGAGAATTAGGAACTATATTCCAAGTTACATCTAAACTTTGATAATGACCTATTCTTTCTCTTAGCATTAATCCATCATTTTCATTTCTTCCACTACCTTCTTTATCAACATCTGAATAAGTTGGAGTAAGACTTGATGGATTAGGCAAAATATATTCATAATATTTTTTTTCTTCTACTTCAGTCTCAGTATATTTTACTTCTTGACCAGTAGCTTCATCTATCAAATAATAATAAAATCCACTTGTTGAATCTCCACCTTTTTTAAATCCTAATTCTTGATAGTTAGAATCATTAAGAGTTACAGTATTAGTTTCTATAACTCTTGAGTATTTAACTTTTAATAAATTTACTTCATCTTTAATAGTTTCAGTATCATCAACTTTAACCCATCCAATTAATGAATAAGTTTCAAATAAACTACTATTTATTTCTTTTATTGTATTACCATTTTTTATTTTCATAGTTTATTCTCCTTTAAAAACCATTTTTGCCTTTTCTCATTGAAACTGCATTTAGATCATCATATAATTGTTCGCTTACTTTTCTACCATTTAAAACAATAGGTTTTTCGTTATTTTCTTCGTATGCTTTAGTTATCATATCACCCATTCTATAAATAGCATTTACAACAGGTATTTGTCCCTCTAAAAATACTTCTCTCATTTTATTTTCAGGGGTTACAATTTCAGGATTTCGCTTTGCTCCTGCATACTCAGCTACTTGTACTGTTGTAGGGTTATCCAAAACACCACCTTTTGCTAATTGTGGAATTGCTAAATCATTGCTCATAGTTGAAGAATAGCCTTTAATTGCAGCATAACCAGCTGCAATACCACCTAAAATTAAAGGTATTGCTGTTCCTAAAGAAGCTGTAGAGTGAAACACCATAAAAGCACCAGCAGCTATCATTGCCATACTTGCTGCTGCAAAAAGGGCTGTAGCAATCTCTCTCAATTGTGTTGGTATCTTGTCTAAAAACGCTACAAATGCAATCGAAGCTATCATAACTCCAAGTGTTGTTACAATAGAAGTCAACGATAAACTTAAAAATGATAATGCAAGATTTAGTCCTTTAATCGAAGCTATTATTGTTTTAATTCCACTAACTATTTTTGCCCAGTTCATTACTACATTAATTGTAGTAGCTATCGCTGCTAATATGATGTATGTCGTTTTAGCCGCAGTGCTTAAATCATTCCATCTTAATACTAATTGAATTAATGATGAAACTAAAATTCCATTTGTTATATTTTGAATAAATTTTGTATTATTAATAGTATTAACTGATTTTAGTACAGTTAGTAAAGATGATCCTATTTTAATAATCCAGGAAGCAACACCTATTCCAACTATTGCTAATAATACTTCTTTCATTATTTCAAGCCTATTGTTAATTTTTTGTAATTTTCCATTGCTATCATATTCATAACCAAAGAAACTTAATATTGATTTAGCAATATCTTTAGCTTTCATATTAATTTTATCTAATTGAGTATAATATTCTTTTAAATGGTCAGTAATTACTGGATCTATACTTAATGCTCCATTTACACCACTTGTTGATGAACCTAAAGTGTTAATTTGATCTAAGCCTAATAATTCTCCTGTTAAATTATCTACACTCTCAGAAACATTATCTACAATGTCAGCAGTATCTTTTAATCCACCAAATTCTTGTGAATAATCTATTCCTTCGGCATCTTCTTGTAATTTAATAAATTGTTTACCAAGTTCATTTAAAGCCATTAATAAACCATTTATGAATTGTACTACTGGTTTTAAGTTATATAGGATTAATTGCCCCCAAGTAGCCCCAAATTCAGTTAATTGTGATTGTAATATTTTAATTTGGTTAGAATAGTTTTCAATGGTTCTTCCAAAGTCGCCTGTTGCACCAACTTTTTCTAATTGTTGCTCTACAGCTATAATTCTTAATAATCTTTTTTCAATTTGGCTTAATTGTCTTGAAGATTTTGTACCTCCAAATTCTTTATATAAAGCCATAATAGTTGTATCACTAACATCAAAACCAGATTGACCCCTAATAGGTCTTATAGATCCTGAAAGCATTGATTGGAAAGCTAACATTGTACTTTCAATACTTGTATTAAATAATGAAGAGTAATCGATAGCCATTTGTGTCAATGTTCTTGCAATCATAGCAGATCCATCATCGGTTAAGCCTTTTAATGATTTTAACATATTATTAAATGTTGCTGTATAATCCATTAAAACTTGTCTACTAAATCCATAAGTTTTACTTAATTTATCAATAAATTCTAAGTTTTTTTGATATGATTCAGGAGAATTAATTTTATTAAAAGATATTTGAAACTTATTTAATATTTCTGCATAATCACTTGCATCATTAACAAATTTGCTAAAATATTGAGAAAAATACTTCAAATTATTAACTAATGCAATCATCATCCCTGTATTAAAAGCTAATTTTAAGTTATTTACTTGTTTAGTAGTTTCTTTTAGAGATTGGTTTGTTTTTTTAAAATTTATATTTATTTTATTGTTAGCAGTGTTTTGTAGTTGCTCTAATTTAGATATTAACCCATCTATATTTGCTAAAGCAGTTTTTGAATTAACCTTAGCTTCTATTTCAACATTGCCTACATTATAAGTTGCCATTCAATACCTCCATTAATAACATTGAAGTAATCTTAATCTATATTGTTCTTCCAGATTTTCTTTTGTTATTTTTTTTATGCTTAATTTTTCTTTATGATTTGGATTTTTAATCATTTCATTTTGTTTTTTATTTTGTTCTTTTATATATGCCATATAAAAATTTTCAGTTGGATATTGTTTTATCTCACCTTTATTTTTTGCAAAAATATTTCCAGCAACTAATGTTAATGCTTCAAAATTATATAAGCCCTGGGTATGAGCTAAATTATGAATCTTGCTAAAATAAGCATTTTCATAACAATAATAATATTCTATATCGCTATTCCAAAATTCATCTATTGACATTCCATACTCTAGGGCTTTTTCAATTAATTGGTAATAATAGACATCTATATCTTCATTAACAATTTCATATATATTTAATATATAATTAATACAAATTAAATAGTAATTGGTTTCATTTAACTTGCTAAGTTCTTGTTTTCCCAATCCCATGAGGTTTGTTGCGGAGTTCCTCTTTCCGCAGTTGTAAAAACTTGTTTACATATTGCATTAATTAAAGAAACTACATAATCAAAACCTTTTTCTTCACTTAAATCATTTTCAATTTTTTCAAATTGATCTTGTTCTAAATTGTATTTTGCTTTAAGCATTGCATAACAATATTTTTCATTTAATTCAAACAATATATCTTCTTGTTCTGTTGTATTGCTATATGCAACTTTTAATAATTGTGGATTTATGCTTGTTTCAAGATTGGTTTTTTCTTCATCAGTTTTAGCATTTTGAATTTTCTCTTGTAATTCTTTTAATTCGTTAATACCATTAGAACCTAATGAATCTAATAATTCTTTGTTAAATTTCGTTTCTATTGCTTTTAATTCTTTTCTATATTCTTTTTGCATTTTAAAATTTGCAATAAATTCATATCTTGTATTGTCAATTTCAATATATGGTGTCATTTTAATTCTTCTCCTTTTAATTTAATTTTATCATTAAGCTAGTTTTTCAGCTATTACTGTTACTAATGTTGTCCAACTACCATATCCTGCTGAACTTGCAGTAATTTTTACAACACCTGAACATGTTGAAGTTGCTGTAATTGTTAATTTTGCTGGTTTGTCATTAGTTGCAGTATCTACTTTACAAGTAATTGTTGATGTATCACTTGTAGCTGTAAATGTTGCACTTGAGATGCTTGAGACCAAGTCTAATGTAGCAGTTGCATTTGCAGATTCTTTAGGAATTGAAATGCTTACATCATTTGGTACATTACTTGTAATAAAGCAAGTTTTTGCCATTAATGGTCTTACATCATAAATTGGCTCAGTAATTAATTTGTTTGCAATAATAGTAACAGTTCCTGTTAATTTATCACTTGTTGCATCATCAGGTTTAAAGTCTATTGTTCCTTCAAACATAATTCCTGTTCCATCAGGATAACTTGCTAAAAATTTACATTGCTTTCCTACATATTGTGATAATCTATAAATATTATCTTTATGCCATAAAAATTCGGTATCTTTATCATCAATAGTTTGCTTACCTCTAATTTTTGTAATAACTTTACTTGTAAGCAAATCTACATCTACTGTATTTGTTGAGCCTACAATACTTGGTACTGTCTCTAATGGAATTAATATTACATATTTGCCTAAAGTTTCATCAAATACATTTAATTGAGAACCAATGCCATTTTGCGCTCTTGTATCATCAAAATTGTCATATAAATTTAACATATTCTTTTTTCCTTTCTTTAATCATGGTATATGTAATTTCTTTCCATATCCCATTTGCATGAAAAATGTAATGTATATTGCGAAGCGTTAGATGAATTAATATTTATAAATCTAGCATCTAACCCACCTGTCATTCTATAATATCTTTGCATTACATCTATTACTAAATTTGCTAATTCTTCGCAAATAATATCGCTATTAATTTTATTAATTGGAATTGCATAAATATTTATTTCATAATTTAAGTTTCTAAATTCTTGTCTTTGATTATAATCACACGATACACTATTTAATGTATTTGTTATTTCTTCAAATACAACCATTGGATAACTATTTTTAATTGAATATTTTTTTACTTCAGGGTTATAAATTGAATATTTTTTAATATAAGTTTTTAATGTTTCAAATACTTCATTACTTTTACTAAATACATTCATTTACTTAACCTCCTTAGTTTTTTATCAATTAATTTTTGATAGATTTTTAACCATTGTTTAGAATCCATATATTCAACTAATGCTTTATACATAAATGATTTTGCACCATAACCCCAAGTAATTATTCTTTTTCCATTTGGTAATGTGAAAGACCAGCCATCAACATTATGATTATTTACATCATATTTATAGTTTTGCTCTTGAGCTAACTTATGTGGACTTACTTTACCTTCGATACCAATACCAAATTCCATTGCTGCACTATTAGGATCAGTATTCACTAATTTTGCACTATTACCATTAATTATAATCATATAATCTCTAGCAAAACTTGTAGGATGTGGAAAATCTTTATTAACTGTTTCATCTAAATTTTTAATTGCTCTTTTTTCTATCCATTCTAAACTTTTTGATAAAAAATCTTGGTCTATATTATTTTGATATTCCTGCAATTTTTTTAATTTATTAATAACTTTTCTTGTACTAGTTGTATTACTCATTAAATTTTAGTAAATGGAGATGAAAAATAGCTTAAATTTTCTTCAACTTTTTTCCATCCTTGGTCAAGATATATAGATAAGTGAGCTTCGTTTATGGTTTTAATAATACCATCTTTTTGTACTTTAACTTCTTTCATATTTTCTCCTTTTAATTTTCATCAATTTTTATTTTTTGAAATAATAATTTTATAACAATATTTTGTGGTTGACATGCAATTAATTTATAATTTGCATTTTCACAATCTTCGTTATCTTGTAATGCAATACTTAAATCTTGCAAATCTTCATCTATTAAATATGCCCTATCACCTCTATGGAATTTTCCAATAAAACTTTTTGGAATATAAGCAGTATACATTGTATCTACTTGCTCTCCATATCTTTGTGCATCAACTGAATTTGTTCCAGATGGCATTAACAAAAAATTAAAATATTCAGGTGTTTGAAATGTTTCAATATCATGTCCATAATCATCTTTTGTAATAGATTTTCGATTTGCTATATAACAACCTGTTGGCATTAATATATCTCTCCTACTGCTAAAATATTATGTAATGATGTTAATCCTTCGGCTGCTTTTGTCCAGCTTACACCATTTTCACTATAAGAAGTAAAGTGTCTTGCATCACTATGATCTATTAATTCAAACATTACATCTAATAATTTTCTTTGATACCTATAAGGTACTTCTGTTGTTTCATCAAAATCAGAGATATATATGGCATTAAGCAATTCTTCTTTTGCTAATTCATAACAATCATCTAAATCTTCATAAGAAATCCAATTATATTTTCTTTGGCATTTATATATATATTCATCTTTTGTCATTTGTGCCATATTATATCTCCTTTCTCAATGCTTAATTTTATTTATATTTGATAATTCTAATTTTATCAATATTTGGACAAGTTGGTGCAACAACTTCACTTGCTTTTACACTTGTACAAACTGGATCTACTTCTGACCAAGTTGTAATTGCAACACCAGTATTTACGATAGCTACTGAATCAGCAGCAGATGATTTATTCATTAAATCAGCTTCTTCAGGTGTTGTACCATATAATGTTTCGCCTAAATCTAAGTCTCCAATTAATGTAAATTTATCATCAGGATAGAAATCAACAGCAGTTGCTGTGTTATCTCTTGCTGCAACATATTGTTTATCATTTAAGAATAATTTTAATCCTGTAACACTTTCTATATAAGCAGTAACATTTTGCTCAGTTGTATATTGTGGAACTGGTAATTTATTAAAGTGTTCAACAATTTTAGCATTTGTTAAAAGTATATCCATAATAGCTGAATTTGCTAACATATATTTTGCACTTGTTTTTGTTGCTTTTTTAAATGCCCTCATTTCAGCTAAAATATCTTTAATTGGATCAGCACCTTCAGCATTCCATAATGTAGTTAAAGTTTTTGATTGGGTAGCTGCATTATAACCATAGTTATATTGTTTATTAACACCATTTTCAACAACTGAGATTGTACCTGTTGATAAAAGTTGCATTCTCATTCTTTCAACTGAAACTTCAGCCCCATTAATTAATTTATTAGTATCATCAAATACATTACGCATTAATTCTGCTCTATATTCTGAACCAACTCTTAAAATATCTTGTCTTAATTGTTCACCAATTTTGTATGCTTCTTTGAAAAATGGTAATTCCCCATTAATTAATGTAAGTGAAATTCTATCTCTATATAAGACATCAGCATCAAAACCACTTGCTACTAATGCAACAGGTAAGCCTTGTTTGCCTTTAACCATTTTAAAATCTAAGCCTAATTGTTTTCTTTTTGGAAAAAACATTTCTCCAATGTAAGGTGGCCTATTTGTATCCGCTTCATAATATGCTTTAATTTTTTCAGCGCTCATTAATTCTTTAAATAAATTCATATTCTATTAAACTCCTTTAATAAAAATAATATGTGGTGCTAAAGCTGTTTTTGCAGTTGCATCAATAGTTGGGCATTTTGTTAAATCAATAATACCACTAAAAATAACAGGTGCAGAATTATTTCCATCAGTAACATCTGTATCATTCATTAAAATGCCTTGTGCATTTGCGCCATCGGCTGAAGTATTAGAAACTACTAAAACTGCAGTTCTTTCTTCTAATACATTTTTACCTTTTACACCAACAGGTGTGCCTGCTGGAATAATCTTTCTTCCATCAGCATTATTTACTACACCAGTATTGCCAATTTGACATGTTAATCTAAAAGCAAGTTCTGGTTTTACTAAAATATCTTTTTGTGGTGCATCTAGGTTAGTAGTTTTTACCATTTGCATAATTTTATTCTCCTTTTCCTAAATAGTAATCTCTTGCGTTATTAGAAGTTTTTTTCTTTTCATCAAGTAATTTTTGAAATGCTGGATCGTAACTATTGGTAGTTGGCTTTCCACCATTTGGTGGTATTGGTGTTCCTCGATTAAATTTTTCTTGTTCTTCTTTTCTAACGCTATCTATTCTCTTATTGACTTCCAAGCCAAGTTCTTTTACAAATTTAACTATATCATCTTTGTTGGCTTCATAACTTGATACAATTTTTTCTGTTGTTTTGTCATCAAAACCCATGGTTAAAAATTCTTTAGATAAATAGGTTTTTCTTAATTCTAAGTTTAATCTTTCAATTTCTTTTTGTGTTTCTTCTTGTTGAAGTTTAGCCTTTTCATCTTCAGTAAGTTTAGCCTTTTCTTTTTTCTTATATTCAGAAATTTCATTGCTATATTGATCTTTTAATTTTTTTTGCTTTTCTAATTCAGCTTGTAAATTTTTAAATTCTTCTTCTGAATATGTTTTTGGTGTAGGATTTGGTTCTCCTGCTCCATTTGGGTTTGGTTCACCACTTGGATTTGGTTCGCCAAATAATTGAATGTTGTGTAATTTAAACCTATATTGGTTTTTCATCTTTTGCTCCTTGCTCTTTATAGTTTTTCTCTAACTTTTGCTCTTTATATTTTTATGGTTTTTCTCTAACCATAGTATTCAAAGAATATTACTATTCTTTTGTAACCGTTTGTTCTTTAACTGTTTGAACATTATCCATAAGCTCTTTTTTTGCTTTTGCTATATGTTCATCCATTTGACTGCCAATTAAATGTGGGTCATCACATACATCAGCAAGTTCCAAAGCAACTTCTGCTGTAAAGTTAGCATCAATGAAATATTTGAATGCTTGAGCTTTAACTAAAATATTGTTGCTCTTATTAATAGTGTATTTTATATCAATGTTTTTTGCAACTAAACTTGAAATACTACTATTATTATCTAATTTACATAATTTAATAAATTTTTTTAAATCTCTTTTTTCAAATCGTTTAATATAAGCAGTTTCGATTGATGAAATAGCTTGAGCATTTTCCCATCCACCACCATAAGTTTGTGCTTCTCCACTAACACCTTGACCAGTGTTTGAAGTAGCCATTGGAACTCCAACAATATTAAATGCATCAGTTTTACTATTTTCATATAATTGATTAATATTTTGATGATCTAATTGCATTGTAAGAGTTTTTACATCAGCTGGCATTTGTGGATTATTAGATTTTACTACTAATACTCTTTTGTCTCTAAAATCCTTAATGTTATCCATTACTTCTTTAGCATTTTGATTTATAAAAATTAAAAACGCATTAACAAATTGTTCTATATCATCAAGTTGATTGCTTCTAATAGTATTAAAAGAATTTAATTGTGATAATATAGGTTCAAAAACACCTAATCTACTTTGATTCAAACAATACTCAGTTATTGGTTGATCTATATTAATTGATTTTGTTTCAATCAAATCATAATAGTCTATTGTTGATGAATTATATCTTAAGATATAAACTGTGCCATTAGAAACATAGCAAGTATAAGTATCAACATCTTGATTTAATTCATTTTTAGTTTTAGAAATTATGCAACTAAATAATTCAGTTTCTAAAGTGTCATCAGCATAAACCATAAAAACTTTATCATTATCTAAAACTTTGTATATAAAAGGTGCTTCTTCTTCAATGTCATATTTTTTCTTTTGTGATATTGTAAATGTGTATGCAACACCTGTTGTATATATATTTTCATATTTATCTAAATCTAAACTTGATTTATCAATACAATTAATATATTGTACTAAAATACTCATTTCATCATTTTTATCTTGTCCATTATTAATATATTTTAATGGTTTGCCAACAGTAAAGCCTTTTTTAAATTGTATGATTTCATGAGCATAGTTTGTTACTTCAACATTATTGATTGTGCTTCCATCAGCTCTCATTTTATCTAAAATGTTTTGTAATCCATTTCTAAAATTCACTAAATAATCCATTTCGGCAACATTTTTATTGTGAATACCTAAAATAGTAGATAAATTTTCTTTAATATATTTTAAAGGGCTATTAAAAAATTCTTCAGGATTTACATTTATTTTTATTTTTGTTCTTCCTTTTAAATCTTCACTATTTAGAAAATTGAAAGTTCTAACATTTGTAGTTTTTGTATCTGGATCTGCCATTAGAAAACTCCTTAATATAAATTAATGCAAAAAATTGCACTTATACACTATTATTTTTAAATTATTTTTTCATTTTGTCAATATAAATTACAATAATCTAAAACTTCTATTGTATTTTCGTTATTTTGTTTCAATCTACTTTCAAGCATTGCACAGCAATCTAAGCTATCATCATGTGCAACTTTGAAATCAAAAGAATAACAAGTAATGTCTTTCATTGCTCTTCCCATAGGGCTATCGATATGGAATATTTCTCTATTAGGAAATATAATGTCATTTAAAATGTCATCACTATATTTTAGAATTTTTTCTTCCTTATTTTCTTGAGACCAAAAATCATCAACAGTGCATTCTTTATCTCCATTATTTAGTAATTCTTTTTTTATTAAATCAGTAATTAATGAAATATCAGTTGCATTTTGCTCAAAAGAAATAATATCAGCTTTATGAAATGCTGCTTTTTTACATATTTCAGGTATTGCATATTTACTAGTTACTTTTTGTTCATAGTAACAATCTACTAAATACCAATCTTTTTTCCCATCTATTGATTTAAAAATTAAAGCTGCATAATTATCTTTTCCTTTTCTACTTGGGTCTATAATTATTCTGCAAAAACAGTTATTGTCTAAAATATCTTTAGGCAATTTTTTATATGTTCTCAAGTATACCCAGTCAAATTTCATACTTTCAGGTGGCAAAGGGCTTTGTTGTTCCATAGCGTAGAAACTTCTTCTACTATTAGGTGCATCACTATGTAAAAGATCAAGTGCTTCTTCTTTAGAAAATTTTTCAGGAAAAGAACAATAGCATTTATCTTCGCCTAATTCTAGGTCTACCAACTTTGGTATTCTAATAACTACCATTTTACCATTTTGAGTTTTCTTGCAAAATTTAGCCCATTTATATTTTTGTATTTCCATATCAACACACAATGGAAGTCCTTTAGAATACTTATCAATCATCTTACAAATAAAATCTTCTCTATTATAAGATGTACCTGTAAACCATCTTTTAGTTTTAAATTGGTTATATTCACGCTTGCTCCATACACTTTGATAAGTTGAAACATCTCTTTCATGCTTGCTCACATTTTCTGCATCTTCAGCTTGTGTAATATCATCATAGAATTGGTAGTTGCCTCTTATACCACTAGTTTTTGTTTCTTTATTAAAGCAAACTAGCGAAGCTGCTTTTGTGCTATCAGCCAAAGCTATACAGTTATCTGAAATAGTTTGTCTTTTAAACATATCATCACTACCATTATATTTTCCTAAGACTGGAAAAACTTTTCCAAATCTTTTTGATTTCAACATTTCTACAACTCTAGGAACAATGCCTTCCATTGCTGTTGGATTTCCTACAACCTTGATTATATCAGCATTTACATCATAACCTAAAATAAAGCACATTATTACACAGTCGCTTTTTGAATTATGACTTACAAACCCATCTAATATAAAATTGTGAGTATCTTCAACTTCTAAATCTATCATTGGAACTTCAGTATCATCATTTTTTATGCTTATAATTTTTATCCAACGGAATTTTGCAGTTTTTATTAATTCATCAAGATTTCCATGAACTTCTAAAGGTCTAAATAAATAATACAAATAATCATCAGTAGTCAAATCTTTTGCTTGAACATATCCACGCTGTGTCCACATTCTATGTTCTGGGCTTACAATAAGTTCGACACCATTTCTTGCTGTAATTTTTACTTGCTTTTTTTTCGTATCCCACTTATTTATAATTTTTCTTAAAACTGCCTTATTTTCTCTCATAGAATAGACTAAATCGCCTATTTTTAGGTCTTTTGCTTTCTTGTATCCAGTGCTAGTTAAAATGTCTTGATTAGCGTGAAAACATTTACCATACCCAGCGGGAGTTTGTTTCACTAATGCATGAATATCATCTTCTAAAATCATTTTATTTGAATAATAGAAAATTGAACCCATTGTTTCATCCATTGTATATTTCCAGACTTTATCTTCTTCACTATCTTGTCTTTCCATATACATTGCAAAATGTGGTAATGATCTAAAACTTGCAATAGCAAAAAAATCATCTTCTAAATCTAAATAGTCGTTAAATATGACTAACTCTTTTTCATCTAATGCAGAATTTACTCTTTTGAAATTTATCAGTTTTAATTTTGCTTTAATAAATGGCAAAATCTTCTCTATTACCCACTGACACATTTCTCTTATTTTTGTCTCATTCTCTTTAGTCCTTACTTTTGCCAAATTCTCATGTATGGTGTTAGTTAAGAATAACCGAATTGTTTTCAAATTTTCCAATCGTGATTCTTCCACTACCTCATTTGACATTTTATTGTCTACATACCATTTCAACGCATTATACGCTTCATTGTATTTCGTTTCCATCTACATCCACTCTCTTCAAATTATCATGTATAATTTTTCTCACTATCTGAACATTATACCCTACAGCTTTTGCTATTGTCTTACTATCTTTCCCCTCTTCAACTGCCATCTTACAAACTGCCTGTTTTTTCTCACTCAATTTTTCAACATCTGTTTTATAGTCTAAATAACTATACTTGCTTAATTCCGCTCTATAACACGCTTGGCATATATCTCTCCCTTTTAAATATCGCTTTCTTTCCTTTAAGCATTTTTCACATATCATCTTGTACTCACCTCTATTCCATTCTATCATCTTGTAGAATTTTTTCAATTATTTTTTTCACATGGGGGGAGGGGTAACATAGGCTTAGATCCAAAAAATAAAAAAATTAAGGGGGGTAGCCTTAAAGCCTGGATAAATACAAAACATTTTTTAATCGTTTAAATAAAGCTATTTTAAAAGCGTTTTATATCTTTTATGTAAAATTATACTAGAAATATAAAAAAATAGCTCTATAAGGCTAAAAAGTGGCTTATATTTGATACTAGATAAAAATATAATAGTTGATTTTATAAAAGATGCTTAAATATTGCTTAAATATTTAAAGTGTACTTATGTCATTTTTAGTAAATTTTTAGTAGTTTTTTATAAAATTAGTAGTTTTTTAGTAGTTTTTTTCAGAGTTTGGCAAGCTGTCGAATATCTCGGCTTAAAAAATAAAAAATTGATGAAGCATGAAAATTTTCTAAAATTCAGTTGCCGATTTTCTATACAATATAATATAAAATAAACTTTAATATAACCATCATAAATATAAATATATAATCTAATATATATATATATCTTTTTTC
>ERZ779725.1311-NODE-1311-length-13935-cov-2.478242_pt1 | contig 13935 bp, 19 predicted proteins | sample MGYA00511890_ERZ779725 | MGnify/ENA primary metagenome ERZ779725 (study PRJEB29588, sample SAMEA2148549) | human gut metagenome | biome: human gut; feature: human-associated habitat; material: faeces | place: Denmark | collected 2008/2010 ...
TATTTAAAAAATAAAAAAAACCTCCGAGGATTATACTTAAAATCATAAGATAAAAAAAGTTATTTAAAGTATATTTTATATCTTTAAATTTAAATGTTATTATAACCATTATTAAACCAAAGAACATTTTTGATAAAAAAAAGATAAAAGAAGGCATACTTATAAAAAGAATAAATATACTAAAAGTCCCTATAAAACTTCCAAGTATTATTCTTTTTATTTTTACATTTCTTTTTAAAAGAATTTTTGTTGTAAATAAAAGAATAAAATCAAATATAAAATTAATAAAAAAAACATAATCTAAATATATTTTCATAATACTTTTCCTTTCTTTTATAAAGTATCATAAATATATTTAAAATTATGTCATATTATAGAGCATTTACATATTTTTTAAATTCATCGCCACGTTCTTCACATCTATTATATTGATCCCAACTTGCACTGGCAGGACTAAGAAGAACAATATCTCCTGGTTTTATTATTTCTTTTATTTTAGTAAAACTTTCTTTTAAAGTTTCAAACTTGTAACAAGTTATATTATTTTTTATAGCAAAATCTTCTACTCTATCTTTTGTTTCTCCAATTGCTATTATTGTTTTAACATTATTTGTAAATGGTAATAAAAGATTAAAATCTTGACCTCTTTCATACCCTCCAAGGATAAGAATTGTAGGTTCATTAAAAGAAGATAACGCTATTTGAGTACATTTTATATTGGTAGCTTCAGTATCATTATAATATTTAACATTATTTACTTCTTTTACAAATTCTAATCTATGTTCAACGCCATAAAAGTTTTCTAGTACTTCTTTAATTGAATCGCTACTACAATTAAACTCTTTAACTGCCATAATTGAAGCCATAATATTTTCATAATTATGTATTCCTCTTAATTTTATATCTTTTAAAGAAATAATTAATTCATCATAATAATAAATATTGTTATTTAAAATATAACTACCATTTAACTTTTCTTTACTTGAATACCATTTAACCTTAGATTTAACATTTTTACTAAATTCTTTTAATATTTCATCACTATAATTTAAAATAGCTACATCTTTATTTGTTTGATTTTTTAAAAGCTTACTTTTAACATATTTATAATGTTCGAATGTCTTCATAAATTCAAGATGAGCCTCACTTATATTAGTCATAACAGCAACATTAGGATTAAATTCATGCACATTTTCTAATTGTTGACAAGAGATTTCTGTTACAATTATATCATTTTCTTTTACTTTATCTAAAATACTACATAAAGGAAAACCTATATTACCTGCTAGATGAACAGAAAACTTATCTTTTTTTAACATTTCATAAATAAGTGTTGTTGTTGTTGTTTTTCCATTTGTCCCTGTTATAGCAATAATTTTTACATTTTTATCTTTTAAAAGATTATAAGCAACCTCTACTTCATTAACTACAGGAATATTTAGTTTATTTGCTTTTAATACATATTTGTGATCTATAGAAATACCAGGATTTTTTATTAATAAATCATAACTTTCATCAAATAAATCATCAGGATGACTATTAAATACAAAGTTAACGCCAAGATTTTTTAGCTCTTCATACTTTTCTTTATCTGTTTCTTTTAAACTTCCTCCATCATTTATTAATATATAATTATTTTTATTTGCTAATACCTTAGCTACTTCATAACCACTTTTAGCAAATCCTAAGATAAATATTTTTTTATTTTCATACATAAAATCATCTCCATATATTTATATTTTAACATAAATTAAATATGCATACAACAAAAGAAAAAAGATAAATAATTATCTTCTTCTTTGAATATTAGTTTTAGATTCAATACCTAATTCAATTTTTTTAAGTTCATTTTGTTCTTCAAGTGCCTCTGCTATTCTTTCAAAAACACTAATGTTTTCATTTAATGTTTCAAGATTAACTTCTAAAGGTTCTAAACTTCTTATAGCATTTACTAAACACATCATAACATCATTATTATAACTCATATATTCCCCCTAAGTACCATGTATTATAATTAAAAGTTATTAGTTTGTCAAATAAATTTAACATTTATTAAAATTATTATTTAATTTAAGTAATAAAAACTGTTTCTATATGTTTTGGTTTTGGAAGTATATTAAATGGTGTTAAAAAAATCTCTTTATAACTTTCTTCTGTTTTATCTATATGAATTATAATACTTATAAAATACAATTATTTTATTATTCCGCTTCAATTACTTTTTCAAGAAAAATTTTTGTTTCAAAAGCACCACGCTTTTCATTTTTTATTAAAGCAATTTCTATAATATCATTCAAATCTTTATTTTCTAATTTAGCTAATGCTCTAATTACTTCTAACATATCAGCTAATTCTTCTACTCTATCATCGCCTGTTGCTTCGATTACCTCTTTATATTCTTCATATAATTTCTTTTCCAATTCATTTTTATATTCAACTTCATCTAATATTCTTACAACTGGTGTTTCTCCTTTTTCTTTTATTATGTTTGGAATTTTATCTCTTACTAATTTATTATATATTCTTTCCATCTTCAATTCTCCTTAATTTTTTTTAAATACATTATAAAAATAATCTTATTATTCTTTTTCTAATAAACAAACCGTTTCTATATGTTTAGTTTTTGGAAACATATTAAATGGTGTTAATGATATAACTTTATAACTTTTCTCAAGAAGTTTTATATCTTTATAAAGTGTTTTTGGATTACATGATACATAAACAATTCTTTTACATTTTTTATTAAGCAAGTTATTTATTACTTTTTTAGAAAGTCCACTTCTTGGAGGATCTACAACTACTATATCAAAATCTCCTATTTTAATATTTGAAGCATCCATACATTTAAAATCAATATTTTTTATATTATTTATTTTCTTATTTATATTAAAAGAATTAATTGCAAAACTATTTTCTTCTACTCCTAAAATATATTTATAACTATCTTTTAAATACATTCCAATTGTACCTGTACCACAATATAAATCAAGTAAATTATTACCATTTTTGGCATATTCTTTTACTTTATCATAAAGCTTAATCATACAAGTTGTATTAACTTGAAAAAAAGAATCTTTATTAATTGTATATTTTAAATCATTAATTATTTCCGTAATATAACTTTTTCCATATATAACATCATCATTTAAAGATAAAGAAGTTATATTATTTTCTTTTCCAAATTCTTTTAGTTTTTCTTCATTTGTACTACCTTTAAAAGATATAAGTATTTCATTATTAAAAATAGCTTTTCTTATCATTATTTCTTTTATATTTGTTAAATCAAGTGTTTTTATTTTAGGTATTAAATTATTTATATCTTTATCTAATAATAAACAATTATCAATTTCTACTAAATCATTACTATTAGAATTATAAAATCCTAACTTAGAATTAAATATATGAAAAGTAACTTTATTACGATAATTATTAAACAAAGAAGCTTCTATTTCATTTACTTTATAAGAATTAAATAAATTTTTTATATAATTTTCTTTTAATAAATTTTCTTCTTTTTCATCTATATGAAGTAAATTACATCCTCCACATTTTAAATAATAAGGACAATTAGTTTCTTTTCTTAAAGGACTTTTCTTTATTATTTCAACAATTTTAGCTTCAGCATATCTTTTATTTACTTTTATTATTTTTATTTTTATAAGTTCATCTTTTAAACCATTTTTTACAAATACAACAAAATTATTAATTCTAGTAATTCCATTTCCATTTATATCATGTTCATTTATTAAAACTTCATAAATATCATCTATTTTCATATATACCTCTATTTAAAAAATCAAGCCATTAGGTTTGATTAATTAATTCTTTCTACAAATTTTGGTAAAAGTATACTTAATGCTTCAGCATTTGTTACTTTCTTTAAAACTTTATTTTTATAATCTACAAGTAATATTTTATATTTATTTGTAGCCATTGTTTCATCATATAAAACTTCATTAGCAAACAAAAAATCATTATCCATAAAATTTATCTTATCTAATACTACAATTTTCTTATTATTAGAAAGAGCAAGTACATCAAATTTATTTATATTCATTATTTACCCCTTCCATCAAGTTTTTCTTTAGCACCATCTAAAGCAGAAACTATTTTATCAAAACTTTCTTTATTATTTTTTAAATTTATAACACTTTCTAAAGCAAGTTGTTTATTTTCTATTAAATAATTAATTTCTAATGCTTCTTCTTCACTTGTTAAACTAGATAAAACTTTAATTGGTGTTACTTCTCCTGATTTACAATGATTACTAAATCTTTTTGTTAAATCTTCTTTTCTTTTAATAAGTTCTTCTTTTTCTAAAGCACTGATGTTAGGATCTTTAAGTTTTTCAATTATTGTATTTAACTCATTAAATATTTGTTCACTAATATTCATATATAAGTCCTCCCTTATATTATCTAAGATAATTATATAATTTTTTTATTATGTAGTCAATTAATTTATTAAATTATATGTTTTACACCCTAGCATAAATACTTTTAGGATAGTCTTTTTAACATAAAAAAACTAATTCATATTACGAATTAGCTATTTATCAAAGTCAAACATAAAAGTTTAACCATAATTTTTGTTTGGTACGATGATATAGTATATCCGAAACCTAAGTAATCAGTTAATAAATAACTAATCTCTATAAATAGAATATCATAAATTCAAGAAAAATCAATAATTTTGACATTTTTTGACTATGGAACTCAAAAAAAATTGCAAAAAATCAACTTTTATGCTAGAATAATAGGTAATTCGAAGGGGGATTATATATATGAATACATTTAAGAAAGCTCTTTATAATATAACAAGACCATCTGCTATGAAATACCTTACAGGTAATTTAGGAAAAGTTGTTGAAGATGATGAAAAAATAACTTGTTATGTTAAAAGAAGTAAAGTTAAAAAGAAAGATTATCATTATACTATTGCTTGCTTTGGTATAGGAGAAAATCAAGAAAAAGTTGCAAAAGCATATAATTTGAATAAACCTATTTGTTATGTAATAGATGGTCTTAAGTTCAAAAAACATCAAGTATATATATTCGGATATAATAATTGTGAAGTTATCATTAAAAATTGTGATTTTGGATTAGGTCTACACATTCATGTTAACGATAAATGTACGTTAGATAACACGAATATAACAACTTTCTCTTATTTATCTATTGGTGCTAATGAATTAGTAATTAAAAATGTGGATAGTAAACAAATAAATGCAATAAGTTCTGAATCAAACATTTATTTTGGTGCAGATAATAGAATTGAAGTAATAGATTCTAATATTGGATGTCAAAATGAAAATATTAATGTTTCATTTTTAGCTACTAATGAGTTAAATATTGTTAATTCTAAGATTATTGGCAAAGAAGTGGAATGTAAATCAAGCACTATTAATGCTGACGAAAAAAGTTCATTAACTGCAACTGATAAAGTTAATTTACAAGCAGATAATTTTAATTCTATTAATATTAATGCTCCAACAATTGTTTTAAATGGAGAGGAAACATCAAATGAAAAGAAATCTGTTGTATTAAAAAAAATAACTGAACCACTTTCACTTAAAAGATTGGAATTAGTAAATCTTTTGAAAAAAGTTAAAACTCAATGTGAAAACATTAATGAAGAAAAAGTTTTGGAATACGAAGAACAAATAAATGTTCAACCTGTTAGCAAGGTTTTAAAAAAATAATTAATAATAATTTATAAAAGAAAAAGAAAAGACAATTGCGTATTGTCTTTTTTGCTATTATAAAAAATGATGGGTACCCCAGGCGAGATGAATGCTCACATATAAAATATGCTTACTGGCATTGCCAACACATCGTTAATCCTTCACAAGTATCCCATCTATATATAGATTATATCATATTTATATAAAATATTCATCTTTTTTTTATTTTTTGAATTCTTCAATGTAAATTTGACTGATATATTCAATCGCTAAATCACTATATTTTTTAATATTACTTTTAGAATATGGGAATAAATAACAATAGTCTTGATTTCCTTTAATATTTTTTCTTTTACAAATATCATGGAATTTATTAGATGTAAACCCATGACTTGGTCCTAATGTTATTTCTATAGTTTCACTTATTTTTTTAATTACTTCTTGAGTTGTATAAGGATACATTATTTCAATGTTTTTAGGGACATTTATAAATTTTGCGTTTTCTCCGCCATCTTTTACAACTGTATATTTTATGTCTGCGTCTGATTCTTTTTTGGTAGAAACCAATCTTAATGTTTGAACTAAATTTTCATCTGTATCTAATTCCGCTTTTAATTTATCCATAAGTAGCATATTAGCAGGATTAAGTACTAAAGACGACACATCTTTATTATCTCCTGGATTAACTAATGCAATATAAGGTGTTACTTTTTCGTTTAAGTTATAATCTGGAAATTGTTTTTTGAAAAATTTATTATAATTTGTTAAACTTCTTTGAAATGCAGGTGCTAACATAAAATCAAATTCTGGAAGTATTAAATGTGTTGATTTATTTCTGATACTTCTAATAAATGAAATGTTAGTTTTTGTTTTATCTGTTGTACTAGTAAATACCTTTTCTACACATTCATCTAGTCCTATTGTTCTATTTAAATCATCTTTATAATTTATAACATTTATATCTTTCGCTTTATTAATTAAATATGCTTTAAGCAATAGTTCCCATGCATTACAGATGAAAAAACAAAACCCCTCAGTTCTATAATTAATAGTAGGTTTATTGATGATTTCAATTGACATTAAATATGCTTCCTCCGATTTGTTTAATAAGGCGTTAATATATTTGTTTAAATCTTCCGTGTTTAACATTTCTATCATCTCCTTTTAATTTTTTATTATATCACTATTATCTTATATTTTATTAATAATTTTAAATTATCTCTCAAAATCGTCTTTTTCTTTACTTAGTTTTATATCTTTTATGTCATAATCATCTAAAATATTATCTTCATACATATCATTAACTACACCAATATATTTATCTTCTTTATCGTACCAACTATGAAGCTTATTATATAATAAAGATATTAATTTTTCAAATTTTTCTTTAAAATAGTCTAAGGTGTTTTTTAAATCATTAATTTTAGATTTTAAAAATGATATTTCATTATCTTTTTCTTTAATAGTATTATTTAATGTATCTACTCTTAGGTTTAAAGCTTTATTACTTTCGGTAAGTATATTAATTTGTTTATCTTTATTTTTTAATTCTTCATTAGCATTAATTAAAGTATTAGATAAGGTTTGGATTTTATCATATTCATCATTGGTATTATTTACTTGTTTGATAAAGTTAATAAAAGAATCTTTATCATCTTTTGATAAAATGTAATTATCTTTATTAAGTTTGGATGTCTTTAATTTATCAATTTTATTTTTAATGTCTTTAGAATCTTGTTTTAGTTCTAAAGATTTTTTATTTGCCTCTTTTAAAGTTTTATTATTTTTTTCAATTTGTTTTTTTTATTCAATATAGTTATTCATATCTGATACATGAATATCTTTATTTCTACCTTTTTGTTTTTCTTTTAAAGTAGAATCTAAACTATAAACTTGATTAAATTCTTCAATACATAAAGTTCTCATTTTATCTTGTAATCTAATTAATTATTCTTTAGTAAATACATCAGATTTACCAACTTGTTTTTCCATACCATTTTTATTTTTATATTTAATTGGTACTCCAACAATATGCAAATGTGGACTAGTTTCATCAAAATGGATTATAGCACTAGCTATTTTAAAATTAGGAACAAGAAGTTCTAAATCATTTACTTGTTTTTTACATACTTCTGACATTTTCATTTTAAAGTTCTTATCTTTAGTATCCCAATATTCTTTATCTCCAAGTTCTAGTATTATTTCACAAGCAAGATCTTTCTTTTCATTATTAGATACATTTTCAAAATAATTATTTATCATTCTACTAGGTCTAGATTGTTTTGAATTATATTCTAATCTAGATTCTTCAAATTCGCTTAAATAAAGTTCTTTAACATCATTAAGTGGAGAAGAAGTGCCTCTAACTATTTCTATTAATTCTTGATTATTGTCATATTTTCTATAATTATGTTTATCTACCTTTGATAATTGTCTTATATTTTGTATAGCATTATTTGGTAGTGAGGTAGTACCACTTATATTATTTTTACCATTTTGTTTTGATATGTTTTTTCTATTTTTATCACTGCCTAAATGTAGGGAATATGCAAGTTCACTCATATAATCACTATCCTTTCTTTGTAGGATAGTTTCTTAAACACAAAAAAACTAATCCATTTCTGAATTAGTTATTTATTAAAGCTCGAAAAGTTCGAGCAGATTTTCCCATGGTACCTGTGGTGGGACTCGAACCCACATGGTTTCCCATTAGATTTTGAGTCTAACATGTCTACCGATTTCATCACACAGGCATTTACATGATTAATTATAACATACAACAAGGCAAAAGAAAAGAACTTTTATAGTTCTTCAACTTCAACTTCTTTATATCTTGATTCGTATAAATCAACATCATCTTCATTTGTTGTTATATCTTCTAATTTAGGTAAATCTTCTTTAGAAGAAAGACCAAAGTAATCTAAAAACTGATTAGTTATACCATATAAATTAGGTCTGCCTGGTAAAGTACTTTTACCTAATTCTTTAACAAAATCTTTAGCTATTAAATTTCTTATCATTTGACTTGAATTAATACCTCTAAGTTCATCAACTTGTGCTCTTGTTATTGGTTCATTATAAGCTATTATAGCAAGAGTTTCCAAAGCACTTTGAGAAAGTGTTTTTACACTATCTTTTTCTACATATTTTTCATAAAAATATTTATGTTCTTTTTTAGTTGTTAGTTTATAATTATCCCCAAATTTTTTTATAATAATTCCTTTATCAGGACTTGTATATTCTTTTTGAAGTTCATTAATTAAACATTTAACATTTTCTTCATCTGTTTCTAAAATATCACAAATATCTTTCATATCTATTCCTTCATCCCCCACAAGGAATAAAAGACCTTCAAGTACTGCTTTTAAATTCATAAGTTAACACCTGCTTCACAATATATTTTATCAAAATTATTTTCTTGAATAATTTTTAATTCATTATTTTTTGCCATCTCAAGTATAGATAAAAAAGTAACTACAACATAAGGTTTGCTATAATTTTCAAAAAGATCAAAAAACTCTACTTTTTTTCTTAATTTTAATATATTTCTAACTTGATATGTTCTTTCTTCAACACTTATTTCTTTGGTTGTTACTTTAGTAGAAATTGGTTTTTCATAATTTTTTCTTTCTAAAAATTTACTAAAAGCTTTAAGTAAATCATCTAAAGTAACATCTTCTCCTAATTTAATTTCATCACTTTTAAATTCTTTTAAAGAAGAAGTTGATTTAGTAAATAAATCTTTTCTTTCTTCTTCAAGTTGTTTTAAAATTGGTGTTGTTTCTTTATATTTTTTATATTCAATTAATCTATTTATTAATTCTTCTTTAGCATCAATTTCATCTTCATCTTCTTTTTCTGGTCTTGGAAGAAGATAATTAGATTTCATATACATAAGTTCACTTGCCATAACTAAATAGCTTGATGCGATACTTAAGTTTAATTCTTCCATATGAGAAATAAAATCTAAATATTGATTAGTAAGACTAACTATTTCAATATTAAATATATCCATTTTTGATTCTTTTATTAAATGTAATAATAAATCAAGTGGTCCTTCAAAGTCATTTATTTTAAATTTATAATCCATATTACAACATCCTTTTATATAACAAATAAATTATAGCATACTTTGAAAGAATTTGCATTATTTTTTGTTTTATGATATAATATAAACACTTTTTAAGGAGGCATATATGGCAAATAGATGTGGAGATTGTGACTTTTTAAATTATAAAGATACTAAATGGGGTGGAGATAAAGTTTGGTGTAATTACAAAGGATATTATGTAAAACCAGGGGAAGTTGCTTGTGATAATTATACATATAAAGGACATAGATATGGTAGATATTTAATAACAGCAACTTGTAAAATATTAAATATCGATAATGAAAAATGTAAAAAACTTTATGATGCTTTTGATATTGTAAGAGATGAAAAAACACCAGAAACAGAAAATATGTATGACATGATAAAAGGTTATGATATTGTTGGACCTCAAATAGCAACAAAACTATTTAATGATAGTTTTAAAGAAGAAATTGCTTATTCAATGTTAAATGATTATATTTTACCATGTTTAACTTTAGTACAAAATGGATCATATCTTGAAGCAGTTAATTTATATGATGATATGACTATGACTTTATATAACTTCTATTTTAAAAAAGAAGATAATTTACCATTAACAAGAAAAAAGGACTAATTAAAGTGATAAAATAAATGTAGACAGTATAAAAAGATACTGTTTACATTTTTTTATGTAATAATATTTATAAGGAGGATTTTATATGAGAAAAAATAATATGAAAACACCAGAAGAAAAGGAAAAGATAATTAAAAGATATTTAAATGGCGAAACTATTGCTGAATTAGTAAGAGAATATCAAATTGGACATAAAATTATTTACGAATGGTTAAAAAAATATGAAGAAAATGGTATTGATGGATTAAAGTCAAATACCGGAAAACATAATTTTATTTCAAATCATAAAGGAATATATTTAAGAAAACCTAAAAATAGAATTGAAGAATTAGAAATAGAAATAATGAAGAAAGATATTGAGATAGCACGCTTAAAAAAAGGTTACAACGTGAAAGGAGTTGGTCAAGAAAAGGAATTCGTTACTACATTCAACAAGAATACAAAATAATAGCTGAATATCAAAACACATATTCTATAAAGTCTTTATGTGAATATATGTCTGTAAGTAGGTCAGGATATTATAAATGGAAATATAGACAAGAACACCCTACAATGAAAATGATTTCAAGACAGTCAGATATTGAGTTAATAACTGAAATACATAACAAACATAAAGCACATGGATATAGATGGATTAATGCTTATGCAAGACAAAAATATGGTATTATTTGGTCTGATCATCATGTACATCTATGCTGTAAATATGCAAATATTAAATATCAAGGCAAACATTATAAATGGAAGAAATCTGATGAAGAACACGAAACTTTTAACAATTTAATATGGAATGGATGGAAATATTTAACAAGACCATTTGAAGTTATTGTATCCGATATGACAGCATTTAAGGTTAAAGGAATATATTATGAATTAACTATGTATTTTGATGCATGGAATAAAGAAATAGTTGGATATGGTTTAGTATCTCGTAAAGGCAATATTAGATCATATTATGATGGTTTAAATCAAGTTTTAGACAAAATAAAAGAAGAACAAATTGATGAACCAGTCATTTTGCACACCGATCAAGGTTCTGTTTATTCTTCTAAACAATATAACAATCTTCTTAATGATTTTAACATCCAAAGATCAATGAGTCGTGCTGGTACACCAACTGACAATCCAGTTAATGAATCACTAAACGGTTGGATTAAAGAAGAATTGTTTATTGATTTTGATTTAAAACATTCTAATGACGTTCCAAATCTAATAAAATTATACATTGATTATTATAATAATGAAAGACCTAGTTATGCATTAAAATATAAAACCCCAATTCAATATAAAATCGAATCAGGGTTTTAAAGTCTCTTTTTTAAATGTCTACTTTTTATTGACTAGTTTAAATAAGTCCTTAATTTTTTGGTTTAAAAATAAGAGCAAAGATAAAACTATATATAATAGCACTTGTTATACCTGCAGCAGTTAAACTTAAAAGTCCCATTTTAAGTCCTATAAAACCATTAATTGTAGATTCATGCATAGCACCATGAATTAGCAAATGTCCAAAACTTGTAATAGGCACTAAACTTCCTCCCCCTACTTTTAATATTATTTTATCATAAATATTAAATACATCTAGAAAAGCCCCTACTACAACAAAAATACTTGTTATATGTCCTGCAGTTAATTTTGTATTATCTAAAATAATTTGAGCAACAGCACAAACAAAACCACAAAATAAAAATGAATATAAATATGTCATAACGCCTCCAAACATACTGCATTAGCTATAGCTACAATAGGATTTTTTTGATAAACAAAAGTTGGTGAAAAAAGTTCTCCTGTTGCTACAAGTAATACTTTTTTAAATTCTTTTTTCTTTAATTTATCAAATACATAAGAATAGTTTACTAAACAACTACAAACTGGTCCTGATCCTCCGGCTGTTATTTCTTTTTGTTTAGTAAAATCATATAACATACTACCACAGTCATTATAATTACTTCCAAGAATAATATTATATTCTTTTTTTATGTAATCTTTTAATATTTTCTTACCAAATACCCCTAAATCTCCAGTTAAAACAAGGTCATAATCATCTATTTTAGTATTTGTATTTTTTAAATGATTATAAATTGTATCAGCAGCAGCTGGTGCCATAATACTTCCTTGATTATTTACATCAGTTTGATTTAAATTAATTATTTTTCCAATTGTAGAACTACTAATTCTCACGCCTTTTTTAACATTTGATAAATAACAACTAGCTCCCCCAGTTGATGTAAAAGTTGATGTTTTGGGTTTTGGAGCTCCATACTCAACAGGATTTCTAAATTGTTTTTCACTAACTAAATTATGAGATGATGTTGTACATATACAATTATTTATTTTTTTACTGTCTATAAAAGTAGATGCTATTATTATTTGTTCTACACTAGTAGCACATGCTGTATAAACTCCTAAAAAAGGAATATTATATTTTAAACTTCCATAAGAAGATACAGATATTTGATTTGATAAATCTCCTCCAATTAAAAGATTAATATCTTTACTTTCTTTATTTAACTTTTTTAAAAGTATATCTATACTTTCACTAAAAAGCTTTACTTCTGCTTTTTCAAAAGACTTTTCATTCATATAATAATCTTTATAACTTTTATCAAAATAATTACCATAATTACCTTCTTTTTCTAAATGCCCTGAAATAGTAGAAGTTTCATTTAAATATACATTACTATAATTAAAAGTCATATTATTCCTCCTAGTAAATACCTAATTAATCCAAATAAATAAGCACTAACTACACCATATAAAATAACACTTCCTGCAAGTTTAAACATATTACTACCAAAACCATATATTAAGCCTTCATTCTTATAATCAAGAGTAGCACTTTGCATTGAATGAGCAAACCCTGTTATAGGAATAATTGCACCCATTTTAGCAAAATTAACAAACTTATCAAAAAAACCAAGTGCCGTAAATAAACATGCAAAAAATATTAAAGTAGATATCATATAAACACCAGATTCACTCTTAGTTATATTTAAAATACTAGAATAAAATTCAATTAATAAATTACCTAAAGCCCCGATTAAACCACCAAACACAAATGCTTTTATAACATTAAGTAACTTATTTTCTTTAGGAAGATACTTTTTTACTATTTCATTATACATTTTTTCTTTCATAAACTTTTCCTTTCAAATTTATTGTACCTATTTTAACTATTTTTATACAAAAATAAAAAAACTTATGATTTTATAAACCATAAATTTTTTATAATCCAAATGTATAAGGATTACTACTTGTTCCATCTCCATCAATTATTTGTACTGAAGCTGTTAGATATAAGACTGGCCGTGTTCCTTGCTGGCGAGGACTGACAAGGTCGTTGTACACGTAACCGTCTGAAAAGATATCAAACGCAGCATCACTACGGCTGGCATACTGAGGCAATAGCCACTCAGTATTACCTTTAAATAACCAGTTTGTTGTATTACATGCTCTTATATCATTTGATGATGAGTTAGAATCATCCCATATTTTTTTATTTTCACAATTACTACTTGCATATCCATAATCACTTACATACATTAGTCC
>ERZ779725.1315-NODE-1315-length-13893-cov-7.172062_pt1 | contig 13893 bp, 14 predicted proteins | sample MGYA00511890_ERZ779725 | MGnify/ENA primary metagenome ERZ779725 (study PRJEB29588, sample SAMEA2148549) | human gut metagenome | biome: human gut; feature: human-associated habitat; material: faeces | place: Denmark | collected 2008/2010 ...
GCCGGCATGGTTGAGGTCGCGGCGAACGCTCCGGATGTTAAGAAGAAATCCGCCCCTACGATAGAGGATGATTATGATGAGCCTGTTCACGGCAATAGTGCAAAGAGCACAAAACCTCAGCATGGGTATGAGATATACGAAGGAGATACAGGAGATGTTGTTAAAACGGGCATAAGCGGTCAGAAGCTTAATGCGGACGGCTCATCACCGCGAGCAAACGTTCAGGTTAATGCGCTTAACAGAAAAGAGAACAGAAACGCATATAACGCTTATAGATCGAGAGTGGTTATGAGAGATATGCCAACTCGCGCCGATGCTTTGGAGTGGGAAAAAGAAAACTCAAGAAGGTTGATTAGTGAAGGTAACTCCATGGTACATCACCAGCGTCCCAAATAATAAAGCTTGGAGGCACACATGAAAATAGACATAATTTCGCTTGTATACAAAGACCCTCATGGAGACAGAAAACTAACGCAAAAGCTTTTAATGGAGTCGTCTTTCATTGGAGACGCCATTGTTATAGGTTTGCATAAAGAAACATTTTTTGATTGTCGCAGAATGAATTTCATGTGCAAAGAATCCGATATTCGCGATGGAATACGAGAAATTTTCCGTGTCGCTGATATGGACATACCCTTTTCGAGAGATTACTTTGACATGAATGTTGAAGAAAGGCAGAAATATCTGGCTGAAACTTATCGGATTGCGACAAAAATGTGGTGCGACAAAATGGGGTGGGACTACAGCCTTTTCAAAGCTGTAATTGATGAAGTGGAAGAAAACAATTATATCGTGAACAGGAGTTTTCGTAAGGTTAAGTGTAAGAACGGTGATATGAACGCAAAACTTGTCGGAATTCAAAGTATAGACCGCATGGACTTATATGTCGATATATACAGAAAGAGGACGTTTGAAAAAAGAATATTTATTTACTCTTCTGATCCTCATTTTATTGTATATGAGTTTTATGCCGGAAGTTTGAATTGGGAAGGCGATACTATTTCGTTGCTTAACACGAGTAGAGAGCTTGTGGCTTCAATTAAAGTGCAAGGTATTTTCCCCTGCAATTTGCGGGGGAATGAGCTGATTTCTCCGCCGGTATAGAGCCTGTAACAGATTCATGAAACTTGGTTGTATTACCTCAAATGTATCATGCTTCTTTACATACTAATGCATATTACAATTATGTTAATTCAAGACTGCGACTGGTTGCGGGCGACAAAGCCGCTGTGGAAGCTACATTGTACGAAATCAGGTTAGAAATCCTTCTTCGCTCATCTATGGGGGAGAGGTGGGATTAGTGATTATTGCACATTTACACATTTTGTATGTACGCAATTACGATGAAATGTATCTGATAACATAGTGAAAGCAGGAGATAGAAATGGTTGATTTACAAGGATATCTTGAAAAGAAAATTTGTGAAATTATTTCAGCATGGAATGAAGATGATATTTATGCAATTTCATTTTTTGTCTATGCAAATGAATCATATGAATATGGCGGCGTTTCAAACGTTACCACTTTTTCTGTCGGTTACAACACGGAAAGCGATTGTAACGGAGCGGGAGAGTTATCCGAAGAACGCTGGAATTATGCTTTTTGGCGTCAGGATGATACGCCTGTAATTGAGGCAGAAGATGAAAATGAAGGAATGAAAATACTCTTTGATTGGTACAGAGAGAACGGGATAAACAACATTGGATATGAAGATTATCAATCATGTTATGACAGCGAAATGCGGTATATCGGGAAGGGACCTGTCGGCTATTATGAATTGCTTTCCGAAGTAACTGTTGTTGCGGAAAAACTGCAAAGATGCGGTTTTATAAAAAATAAATTCGGAAAATCCGTTCCGATTATTATTCATGACTTGGAATATCCATGGTATATCATCAAGGCGACGAAAACGGCCAACCCGGTAGGAGAAGCCAATGCGTTCCTTGCCGCAATGAAAGCCCTCGGAATCACGGACTGAAACAGGCGGTTACGAAATTTTGCTTGGTTGATACGATATTCGAATATTTCATATAATCAAAAAGCTATAAACCTGTATCGGATTGGCAAAGGAAAAACAAGATGAAGTTTGGGAACAAAATCTGTCATAGATTGTGAAAAATTTCTTGGGCTTAAAAAGGCTCCCTGAATAAAGATTGTTTTGAATCGGGACTAATAGGCGAATGTATTGCGATCGGAGGCAAACATGTTACTAAATCATAACGGATATTTATATTATGAACTTCCGGATTATTGGTGTTCCGAAGAAAATGCGGACAACCTTCTTTTATATAATCCAGATGGTGAAGGCGCAATAACACTTTCTTTTTTCAATGTGCTTGACACAAGTAGTTCATTGGATGGACAAGTGGTCACACTATCCAAAAGATTTATTGATAAAAATCATATAAATTTACATTCCTCTTTGATACTTTTCAATAGGGATGGAAAAACGATATTGTATGGAACGGGAACATTGCCCGATGGATGGTTTATCAAGCTTTGGGCGGTTGCAAAACAACCCAAAATAGTGTTTGCAACATATCAAAGCGATAGAAAAACAGACGAAGTGAAAATATGCGATTCAATTATTGATAGTTTCAAATTTGATCTTTGATTGTGTTTTTCAAAAAAATAACAGCTTTCTATCGCTAAACAGATTTCGGAATGGAGTGTTTATATGGCAGAAAACAAGAATACAAAGAAACGCAAGACCATCAGGCTTATAATAAGAATATTTATTTTATGTGTCGTAATAGCTTTAATAACATGGTTTTTGTATGCCATTGTTTCCTTGCTTACATCGCGGATGTGGCCGGACAGACAACTCAGGCAAAAGGATTGTGTGTGGGTTTCTGATGACGGGAAAATAACGATAGAGAACGACGGCACAGACCATTTCACCGGAACAATGAAGACCGATGAAGGAGAAATCCAATTGATTGTTGGTTTTCGTTCGCGTACGTATATTTACATCAGTTACGAAAAGCGCTCAAATGTTGTCGCGAGTTTTTCTTGCAGATTCAGACCGATTCTCAGAGAAAAAGGAACAAAGTTTACTGCAACTGTCGATGAGGTCGGGGAAGAATATGAAAGCTATTTCGAAGAAGGTCAGAAAATAGTATTTCATAGGGTTGATAAATAAAAAAAACGTTTCCCCGCGGCTTTCCGCGGGGAAATTTTCAAAAATGAGCCGATTTGCGAAAAACCCGGCGGGAATTTTGTAGTTTGGGAAAGAATAATCGGCTTCACAAATTTCGGAGGCAACGAATGAAAATTAAAATAAAAAGAGCAGTTGCTTTTTATATTGATTGGCTTATCATCTTAACTATCGTGATTGGGATTACGCTTTTGCTCTGTTTGTTTGTGAGCAGAGAATTCATTGAAGTTTTTTTGAAATACTTTTTCCCGTGGACTGTACCGTTTGTGTTCTTGTTCAAGGATAGCTTCGGAGGAAGGAGCATTGGCAAGGTTATAATGCACCTTAAGATTGTCCCGTTAGACGGAGAAAAAAAGTCTTTTTGGTTTTATATCCTCCGCAATCTGGCAAACCTTATTCCGATAACGCCGATATATACGCTGATAACTTCAAAATCCATGGGAGATGTCATAATGAAAACCGCCGTTATCGAGAAATGAGCTGTTTTAATTGAAAAAATTTCGGAACCGACCCAACCTTTCCCCGCCTTTTATGCACTTATAGGCGAACCCCCTGAAAACGAAAGGAAACTTTTATGAACGAACATTTTAACAGAAATGACGAAACTCTTGTCGAGCTGACGCTACTCGGAGACGGAACCGCATATGAAGAGCTTGTCACCCGTCATCAGCGCGCGGTGATGGGGACGGCTTATAAGGTGACGAAAAACAAATTTTCCGCAGAGGACGCATCTCAGGACGCGTTTGTTTCCGCATGGATGAATCTCTGTGAGCTTCGCGACGCTTCAAAATTCGGCTCCTGGGTCTGTTCGTTTGCGAAAAACTGCGCAAGAACGCTTGAAAGGCATTATCGCGCGGCAATTCCGGACATCAGCCTTGACACGCTTGACGGCTTTGAGCCTGCGGAAGAGGATGAGCTTTTTGCCGAAGACGAGCTTAAAGACGTCCGTCAAGCGGTAAGCTTGCTCAGCGAAAAAATAAGGGAAGCCGTCAGCCTGCACTATTTCGAGGGAAAGTCCGTTGCGGAAATAGCGGAGATGCTGTCCGTTCCCGTCGGGACTGTCAAGTGGCGCCTTTCGGAGGGGAGAAAACAACTGAGAAAGGGTTACGGAATTATGGAGAAAACATACGACGAAAACGAAAGCCTCGTCGCCCGCGTCATGCGTCAGGTCGAGGCGCTCAAGCTGTGGCAACTCAAAAACGACAAGACCGGTTTCGAAGAAGAATATCGCACCGTTCTTGCAAATGTCGAGGCGCTTGAAGATTCAAAAGAAAAAAGTTCTATGCTCGCCGATACTCTTCTGCGCGGCTATTGGTGGCTTCCGGGCGAAAAGAATAAAGAAGTTTTTGAGAGAATCAAAAAATCCGCCGAGGACGGTCACAACGAGGATGTTATGATGATGATCGCGAATGAGGAATATAATAAATATTCCGGCGAGGAAAGAATCAGATTCATGCGTGAAACGCAGATACCTTATTACCGCGAGGGCGGCTATCCGAAAACGCTGGCTTACGTCTGGTTCTGGCTCGGATATAAATACCGCGAGAAAAAGGAATATGAGGAAGCTATCCGCTGCTATGAGCAGGTGATGAATATCCTCACGCCGTCGGACGTATATTATGCAAATGCAAAATCTGCCATCGAGGGAGAAAAGCGCTCTATCGCTGCCGAAAAAAATCCAGAGGTCATCCGTTACAATTCTGATGTTTCGGGCGAGGTTTATAAAAAAATCGATGGCAAGTTATATTTATGGCAGCTGCCCGGATACGGCTATTGCGCATACTCTGCCGAGGGCGCTCTTTTCTGGAATATGTCCTTGTGCGACGGTTTGATGCTTGATGAGAGCATGAAAACAGGCGACACGGTTACGTCGTCGGACGAAAAAATTACGCTCACATATCTGAAAAACGACGGCGTGTGCGATACTCCGGCAGGGCATTTTGAAAACTGCTCCGTATATATTATCGATGGCGAGCGCTATGGACTTACTCATTGCGAAACTTGGCTTTGCGAAGGCATCGGCATCGTCCGCCAGATCGTAACAAGGCATGATGACTCATACGAATGGGTGCTTTCGTCATATAAGACAAGCGGCAAAGGCGGGCTTCTCCCATTTGAGGCGGGCAACCGCTGGGAATATGCGCTTGCCACTCCTGAAACGCTCAGAATAACGGAAAGAGAAAACATTTTTGAAGTTACCGCATGCGATGCCGGCTCCGCTACGCTTTCGAACATGATGTTCATGGCTGTGACAGGCTATTACGACACATGGGAGGGCAAAACGGCAGAGGCAAGGTACGGTTACTACAAGAAAATAACATCCGACGACGCAATTCTTTGCGATGTGAGCGGCGCGATGAAGAGTGCCGAAGAGCTTGCCGTAACAAAGCGGCAGAAGCTGCACACTGCCATAGCAAACAAGGTAATGCGCCGCATTTTTGAAACCGATCCCACCATAAATCCGGATTATACGGAAAAGGGCAAATGGAATTTCTTTGAATACGATGCGATTGAAAAATCCGACGGCAAAATCAGCTATGGCCGTCGCAGTAAATACAGCTTTGAATGGAAAGATATGTCGGATTGCGGCAGGAAATGCGTCGGGTACAAGGTGCTTTACAGCTTCTTCTTTACAATTTTGCAGGATGCGGCAGGCTGTCTGTGGTCGGATGAATGGAAAGACGGCTATCATTTCGACGAGAGAAAATCGGGCAAATATGTCACAAAGAATTTCAATGTCAAAGGCGGCGAAACGGTTATTACGCCTGCCGGAACATTTGAAAACTGCCTGCGAGTCAGCTTTGATTTTCAATCGTTGGGATATTTCTCCGGCAGAAGCGAATATCTCTTTGCGGACGGGGTCGGCATTGTGCGCTTTGAGCATCCTTACGGTAATGAAGGCAAATGCGCCGTATGGCAGCTTACGGAATACAAAGGCACAGGCAAGGGCTTTTTCCCCACCGACGACGGACTTTTCCGCAGATATGAAGCAGATGCCCTTTCGGACGGCTGGCACGGCTCCGTCGAATACACATTCGATGAAGATGAAACCGGCATGGTTATGTTCAAAAACGCTCTCGGCAATCAGGACAGAGCGGACTATGAGAAAATGAAAAAGAAATAAACCGGAATACCCCCTTTCGCGGGGGTATTTTTATATACGGAAAGCTATGCGCGGCTTAAAAGGGGAAGTGCGATGGGAGAAACCGAAAACCCGCGCTCAAATTATGTCGGCGCGGATATAAACTATTCCGTCGGGGCGGAGAGTGTGATATAATGTAAACGGAAGACGGCATAAAATTCAAAATTCGTGTTAACCGCAGGTGCGGTGGCGGTACTATATAGACGAAAGCTTTCAAAATACAACGAAAAGGAGCAGGGAAATGAACGAAAAGCGGGCGGCGGAGCTCATCTCCGAAAATCTGACGGCAATATACGGCTATTCTTTTGCCCGTCTTTATGACAAGGACGACGTCGACGATCTTTCATCTGAGATTGTCTGCGAGATATTGAAGTCGGCGGGAAGACTGAAGGATGAAGAGTCGTTCTGGGCGTTTGCCTGGAAGATAGCGGAGAACACCTTCAGAAAATTCGTAAAGCGGAAAGAGCTTGCCGCAAGGGAGGAGGAGATTTCGGAGACGACGGATGTCATTTTTGCAACACCGACGCCGGAGGAGGAATATGTCGAGGACGAGACGCAGAGCGAAAGCATATATCTTCTCCGCAGGGAGCTCTCTCTTCTCTCAAAGGTACACAGGGAGGTCTGCGTTGCCTATTACGTTTATAACAGATCCTGCTCCGAGATTTCAAAAGAACAGAAGATCAGTGTCGAAATGGTCAAATATTATCTGTTCAAAACAAGAAAATTATTGAAAGAGGGAATCGGTATGACACGAAAATTAGGAGAAAAAAGCTATAATCCCGGCGAATTTCATCTCAATTTCTGGGGCGACAGAAATCATTATGACGGACTTTTCAATCGCAGGCTCCCCGGCTCAATAGTCCTTGCCGCATATGACGTTCCGATGACGGCGCAGGAGCTTTCCTGCGAGCTGGGAGTTGCAATGCCGTATCTTGAGGAGGAACTCGATACGCTGGAGGCGGCTGGAATTCTCATAAAGAGCGGCGAAAAATACAGAACAAATCTTGTCATCCTCACAGAGGATTACGAAAGAGACCTGCTCGGCAAGACGAAAACGCTTTATAAAGAGGCGGCGGACAGTCTCTTTGACGAAGCGAAGGGCTTGCTTGCGCCGGTAAGAGCGCTTTCCTTTGACGGAAGCAACTATGATGACAACAGGCTTTTATGGATGCTGCTCAACGTTGCGTCTGTCGAGGGCTATTCAAAAGCGAAAAAACGCTCGCCGATAGGAAAGGCAAAGGCACTTCCTCTCGGTGGTTACGGCTTCCTTTTCGGTCACGACAGGAGCTATGAAAATCATCATTTCAACGGCGTCTGTATGGAGGTATGGAACAGGGCTCAGACGGCTTGGTTTTCCGCGGAAAATTATTGCGTGATTGAAAAATGTCAGTTTTTCAGACATAACAGATTCGATGAGAAAATCGAAGCAATGTGCTCCGCGGTTCTCGGCGAAAAGGCGGACGAAAGAAACAGCATCCTCCCGTCTCTCATCTCCGGAGGATTTATTTCCTCCCGGGACGGTGTATTGAAAGCGGAATTTCCCGTTTTCGATTCGGCGGTATACAGATCTCTGCTCGGTATAACGGACGAGCTTTCCGATAAAATCGCCGCGCTTATGATAAAAGTCTCCGATATTGCGGAGGGCGTTCTCGGAGAGTACGTTCCGGAAAGCGTAAAGGATCAGTGCGGGGATGTTGCAAAGATACATCATCGCCTTGACGTTGCCGCTTATCTTGTCGAAAGTCTCGTCGGCGACGGCAAGCTGACCGTGCCCGACAGAGAGACACCTCTCTGCGTGTTCGGCGTAAAAGCATAGTCAAACGGTTTTGCGGTGATAGGCAGACCCGACCGGCGTGGAAAAAGATAAACAAAAGAGAAAATCAGGCGCGACGGTGCCTGATTTTTTCTTTGATTTTATCCTGTGATTGCGTCTTCAACCGCATACGAAAGGTGAACCAGCGATAAGCCGCTTTCGTTGCAAAGGTTTACAAAGCGTTCCGCCTTTTGCCTGTCAAAGAACAGATCCGAATAGCTCGAAAGTATTTCCCCCTCGGAGCCGACCGCTTCGACTCCGTATGAAAGATATTCGTTTTTCTCCTCATCGCAGATAGTGTCTTGTTTTAGGCAGTATGTATATGTCATTTTATTCTCCGTCCTTTGGTAATGTTTTTGATGTTTGTCCCGTTTTTGCCGTGTTGTCTGCACGGATTGTTGTCTTTGATACAGGCGATACCTTTGCCGCATTTTTTGTTTACTTCGTGAGTCTGTGCTTTTGCGGCTTTAAGTCACCGCTTTTTGTTTCCGGAAAGATTTTTACTTCATTTTTCTTTTATTTTCAACCTCCTTGTATTGTCATAGATTAACACGGATGGATTATCCTAAATTAACAAAATTATTGACAATCAGCATTTTAAGGCGTATAATGTATGCATGATTTTAATTTCAGTCTTTTCTTATGAAAGCTCGGTTTTGTCTCAGTGTTCTTGTTTTCGGCACTTTTATGATACCATTTTGCCGCTTCGGTTTCAATACGCAAGTTTGTAGAAAATGTCATTCATGCTTGAATTATGAAAAACCGAATATGCAAAAATCTTCCGCATAACATATCATTTTTGGTTTTTTGGCTAATCAAGTTTGCTTTTTACAATCATTTGAGCACTTTTTTGTCAAATCGCGTCGAAAAATGAGCCCGAAACGTCGGAGACGAAATTATGCTTATCAACGGATTTAAGAAGGTGAATATAATGATGATAGAAAAGCTAAGACAGTTGAAAGAAAAATCACGGATGACAAATCAGCAGATCTCCGAGAGGAGCAATATTCCGGAAAGCACCGTTGCAAGAATTTTTTCGGGCAAGACTCCGAATCCGACAATCGCGACGGTTGTTTCAATGGTGCGGGCGATGGGAGGTTCAGTTGCCGATTTTCTGACAGACGAGGAAAGCGGAGCGGATGACGGCGCAGATACGGAAACGTCGACGGCTGTTTCCGAAGGCAAGCCTTCTGACGGGGACGTAAGCGGGGACGAACTCTCCGCGCGGGACGTACCTCATTCCGATGGCAGTCCTTTCAACGAAAAATATTATGAGGACATCGTCAACTTTTATAAAAATTCGATTAAAAAGAAGGACGAATGGATTGCAAGGCTGTTCTGGTGTCTGATATCCATCATGGTTTTTATTCTGTTTATTCTGGTATTTGATATCTTGCACCCGAACTTCGGATTTGTGAAGTATTGAAATCATCAGAGGGGCACTTTCCCCGATGAATTATCCGTAATTCTTCGCAGAGCGCTTTCAACATAATAAGAAACGGAGACTGCATTTTCGGGGCTATCCCCGGCGGTGCGGTCTTCTTTTTTGCGTTTGGTGACTCCAAAAGTATCCAAATGCGCGACTTTTTCACCAAATTGTATAGTTGACTCGGCATATGCCATTAGGAGATGGTGCGTTTGCAGAATGTGGAGGTATTGCAAGTATAACAATACCGGATGGCGTAAGAAATATAGGCGAGTCTGCATTCTCCGGTTGTAGTAGCCTCACAAATATAATATTTGGCGAAAACAGCAAATTGACGAGCACACTCCGGACAGAATCACAGAGATGATGAATAACGGCTTGGAGATTAAACTGTATTATTCCGAAAAACTGAATAATATCGTAAAGCGACTGCCTGAAATCGGCGCCGACAAGGAAGTTCTGAAGCAGTGCTTTGCTCTTCTTGCGCGTTTGGATAACAATCTCATGACATTTAAGCTTGACAATAAGCTGATTACCGTCGAAGAACCGGAAAGGCTTGTTGAAATTAAAAAAGCATGGAAAGAGCTTGAAAGCAATCTGTAAACTCCATTCGCTCTCAATTTACGGCGGCAATGACCATATCGGGCATTGCCGCCGCGATTCGCAAGTTGTTTTTGCAAAAATAACAAAAAACATTATTATGTGTTATAATAAATTCATAATCAAACTCTAAGCGAGGTATATATGTTGAAAATATTTCTGACTGGAGACAATCACATCGGGCTGAAATATGCAAGTCATGAAAAATCGTCCGTTATTATAAGCAAAAGAACGGGCGCATTTTCCGATATGGTTAGCGCGGCAAACAAAGAGGGGTGCGGACTTTTTGTCATAGCGGGGGATCTGTTTGAAAACACGCGAGGAGTACCGAAAAAGGATATTGCGGCTCTGCTTGGCACGCTTTCGGATTTTGCGGGGACGGTTGTCATTCTTCCCGGTAATCATGATTATTATGATAAAGACGTCAGAGTCTGGCAATGCGTCAGAGAGATAATCGCTGACTATGACAACATCATGCTTCTGACGGAGCACCGTCCTTATGAAATTACGGTCGGCGAAGACGACGTAATAATATACCCCGCGCTTTGCAATTCACTTCATTCTCAGGCCGGACAAAACAATCTCGGATGGATAAAAAACGAGACAATCGGGCATGACGGAAAATATCATATCGGAATTGCGCACGGCGCCGTCGAAGGCGAAACGATTGACAGCGAGGGGCAGTATTTCCTTATGAATCGCTCCGAGCTTGAAAGCATACCTGTTGACGTCTGGCTTATAGGTCATACGCACGTTCCGTTTCCCGCAAATCTGACGGAAAGCTATGAAAAACGCTCAGATAAAATCTTCAATGCCGGAACGCATGTTCAGACGGATGTAAACTGTAATACGGACGGAGAATGTTTTGTCATTGAAATAGACAGTGACAAGATCGTCCGCGCAAAGAAATATGTTTCGGGAAATCTGCGTTTTTATCGCAAAAAAATAACGCTTTCGGCAGAAAAAATGCAAAGCATTATCGATCGCGAGCTTGAAGATATTTCCGATGAAAGCATAGTTGATCTTATCCTTTGCGGCGCTGTTACGGCGGATGAATATGCAGACAGGGCGGAAACGGTCGGGAAGGCACTTTCGAGGTTCATCGAAGGTACATACAGCGATTGCGATCTCAGCAGAATCATATCGAAAGAACTGATAGACGCGGAATTTCCGGAAACGTCATTTTCCGCAAAGCTGCTGACGGCGCTTATTGATGAGCCGAAGGAAGCGCAGCTTGCATATGAGCTTCTGAAGTCCATAAAGGAGGGAAAATAAATGGTAATCCGCAGAATATCATGCACACAGTTTGCCGGCGTTTGTGACCGTGACGTTTCTCTTTCGGATGGGATAAACATTATTTACGGTAAAAACGAGAGCGGAAAGAGCACGCTTGTGAACCTTCTTTTCAAAACACTTTTTCAGAACGCCCGCGTTGACGGAAGAAGCGATAAGGATTTTGTAGACCAGTATTTTCCGAGCGCAAAGAAGGGCGCCGTTTCTGGCGACTATATAGACGGAAAGGTCTCGATTGAAACGGATGAAGGCACATACACGCTTTCAAAGGAATGGGGCTCCGATTCCAGATGTGTGCTTTCAACGCCCGAAGGCGCTATCCGCGACAGGGATAAAATCGAAGAAATCTTAAAGGGCATACTGCTTTACGGCGAGGGTGTGTATTCGGATTTGCTGTTTTCGTCTCAGAAAAATACGGATTCGGCACTCCGGACGCTTCTTGACGCTTCCGACAAAAAGGACGCAAAAAGCGCAAAACAGGAGATTGCGGACGCCGTCACACTTGCGTTTGCCGAAAGTGACGGTATCACGACGGATTCGATAGAAAAAGCGATAGACGAAAAGATTGATGAAATTGCGGGAAAGCATTGGGATTTTGAAAGAAATGCGCCTGCGAAAAAATCGGGGGTCGGAAGGTGGTCAAACGGTATCGGCGAGATACTCAAAGCCTATTATGCCCTTGAAGACGCAAACGAAACTCTTGAAAATATATCAAAGCTCGAAGCTGACGTCGACTGCGCACTTGCGGAATATGTCCGTGCGGACGGCGCGGCGACCGCGGCAGAGGAGAAATATGAAAAGTTTAATGCCTTTGCAAGCCTTTTGACCCTCAAAGCCGAACGCACAAAGAGCGTATCGCAGCTTGTAAAAGAGGATGAAAAGCTCCGCAGTGTTCTTTTGTCATGGCCTTCTCTGGAGCGCTCTCTGGAAAGGGCACGCAGACTTCAGAAGGAAAAGGCTGAAAGAGAGCTTATTGATAAATATGAAAAGGCAAAGCAATATTCGGAGGAACTTAAAAAAGTGGACGCGGGTCTGCTTTCTGCGGAATGTCCGTCAGATGATGAGATAAAGCAGGTCAGAGCCGCGCAGACAAACATAGCAAAGCTCGAAAACAGGCTCTGCGGGATAAACATTTCCGCAGCGATTGAAATGTTCGGCGGAAATACTGTCGAAATTACGTCGCTCCGAACCGGAAACCTCATTGAAATAAACGATGGGGAAGCGCAGATCACGGAAGCCGTAAAGCTCAGAATCCCGGGCGTTATGGATATGGAGCTTTCTCCGGCTGATGTCGACGTCGGGTCGGTCGAATCGCAGATTGCAACGCTCAAAGAGGCAGTCGGCGAAATATTCAATAAATACGGCGTTTCGTCACTTGATGAGCTTGATGACCTCAAACGCAGGGTTGAAAGTGCCGTCGTCACATATGAAAATGCGAAGGGCAGGCTCTCGGCATTTCTGGGAGATATGTCCTTTGAAGCGCTTGAAGCGTCGGTTGGGGCGATCGGAAACACTGTGCGTACAAAAGCCGAGATTGATAGTGACATTTCGGAATTTTGCGGCGGAAAGGACGTTTCGAGATTTGTGACTTCCGCAGAAACCGTCATTTCCGGATATATAGCGGAATACGGCAGTATTTCTGAGCTTGAAACAAAAGCGGATGACGTCGCGGCAGAGCTTCGGAAAGCAAAGGAATCGCTCTCCGAAACATCGGAGATACCGGCGGAATATGCGGGCATAACGGATCCGGAAAGTCATCTCAGATCACTTCAGGAAGATTGTAAGTTTAAGCAGCGAAATAAGATGGAAGCGCTTGAGGCGAAAACGTCGGCGATCAGCAGAGCGGAGACCTATAAAGAGGGTATTACGGTCGATCCGATATCCGATGTTGAACGCAAAAGACAGGCATATGAGGAGCAGAAAACATTGCTCGGTCACTGGATTCATATTCGTAAGATTTTCACGGAGCAGAAGGAAAGCATTCACGACAATCCCATGCAGGACGTTGCGGACAGATTCATGCATAATCTGAAAATAATATCGGGCGGAAGGATTTCTTCGGAATTTCCGGACGCGGAGAAGCTCAATATGAAGATATACAGCGGTAACACCCTTGTTGATTACAAAAAACTCTCCGAAGGTACGAAGGAAACTGTTTACCTTGCTTTCCGTATTGCGGCGCTTGATCATCTCTTCCCGGACGGCGGAGGCGTCATAGTTCTTGACGATCCGTTTGCCAATATGGATGCCGATCGGACGGCGGGCTCATGCGAGCTTCTCGAGGATTGCGCAATGCGTCATCAGGTTGTTTTCCTCACCTGCAAGGAAGAATATACCGACATGATGAGCGGAAACGTTATCAGATTTTAATAACATATCCTCCGTGTGTATTGCACGGAGGATATGTTTATATACAAAAACAGCACGGCGTCATCAGAAAGGACAGGAGTGACGTCGCGCTG
>ERZ779725.1323-NODE-1323-length-13828-cov-1.789734_pt1 | contig 13828 bp, 9 predicted proteins | sample MGYA00511890_ERZ779725 | MGnify/ENA primary metagenome ERZ779725 (study PRJEB29588, sample SAMEA2148549) | human gut metagenome | biome: human gut; feature: human-associated habitat; material: faeces | place: Denmark | collected 2008/2010 ...
CAGTAGGTAATATCCCTGACAAAAGGAATTTCTTGTCCAATCCTTCCCACATAATTCAGGAAAGCCAGAGCCCCTAACGTGGCAACAGCTGCCACTACTTGATAGGAAGTCAAACAAGACATAAATAATCCTATCGCCGCATAAGAACAGATCACAAGATAAATTCCCAGCAACCCCGATAAAGCCAGCGACATATCAAAACGAGGCACGTTCCACGCCGTAAACCCGACAAACAAAAAGAGTATCCCCACCAAAATAAGGCTGTATATCATCATGGAAAGAAACTTCCCGAAAATAATCTGCACGCTTGATACCGGGGAGGAATATAATAACTTGATAGAACCGCTACTATATTCCCGACTCATCAACCCCATTGTCAACAAAGGAATATACAGGTAAAGATGCACCAGCATATTCGGAAATAACCCCAAATTACCCGTGTACATCTCTTTCGCAATACTATACCACAAGGGTTTGGAAAATTGCTGCATCAATATAATATCCACCAAACGGAAATAGGTCATGCACGCTTGAACAGTAAAGATAATAAGAACTAACCACGCAATAGGGGAGTAAAACAGAGTGCATAACTCTGTCAGTGCTATCTTGAATATTTTTCTCATACTACACGAACTATGATTCACGTTTACTTTTTCCCGACAAGCGAGCGAATATTTCATCCAAAGAACTCCGTTCCACGGAAATTGCGCTTAACTCCCATCCTCGACTGACACTCTCGTGAGCCGTCACGTCGTCATCCGTATCAAACCATACCCTGAAACTTTTCGAATTTATAGCTTCCACCCGGCTAATACCCGACACGTGTTCCAACTCGGCCATTTCCGGTGGATTTTTCAACACCATCACAAACGAATTCGGTTGAATATAGTTATTAAACTCATCCATCGTTCCCGAAAATACCAAATGCCCTTCTTCAATCATTTTAATATGATCGCAAGTAGCCTGTACTTCTGACAGAATATGCGTGGAAAGTAGCACGGAACGATCTGTCGCAATCTCCTTAATCAACTCCCTAATTTCCAATATTTGATTCGGATCCAATCCATTCGTCGGTTCATCCAATACCACGAACTTCGGGTTATGAATAATTGCTTGTGCAATTCCCACCCGCTGCTGGTAACCTCCTGATAAATGTTTCAGTAACCGTTTCCGGAAATGTGTGATTCCACATTTATCCATAGCACAATCCACCGAAAAACGAATCTTTTTAGGTGCTACCGAACGAAGATCCGCACAATACGCTAGATATTCCTCCCCCGTCAAATCCGTGTACAACGGAGGTTTCTGTGGCAAGAAACCAATATTCATTTTAGCCGCAATCGGATCCTCCCTAAAATTAATTCCATTAATATACACCTCCCCTTCTGTCTGGTTTAGTACCCCACACATGATATTCATTGTTGTCGATTTACCCGCTCCATTCGATCCTAACAATCCCAATATTCCCTTCTCGTAAATTTCAAAATTAATATCCCGTATCGCCCATTGCACACTATAACGATGAGACAAATGTTCCACCTTTACAACCGGATTCTCCATGTTATTCATTTAAAAAATTAATCATTAGGTAGGTAAGGCTTTCGACACCTTACCCACCATATTATTACTATTTTCCTTGAGCTGTTATATCTGAAATCTTCCCGAAACCATCATACTTCACCTGCTTTTCCTCATCCAAATTTCCCGTTCCTGGATCCTTTTGCGGAATCAAGTAAACATATCCTTCTGAATCAGATGCTTGTGTAGCCATCATCACGGCTTTCGTGTTTAATGGCAAGGTCAGCAAACCTTCCACGTCATCATCAAAATCTTCCGAATTGACATTGTATCTTCCCTGTGTGTAAAATTTCAGAATACTGATGTTCTCTCCTGCAGCGACCGTATATTTCAATGACGAACTGAGTGAACCATCTATATTCAGACGAACCGCATGAATCTCTCTAGTCGTTGCCACGTACATGATCGGATCCACCGTACTAAAACAAATTGACACGGAATGATCCAACAAATCTTTGATGGCAGCAGGCACCGTATACAAGTAACTCGGTGTCGGATTAACCAATATATCATCCTGATTTTTAGTAAAAAATGTATAGAGCGAATATTCTCCTGTAACTTTATCTTTCAACACCATCACCAAAGAAGAACTATTCATAAAACCTCCGGCCACAGCCTCTTTACCCGGTACGGCAGAAGGATCAAAGGGAAAATTATCGTTATTCTCAGAAGAGGAATACAATGAACATTTTTTCTGCGAAAAAGCCCCGTTAAAACGCCCAAAACGTCCTACTTGTGAATCATACCAAATCGTCGACCCACTAGAGTGAGAACCATCTCCCGTAACCGCAGCAACCACACGATTATCCACGTAATTGGACTGCAAGCCATTCAAATCGGAAATTACTTCCGGTTTGACAAATATCGCATCATTTTGGCGACCATGTTGATACACCTGATTATTCATCACCAAAATTGTCGTCTGGGGAGCCAAATAGAAATGTCCGGAAGTATATGTATCGGTCACGAAAGGAATAATTTTACTCTTTTCCAAGAAAGAATAATCCCGGCAATCAACCCGGAATAATCCATTCTTTCCAGCCATCCACAGAATATTTCGATAGGAACCCCATGTTGCTCCCGACACGGTATAAGCCACATTATCAATCCAGTCCCCCAGAGTCTCTCCCTTGGATGAGAAAATATTATTATATTGAATTTTTTCCGTTCCCGTAAATCCCTTGGTAATATCTTTATCCATGATCAACGATAAATCGGAAGTCTCCCCATCATAGGAGTGAACCACGATAATACCTTCTCCAAACTGACTCTCCACAACCAAAGAGAAAACAGAGTAATATTTTAGAGTAGACACCTTGTCTGTCACTTCCAACGTCAGCGTGTAACCACTAGCCGAAATCGGCATGGAAGCAATCGTATCAAGCACCCGCTCATTTGACAACACTTCCCTCAGTCCCGTTGACGAACTTAATTCAATCTCCCATTTATATTCTAGATCCGGATGATCCGGGATTCCGTCTTTCTTCACGGGAACATCAATATGCAATTTTCCCAAATACGCCACATACTGCGTTTCCGATACTCCATTTAGGTCCAATTCCACGTTAGGAATTTCTTTCGTATCATAGGTACTCTTGTCATCATAACACGACAAGAAACCGCATCCCAACACAAGCAACAACAAATAATATATTGTTTTCATCTTCATTATCTTTAATCCGTTTTATCAAAACTTTCGCGCTTTCACAGGTTGGTCAATGGCAGCTCCCCCATCATGCAGCAACGGAGCGCCATGTTCCTGTTCATAATCGTCCAAATACTTCTGTAACAACTCGTAGTATGCATTCGTGATTGCCGTATTATAGAACATATATCCATCTGGATCCATCCGGTTATACCGAGGCCACTGATTCGCTTGCCACGGCCATCCTAAAGCTGCTAGTATCGCCTTATGCGCGTTCCGACTATAATAAGCATAAGTTGACAGATTCATACTTTGCCCCGCATTAATCAGAAAATTGTAAGTCCGGGCATAAAACGTTCCACTGGGAAGCATCGGCAATTGATTGTCCCACGAGAATCTAATACGTGTATATTCCGGAGGTCCGGCCACGAAATATTCCGAAGCACCCAGCATGATTTCCATCATACACGTCGTGTCCTCCAATTGAACCAATTTCGGTAATTCCAGTGCAATATACCCATAACGTTCCCCGGCGGGAATAACTGCATCCAACACCTTATACGACCCATCCAACAGCCGACTACTATCCTGCACAATCGTGTATCCCACCGTACGGTCATAATCCCGCACATCACCAACCAACTTCAACGGGATATTTATCACCATCGTCTCTTTTTCCGGATCACTCCAAAATGAATAATTTTGATCAAATGTCTTCGTTAAAGAGTTATATCCAGGATAGGTCCTCACGTCCACGCTATTCCATGGAACCGTTACCGTGGCTTGAGTTTCGTCAAACGTATCTATTCCCACTTTCGAGCAACCGCCACATAGCAAACCACTCAAAAGAAAACATATCGCATACAGAAAATTAAATCTGTTCATATCCTTTCATTTATAACATTATTAATCATCATTGAACATGCCCCATTTCCCGTTCTATAGCGGGATAAGGCCACAAATATTTCTCGTCACTCATCTCAACGGTCAAATTTGGAATATCCGTTGCCCCGATACGCTTGAAATAGAAAAAGGTGACACCCTCACACAAGAATTCCCGTCGATACTCATTCATCAGGCATGTTAACAACTCGTCTCGTGTATAACCGCTAATATCTATATAGTTTGAACGCTTCTCTCGCAATGTTTTCAAATAAGATACGGCCTCGGTCAAGTTAATATTTGCTCCTCGCAAATAACTCTCAGCCACGATCAAATACATCTCCGGGAGACGGATCAACGGCATCCGGTTCAATTTTAAATATCCTGACGAACGATCCTGCGCCAACTTTAACGGCGTGTAATACCCGTTGGAATTTCTAAAAAATAACTTTTCCAAACGATAATCTGCATTTTCTCCCGTCCCCGTTTCATAATAAATATCCTCTAAGCCATCTTCACTCAACTTAATTGCATTATATGCTGTTCCTTCCAAGAAATTATAAAGAAAATAATCGGACAAACGATCCGTAAATGCCGGAATATTTAAAGAAGTAATATGTTCCGTGGAATGAATCGGGTCAGTACTCACTACATCCGTCGTAATCCACTGATAAAGTTGTAGTCGCTCTCCTTCACGTATTACATCCAATGCTTCCTGACGGGCTAACGCTATAGACGCATCACTTCCTTCCCACATATATACCCTGGCCAGTAAAGCCTTTACAGCAAAATAATTCAAGCGAAAAGTACGATCACTGAAAAAACCATCATCATTTAACGCATCGTAATAATCTGCAGGATATTTTCCTGTAATCGGTTCATCATCCAATAACCCCAAAGCATTAGTCAAATCATTAATTATCAACTCGATAGTTTTATCGTATGTTTGCTGAAGAGTAATCTCTTTGTCATAATCCTTCACATATGGAATTGTCAGTCTTGTTGATTTATCTGTTCGGTTGGCCAAGTTCCCATACCCGTATAAACGCATCAAGTCAAAATGTAACATGGCACGTATGGCCAATAATTCCCCCTTAATCATCCGGTAAGAAATCGGATCCAATACTCCTTGACGTTTATCTATAAATTTCAACGCATTATTTGCATTAGCGATCACATTATACGCTTTCTCCCAGACACTATTGAGCACGGACAAAGCTCGTTGAGTGGTATACTGATACGTTCCCATTGCATATATTTGAGCTTGAGTATGAATAGAATACTGTCCACTCTGCATTTCTACCGAATACCACGTGAGTTGTTTCCCGTATAAATCAACATCTGCCATTCCGATATAACAACCGATCAAGGCTTGCCGGAAACCGAACTCATCATCGAATTGATCTTCTTCCGGCACTTGTGAAGGGGGTGTCGTGTCCAGCCAACTATCACAAGCAACCATCGTGCACAACATCGCACACAACAAGATATTTATTATTATTGTCTTCATATCTAACCAATTAAAATGTTCCAATGAGCGAAAACGATATCGTTCTGGCAAAAGGGTAATCAAATCCTCTTTCAGCCTTTATAGAAGAGATCTTCGCAATTTCTTCCATGTAGCAGGATACTCTCAACTGTTTCATTCGAAGATGTTTAAGCAAATCTGGCTGAAGATCGTAATACACGTTCAATGTTCCCCAAGTTACTTCCTTGGCATCTTGTACAAAACGAGAAGTAGCACGCGTCATCTCTTGATGAGCTAAGGGATCACCATCATACTGGAAACTTCCCAAACGCTTGAAAGGAGTTACCTGTCCCGGTTCTTTCCAGCGCCCGTATAGAGCCCGCTTGTCTACATTGTAATTCATGTCCACGTTCTCCACACGATCAATCAATGTCTTGTTATAATATTGATAGCCGGCCTGGTAACGAAATGTTGTACTGATACCAAATCCGTTATGCTCAAAAGTAAAACCGAAATTTCCCCGATACTTGGGTAATGAATTACCTACTGGATATAAATCCGATTCGTAATACGTGTAGGTTAATGAACCATCCTGACGGATATATAACTCCTGTCCTGTCATCGGGTCAATCCCGGCAGAACGCACAGCCCAGATGGTTTCCATGGACTCCCCATCCACGTATTTCAGTACCGGACGATTATTTCCCTTATCCGAAGCCATTTTATCCCTCAACTCATTAAAGGTACGCATACTTTCCGACAACCGGATAATTTTATTCTTTGTAGTTACCAACGAACCAAAAATTGTTAGGAAGGTCCTATTTTGTTGTAATACGCCATAAGAAAGATAAGCTTCAATACCACTATTTCGCACTAAACCCAAGTTATCCTTCACTGTCGTAAACCCCGTACTCGTCGGGACAGAAACACCAGTCAACATATTTTCCGTATCGGCCCGATAAAGATCGAAACGTAAAGTAGCCCGATGAATGGTGGCATCAACCCCCACGTTATAATCCTTTTTTTGCTCCCACTTCAACGCAGGATTTGCCAAACGTCCCAAATAAGATCCAGTCATTCCTAGATAATTCGCATTCGTATAATACTCGTAAGTAGCCACAGCCTCGTTTGTATCAAAGTTCTGATTTCCGGTTAACCCGATCGACCCCCTCACTTTGAATTGACGAACCAAATCCTTCCATGGGAAAAAATGTTCATTATGCAAGTTCCACCCAATTCCCACAGACCATCCTGTAGCCCAACGATTATCGTTACCATAAAGAGAAGATGCGCTGGTCTGCACATTAAAATCCACAAAATACCGATCATCATAACTATAACCGCCCCCTAACACGAAATTAATCTCCCGTCGCAAAGACGATGCCCCTTCCGGCCGACTATCCAACGCATACTGACGAGCAAATGTAATATCCGCCGATTGGCTATTCGGAAATCCCTCTGCCCTATGCACATACGCCTCATATGAATATTCGGATATTCCAAAACCTCCCATTGCCAGGATCGAATGTTTACCTATTGCAGTTGCATAATTCCCGTGTAAATCAACAGACACGTTACTACTCTTACCATTATCCAAACGATAAGATCCTTTCCGTAATTGCTCCTCTACCGGGGAATCTTTCGTAATACTAGCGAAACTTGAATGAGCAGCTGGTAAGAACTCATCACCATTATTTCGCTTAAAAGATAACATCACGCGTCCTCTCAGAATCAAACTGTTCCATAATCTCCATTCCACTTGAAAGTTATTCAGGAAATCTGAATAACTCTCCTGTCTTAGTGTTCCAATCTCCGCATCATACATTGGGTTGGGGATCCGATCCTCTGCCCAACGCACCACTTGCCCCGTTTCAGGATCTTTAGCCCGCCAATAAGGATTCATCTTTGCATAATCACTAAAAGTCCCATAAGGAGAGTCATAACTTTTATTGCTATTGACCGTCATCGTATTATTGAAAATCAAGTCATTTCTCCGATAAGATAAATCCAATGATCCGGAAATATTCCGTCGGTCAGCCCCCTTCATCACACCGATTACTTGATTGTAGGACACAGACATCACGACCCGTAAAGTCTCTGCATCTCCCAGCTCCACGCTCAAATTGTGTTTATGTCCCACACCCGTACGCAAAGGTTTCGACAACCAATAAGTATTTAACCCGGCTGCCACCAACTGTTTTCGTTGTTGATACAACATCTGTTTCTGCGTGTATAACAGGAAATTCGCATCGTCATAAATTCCGTCGATACGTTCCGCCTCTAACTTCTCCTCGGCATTACACAAATTGTAACTGCTCAAATCCGGCATCTGTATATCCACACTTCCCGTGTAAGTTACCCGTTGCTCGTTGCCGGCCAAACGTTTCGTCGTGATCACGACAACCCCGTTAGCAGCTTTCGAACCATAGATTGCCTTCGCTGAAGCATCTTTTAACAGGGTTACACTCTCAATTCTATTCATATCCATATCCATCACCCGCTCTGCAGTCACCTCGAAACCATCAAGCATGAACAACGGTTGATTCGGACTATTCTTGTAATTACCTTTCAAGCGAACGCCAGTCTCTTCTAAGGGAAAACTTGATATTCCTCGCATTTTCATCTCCGGAATAGCATTCGGGTTAGATCCCATCTCTAAGTTATCCATGATAAATAACGATGGATCAAGATTCTTTAAACTCTGAAACAAATTCTGATTTCCTGCCCGCATAATATCCTTGGCTGTCATCGTGACAACTGCTCCCGTATAGCTACTCGCCTTACGGGTAAATATACCTGTTACAACCACTTCGTCAACATCCTTTACATCTTCCTCCAGCACCACATCAATCTTCGTGCGTCCACCGATAGTCACTTCCTTCGGTTTATAGCCCACGAAAGAAAATATCAGTGTTGTCGCACTTGTAGGAACCATTAACCGATAACTACCATCAGCCCCCGCACTCGTTCCCAATAACAAAGAATCACCCTTCACGACTACCGTCGCCCCTGGTAAAACCCCACCATCTGAATCTCGTACGATACCTGCAATCGTGATCGAAGTCGGCTGTTTGCGGGGTGTCACAACGATCTTTCTCTCAAAATCCATACAAGTCAATCCGGTTCCCTCCACACAAACCTCTACCGCAGCCTTAACCGTCACGCTGTTCAAGTCTACCGGCACCCGCTTGCTCTCCCGTTCTACCTCCTCTTTTTTAAACACGACTACATTGTCACTCAATCGATTGATCTCGCGTAAAGCCTCAAGTAAACTGGTTGCTTCAAGCTTTAAAGAAATTCTTTTAACATTCTGTTGTCCGTAGACCGGTGAGTGGGTAAACAACGTGGCTAAGGATAGTAATAACAATCCGCATAATGCTCCACGCATCACCGAAAGTCCACAAAACAATTTCGCTTTGCAGTTTTTTTTCATAACTTTGTTCTGTTTTAATTAAATAAGCACCTTGTTATCAGCAAGGTCACAAGCCGGAAATGCCTCCGAAGCATTTCCGGTATTTCTTTTTTTACCTTTTCTCTATAATATGTACAATTCCATTTTCCATCCTAAATTCTGGCCCCCCTGCCAAAGTCAATATCTTTAAAATAGATTCCAACTTCTCATCCTTACTGATCTTCCCGCTAAACGTGTGCCGTCCCTTGCTTTTCCCGTCATACACGAAACGAACCTCATACCAACGAGACAACATCCGAGTTACCACTTCTATATCATCCTCATCAAACACGAACTCCCCGTAACGCCAAGCCACCACATTCTTCGTGTCCACCTTCCGCACGGAAAATTCTCCCGTTTCCTTTTTCCAGCAAGACTGCATACCCGGATTCAGGATCATTGACTGAATATCTGACTTCTGGTCCGTTAAACTTACTTGTACTTTTCCTGTCAGCAAGGTTGTGTAAACAGATCCCTCGTTCTCGTAAGCACTAACATTGAAAACCGTCCCCAATACCCGGGTTTCAACATCCCGAACTTGTACAATAAATGGCCTCGTGGGATCATGTTTCACCTCGAAGTACGCCTCCCCCTTCAACCGTACCACTCGACGATCTCCAACAAACTGTACCGGATAAACCAATTCTGACGTGGAGTTCAACCACACCCGAGTTCCATCACACAGTACGACAAAATAATCTCCCCCCACAGCTGTTTCTATTCGATGGAATTCTTCATGTTCAGGAATAGAATCTGTATTGGCCTCATAGTATAAACCTTCTTGCGTCCCGATCAAAGTGGCTTGCGACAATTTCAAACTGTCTGGAACCTGTTTCGCTAACCCGATCCGTTCCCCGTTTCCTAACACAAGCATCACCTTCTCTTTCACCCTCTTCATCTCTTCCTGTTCTTCTTGAACACCTATCGTTTCATGAACCTCCACTTTCCCAAAAAAGTATAAAGCCACGAAAACACCCACAAAACATGACGCTATCGCTCCACTAACCGCAACAATCCGTCTCAACGGATACCAATGGAAACGATGCACGGCTAAACGTCGAACCACTTCCTCATATACTCTTTGAAAATCAGTGGTCTGATTAATTTCATCTTCCAATTTCAACCTTCCGGCGATACTCCTCCCCCTAATTATATTTCTATATAATCTCCGATTAGCCACCTCTTCATCCAACCACTTTCTCAAAAGTTCCCGTTCTTCCTCGGTAGCCATTCCCAAACGTACACGAATAATAATTCTTGCTAATATTTGTTCTCTCTTCATCACCATATATCATCTTACATTTGATATATAGACACCACTCGTTGAAAGACGAGATGAACCGAATCACACTTTTTTTACATTTTATATTAACTTTCGCCAAAAATTATAGTCAGATGCAATGATACCAAAAGTATTCAAAAAAACTTGAACAAAAAAAACATTATTAGCAAAAAAAAAACGGAATTCCATTCATCCCCGAAGATGTCGAACGGTGTCTATAACAAAAATATTCAATCAATATGTTTCATCATTTCAACGATACTCCATGACCTAAACTCCACTCGAACCCTACCATCCATATAAGTGTTACAAATTATGAGAAAAGATCAACAGCTAGAAATTTTCATTCGAGAACACTACTCTTCCATGTGTGCTGTCGCCTTACGCTTTATCGGTTCTCCCGACATTGCACAAGACATTACGCAAGAAGTTATTATTAAGTTTTGGAAAAACCGGGATAACTATGAAGATATAAAATCCACGGATAACTTCTTGTACTCCATGATTAAAAATGAAGCTTTAAATTATCTACGAGGTTCAGAGAGAGAGAAACAACGTTACAATCATCTTGAAGTAGAAAAATTTGAATACCCTAAGGTACTCAACATGCTGATCGAAGAAGAGATTAATCAAATATTGATCCACGCCATCAATCTACTTCCTGTACAAAGCGCCCGCATCATGCGCCTCATCCTGTCAGGGTACGAAAACAAGGAAATCGCAAAAGTCATGGGAGTTTCCGTGAACACGATCAAAACGCTCAAATATTCGGCTATCCGCAAATTGAGAGAATATTTCAATTCAAATGATTACGAGCTTGACCAGCCATGAATCACCGCAAATTTGAATTGCTATCCCAACAAATACCTGTATCACGAATTCAGCACTATCCAATCCTTACACACAATTAATCTACGACAGAGCAGAGTATTAAAACTTTACAAAACTCGTCTGTCATTACAAAAATTTCCATAACTTTGTTTTCGATGAGCATCGCGATTCAATCGAACACACTTTAATATTATTATTATGAAATTCTTTGTCTTCTTATTATTTACATGTGCAACGATAGCTTGTAGCAATTCAAAAAGAATAGTCGAGAATTTAAGATGGGAAGAAACATCCGTATCTCACTTTATGGATGAAAGGGATGGATATAAAGGTATTTCTTTACTATATTTATCATCCGTATTTTGGCTAGACATGAATGCAAAAGGATATAAAAAAACTTTATCTGTCTTGAATTATAGCCTCGAAAATTCAAAACCGATCAAAGTTGGTCTCAAAAAAGTTAATGATAAAATAGAAATCGTAGCAGCAAAGAAAATTAACACCAAATAAGGTGAAGTAATAATCACCTACAAACAAAAAAGCGCCGACCGGCGCTTTTTCATTTATCCTAGATAAGTCTTTAATAGCTTACTTCTGGAAGAGTGTCGCAAACGACGAATAGCCTTTTCCTTGATCTGTCGAACACGTTCGCGGGTTAACCCAAACTTCTCACCGATTTCTTCCAATGTCATCTCTTGGCAATTAATTCCGAAAAACAAACGAATAATATCACGCTCTCTTTCGGTCAACGTGGCCAATGCCCTCTCCACTTCCGTTGACAACGACTCGTTAATCAACGTCTTGTCCGCAACAGGAGAATCATCATTTACCAACACGTCAAGCAAACTGTTATCCTCACCCTCAACGAAAGGCGCATCCACAGAAATATGACGGCCGGACACCCTCAACGTATCGGCAACTTTTTCTGCCGGTAAATCCAACGTCTCTGCCAGCTCTTCCGGTGACGGACGACGCTCATGCTCCTGCTCGAAACGAGAAAATGCTTTATTGATTTTATTCAAAGATCCAACTTGATTCAATGGCAAACGTACAATACGCGACTGCTCGGCCAATGCTTGCAGGATAGACTGACGAATCCACCATACAGCGTATGAAATGAACTTGAAACCCCTCGTTTCGTCAAACTTCTCTGCTGCCTTAATCAAACCCAAATTCCCCTCGTTGATAAGGTCCGGAAGACTCAAACCCTGATTCTGGTATTGTTTTGCAACAGATACCACGAAACGAAGGTTTGCCCGAGTCAGTTTCTCCAAAGCCCGCTGATCCCCTTTCCGGATTCGTTGGGCAAGCTCAACTTCCTCTTCAACCGTAATCAAATCCTCCTTACCAATCTCTTGCAAATATTTGTCAAGAGAAGCACTCTCTCTGTTTGTTATAGATTTTGTTATCTTTAGCTGTCTCATAGTCTTCTAATATTCTCCCCCAAATATGTCGCAAAGGTAGAACAATTTATCCATAAACCAATATGTTAAAATCGACACCTTTTCAATATTAACGTTTTTTAATTTTGCAAAGATAAAGCATAGTATTCGACACGTCCGCGCGGCGAAACAGTCGTCACAAGAACGCCCTCATTTTCTGCTGCTTTCAATGCCCGAACCAAATCGTCCTTATCATAAATTACCGTGTTATTAATTTTCACAATAATATACCCTTCACCCAAACCAATCGCTTTAAACGGGCCATTCTTTATATCTACAATTTTCACGCCCCCGTTCAAACGATAGCGGTAACGATCCTCCCGACTCAACGGTTCCACCGTGGCTCCCAGTATTCCGGTATAGTTTTTATCCACTAAAGCCACATCACCATACGTGTTTTGAAGCACCACGTCAAAATCCTTCAATTTTCCACCGCGGCTCACGGTCACGGAAATCGTGGTTCCCGGATGATATTTAGCCAACTGCCCTTGAAACTCCGGCCTTGTCTTTACCTCTATACCATTAATACGTTTGATCACATCTCCTTTCTTTATCCCCGCTTTGGCTGCCGCCCCGTTAGGTACCACGTCATAGACATATATTCCGCTCACTTCATCCGTTCCCAGTTCTTTCGCCACGGCCGGAGTCAACTCTTCCCTCCACATGGATATTCCCATCATGGCTCTCTGCACCGTACCGAACTCCTTCAAGTCCCCAACCACCTTCCGGGCAATATTAGAAGGTACTGCAAACGAATACCCCGAATAAGAACCCGTCGGAGATTCGATTGCCGTATTTATTCCAATCAACTCTCCCTTGGCATTCACCAACGCTCCCCCACTGTTACCGGGGTTCACGGCAGCATCTGTCTGCAGGAATGATTCCAGACTCATCTGGCTCCGGTTAATTCCCAACTCTCTTGCTTTGGCACTGATAATTCCCGCTGTAACTGTTGAGGTTAAATTATACGGGTTACCCACGGCCAAAACCCACTCTCCCAACTCCACGTCATCCGAATTCGCGTACTCCAGGTAAGGAAGTCCGCTTGCTTCCACTTTTAATAAAGCAATATCCGTGTTGGGATCCGTCCCGATCACCTTGGCCTCATATTCCGTCTTGTTATCCAAAGTCACGGTAATCTTATCGCTCTTGTCGATCACGTGATTATTCGTGATAATATACCCGTCCTCGGAGACAATGTCACCCGATCCTATACCCATCCGTTGTGGCGTCTCCCGCGTACGCGGGG
>ERZ779725.1337-NODE-1337-length-13708-cov-1.861422_pt1 | contig 13708 bp, 7 predicted proteins | sample MGYA00511890_ERZ779725 | MGnify/ENA primary metagenome ERZ779725 (study PRJEB29588, sample SAMEA2148549) | human gut metagenome | biome: human gut; feature: human-associated habitat; material: faeces | place: Denmark | collected 2008/2010 ...
GGCTAGCACACCGGAAGTTGTCTTTGAATACATACGAAGCGTATCTTACCCGAACAATAAGGCTAAACATCTGGTAGGTATGGCGAAAATGCTGATAGAGGATTTCAAAGGCGTGGTTCCCTCCGATATTGATGAGCTACAAAAACTGCCGGGCGTAGGAAGAAAAACAGCGAACGTAATCGCATCCGTAGTATATGACAAGCCGGCAATGGCTGTCGACACACATGTGTTCCGCGTAGCCAACCGCATCGGCCTGACAAACAACAGCAAAACCCCGTTGGAAACGGAAAAGGAGTTGGTGAAGAACATTCCGGAAGAATTGATCCCCATCGCCCATCACTGGTTGATATTGCATGGAAGATATGTTTGCCTCGCCCGGAAACCGAAATGTGAGGAATGCGGATTAAAGCCTTGGTGTAAACACTTCCTAAAGCAAACATGAGGATCAGCAAGAAAGACATAACGGCATTTTTTGTCTTGTTTCTGGGTACGATCGTATGCGTGAGGTACTTTTACAAGCATATGAACGACGAGCAATTTGTCGCTACGGTAGATCCCTATAGTTTGGTCGTTCCAAGCCCCACGGCAATTTTTGCCATCAATCGTCCTCCTGTATTCGAGAAGATGATACTACCCATGGAGAATATACGCAAGGCGTTCTCAGATCATCCCCCCGCTATTTTCCTTTCTTTAATACGGCAAAATCTGGAATTATCGTCTTTCCTAATCGCTTATTATCCACAAGGGGATGTCTTGTACGCCCCTATGGATAGTCATACGGCAGAGCGTATTTTCAAGCAACTGGACGTCTCTTTCACTTTTCCGGCCCAGCAACGAGAGGAAACCTCCGTTCCTGTTAGATATTATCCTGATGTTGATAAGCATTTTCTAGGTTGTTACTACCACGAGGGTATATTCGTAGCGTCCTACAACCGAAGATTATTGGTAGAGACGGTGGAAAGGCAACAGACATACCCCGCACATGTCATTCCGGAACTAACAGATCTGATTCGTAAAAAAGGCAAGCGTGGCGCAATGAATCTCTTCATCAAAAGCGCCCCTTTACATTTACGGGTACAAATGAATGACTCGACGGAGTGGAGAATGAAAAATCAATGGTTGGCAATGGATTTATTCTATAATGAAGGAAGCCTTTGCTGCTTCAACGAGCAACCCTATGAGAAAGCCTTGGAGAACTTTTACCCCAATTTATGCGATACGATAACCACCCGGATCAATCGGCTATTCCCGCAAATAAAAACCACGACACAAGTCAGTCATGACGAGGCCGTGGCATATTTTACGGTTTGCGGGAATTAAGCTCCAGTCTCTTCTTTCTTGAAAGCTGCCACAAACATATCTTTTACGAATAAATATCCGATACATCCGAATAAAGCGAGGAAGACAAAACCGACCAAGATAAGTGCCTTCTTAGGAGAAGATGCTTTCAAAGGTACGGTAGCCGGCTCGATTACGGTATACACCGGAGTTTCTTCCTGTACACGCAATTTATCTTGCTCCAACTTCTGCGCCAACGTATTGTAAACATTAAACGTAAGGGTCATCTCATTCTTCAAACGTTCCTGCTCCGTACGGTAGCTGGAAGAGATAATATTACGGTTGGCATCCTCGAAAGCAGCGTACGCACGTTGCGCTTTATAATAAGCGTCACGTGACTCGCCAAATACCTTCTGGGTAAATTCCAAATCTTGCTTTACTTTCTGCGTACGATAATTCGTAATATAATTCTGGAGGTTTTCCAAAACGACCTTTGTCATCTGAGCGGAAATAACCGGGTCCTGCATCTGTACGGAAGCCGTGATAACCAAGGTCTTCTTGTCCACGGAAACAGAAACCCGCTCCTGCAAGGCCTTCACCACCTCTTCTTGATCCTTTGTCAAATGGTAAGGATTCAAGCCCTCAGACTCTTCCTCGTCACCGGAGATTAAACTCATTACCGCACCCAACGCCTTGAATGGAGCGGAGCCAATATATCCCCACCAAGCCTTACGTTGATGTTCACTCATATAATCATACAATGTAGTGCTTAACTCCTTTTCCTTATCGGTAACCTCTACCGGAAACAATTCCAACAGAAACGGGGTACTCTGCACCACATCCGGATACAAATCCGGAGAGATCGCGTCCGCACCGGCAGCGGCATTCAGATTAATCCCAGCCATAGCAGCCAAACCGCCAAGACTAGATTTTTTTGCCGCATCCTGTGTCTCTGGTGCCAATTTCACCGTAGTTGTATATTCCTTGGGAATACTGAAAGCTACAATCAAACCTACTACCACCGCAATACCACAGCCTTTCAATAAGAACTTACGCTCTTTCCACAGTTTTTGCGCCAGTTCGATTAAATCGATCTCCTGCTCCTCAGGTAACTCTTGTCTTTTTATCTCGTTTATCGTATCCATGCCTGATTAGTTTTTAATCATGTTAACAATAGAGGTAATCATCGCAGCCATAGAGGTAGCGGAGCTACTGATACTCATGATCTCAGCCAAGCTTCGGCGCTCACGTTGCGTTTTCGTCGGAACTACGATCTCACAGCCCGGCTCCACTTTCGGATAACGCTTGAAAAAGATAGCGGTACGCTTCGTCGTAGCGACCTTACCATTCATATATATTACGATCGGATACTTACGTGCGATATCATTATAACCACCGGCTTGAGACAAGCAATCCATAACCGACATACCTTTCGTGTAAGTTACGCTGTTCGGATAAGTCACGGCTCCGCTCATCTTCACCGTACTTTGCATCTGCGGGATATAAAGCTCATCGCCGTCACGAAGCACAACGTCATCGATACTACCCGGATTTGCCAACGCTTTCTCTAAATCAATACCTACGGAATAGTCCTTCACATTCATCAACGCTACACCGATGGAATCCCGGCTTTGCTTATTCGCCTCACTTAAAGCCAGAAGGGTCTCCATGCGTTTCAATTCATCTTCTGTCAACTGACGTTTCAAGCTAGCACCTTTTACATAAGACTCTGGGGTAACTCCTCCCGCTTTCGCGATAATATCACTCAAGCGAGCGTTCTTCGTAGCCAATACATAGCTACCGGCAAAAGTGATCTCGCCGTTCACCTTCACGACCTGTTGCTCATGATACCCCGGGGAGAAACGAACATAAACCTCATCGAACGGCTCCAATGTGAAGATCGTATCTCCCGCATTCAACTTGAAGTCCTCACTCAACGAGAAGTTATATACATCGGCGATCCGGTTGACATTCTGATTGGAACTAGGATCCTTCACACGACGGGCTACCTCTACATTAATAGAAGAAGCGGACTCTCTTAAACCACCTGCCATCATGATAGCGTCTTCTATTGTCAAATTATGACGATACGGAAGCACCGTATCCGGATAATTCACGGCTCCGCCAACCTTGATCGTATAAGGTTCGCGCAAATCGAATAGGGAAGGAATGCTTAATTGGTCTTCCGCTTGCAACTCCACATCTGGAGCGGTACCGTTCAAGATACCACGAATATCCACGGCGATCATCGTAGTCGTGAAATCCGGATTCAAACGGGTAATCAAGGCACGGCCGGCGAACTCGTCTCCTTTAAGACCCGCGGCCTGTTTTACCAATTGCTTTACCGTACGAACCGACGGACTTAACTCATATTCTCCCGGACGCCATACAGCTCCCGTCACGACCAAACGATTCTCATAAAAAGGAATAACGGAATCTACCTGCAAAGAATCGCCATCCTGCATCACGAAAGAAGCGAACTTATCCTCCGAAACCGTAGAGATCTGGTAACGACTATCTGATTTACGCTTCACTTGTACGTCCTTCGTATAAGCGTCGCCGGTAAATCCGCCGGCCATATCCAGCAATTGCTTCAAGGTCTCGCCCTTGCGCAACTCGAAAATACGATTACGTTTCACCTTACCTCGAACCACCGCTAACTGGTCGTACGGGCCTACCATAATCATATCGTTCTCTTCCAAACGGACATTCGTTGTGTACTTTCCGTTCAATAAATAATCATATACGTCGAGATTAGCGATTTCCTTGCTATTACGATATACCTTGATGCTACGCAAAGAACCAATCTTATTCACACCACCGGCGGCATACAACGCATTAAATAATGTGGCGAATGAAGGTAATGTATACGTACCGGGAGCGACTACCTCGCCGACAATATTCACCTTCATGCTACGAATCTGGCTCAAACTGACGGAAACAAAGGTATTCCCCTCTCCCGAACCAGACAGCGTAGACATAATCTGGCTCAACTCCTGACGCAGACGAGTCTCAGCGCCAGCGATCGTCAATCCACTGACCGACACCGGACCTAAATTTGGTACAAGGATCGTACCGTCCGGAGAGATCTTTAATTTCAAGTTTAGCTCGGAATCTCCCCATACATTAATCAATAACTCATCACCAGCGGAAAGCACATAATCCTTAGGTGTAGGGATGTTTAAATCTGGGGCAAAAGATAAGTTCTTGTTTGAGAAGATTTCATGCCCGAATACGGTATTCTCCATGGCTGAAGCAGGAAGATTATTTCTACGTTGGGCTTCTAAGGATTGTCCTTCATCGATTACCGGCATTACCCGGTCGCTAACCTTCGCATCGGTAGCGGTAGCTTGAGATCCGACAGATCCCCCTTCTTGTTTCATACGCTTGGCTAATTCCTGCTGTATCTGCGTATCCGACATTCCAGCGGCTTTCGCCTTGTCAATCAAGTCTTGCGGAACCTGCGCATACACAGATCCCGACAGCAATAAGCAACATACGCATAGTACGTTCTTAAACGATAAATTCATACAGTCTATTATTGTTTTTTATTATATACCACCCCTGCTATAAGCGACTAACTTAAAAAAAGCAGCTATTCTCTAGATTTTCAGCTGGCAAAGATAAAGAATCTTTTTAATATATGGCTTAAAAAGTCACCGTTAATCCATCATATGAGTAATGTACATGCGGAGGCAACTCTTTTTCAACGACCGCATGCAACCCTATGCGATGACTCATATGGATTAAATAGGCCTCCTTGGGCTGGATACGGGATATATTCGCTAAGGCTTCCTCCAGACTCTCATGCGATTGATGCTCTCCTTTCCGAAGAGCATCAATAACCAATACATCAAGGTTTTCCAACTTAGCGTACTCCTCTTCCGGAAGATATTTAAGGTCGGTCAAGTAAGCCATATTGCCGATACGGAAACCTAAGATCGGCAGCTTAGCGTGCATTACACGAATGGGAGTGATCATGACACCGGCGGCCTCAAACGGTTTCGTCCCGATCGTATGCAATACCAAATTAGGCACTCCCGGATATTTATGCTCCCGGAACACATAAGGAATGCGAGTTTTTATCGCCTCCACGACATTGTCTTCCGCATAAATATCCACATCTTTATACCGACCAAAAGGACGTAGATCATCTAAGCCACCTACATGATCGTAGTGCTCATGGGTTACTAAAACGGCGTCAAAATGGTAAATCTTATTGGTTATCATTTGCCAACGGAAGTCCGGACCACAATCGATCAATATCCGTTTCCCTTCCGTCTCTACCAAGATCGAGGCCCGTAGACGCCAATCACGGGGGTCTTTACTAGTACATACCTCACATTGGCAACCTATCTCAGGATTGCCCGTAGACGTTCCTGTTCCTAAAAAAACGATTTTCATTATCCGACATATTTAACCTCAGGCATAAGCTCTATACCGAAACGATCTTTTACGGCGGTACGAATGCTCTCCGCGACCAACGCGATCTCATCCCCCCGGGCATCTCCTAAATTCACTAATACCAACGCTTGTTTCTCGTAAACACCTACCGACCCATGGTTTTTACCCTTAAACCCACATTGCTCGATCAACCAACCGGCCGGAACCTTGATCTTTCCTTCCGAAGCGGGATAAGACGGGATTTCCGGGAATTGCTTTTTCAATTTCTCAAAATGCTCTGCCGTAATTATCGGGTTCATAAAGAAACTGCCTGCGTTGCCTAATACTTCAGGATCGGGAAGCTTCTGCCTGCGAATTGTTATGACAGCCTCACGGATCGTTTCCAAAGTAACTTCCGGATATTTCGTCAACTCCTCCTTTAAGTTCCCATAATTAACTGAAAAACCAGGGTTCTTGGATAGTCGAAGCGTGATATAAGTTATGATGTGGGGGTCATGATGTTCATTCTTGAAATAACTATTACGATATCCATATTCACAATCCGAATTCGTAAAAGTCCGTTTCTCGAATGTCAACTGGTTATAAGCCTCCACGCTCTCGATCACATCCTTGATCTCCATGCCATAAGCCCCGATGTTCTGGATAGCGGCAGCGCCCGCCTCACCGGGTATTAAAGAAAGATTCTCTATACCTCCCCAACCTTTCGATACGGCGTATGCCACGACATCATCCCAGATCTCCGCAGCCCCGACACGAAGCGATACATACTCGTCCGTTTCCGCCGAGATAGAAATCCCCTTGATTCGGGAATGGATGATAATACCATTATAATCGTTGATGAACAATAGATTGCTCCCGCCTCCTATATGCAAGGATAAACATTCCTGAAAGTATTCATCATGTAAGATTCGTCGCAACTCCTCCTCCGTCTCATACTCCATGAACCAACGTGTCTTTACCGGAAGATGGAACGTATTGTGTTTCTCCAACGAATAATTCTGCTCTATTCTCATCGTCTATTTTATTTTTAGGGCAAAAGTAGTCATAAATAACTCATCCGCAAATTATGTAGTTCCGGATTTTTTCAGTAGATTTGTATATAGAGTTGATCGTATGGATGAGAACACATCCGGCATATCCGGTGAAATACAGAAGATGATCCTCGACAAGTTAAACACGTTCAATCGAGGAAAAACGTCAGACAAAGGGCGGTATTACATTCTTTTGCCTACCTCAAAGACCTTATATTATACGCTTTGGTTCTTTACACCTTCGGCCACTTATCATCCGACAGTCTATTTGGCGAATCTCGACTTGAATGCCATCAGCTCGGTGAATAAGGCAATTAAGATGGTAAGCAACTCCTTTCTACCTTTATTTATAACGACAGATATCAAAGACTCTCCCGATAATGGAGACGATATTATTTCTTTCGGTAAATACAGAGGATACCATTTGCATGACATCTATACGATCGATCCCCGATACGTCGTTTGGATAGCCGATAAATATGAGCCTCACGTAAAAAGCGAGATGCGTTTTAAAGAGTTAGCTGTGACCTACAGTAAAATCTATCTCGACCTACAGACCCGTAAGAAATATAAAATGCCTGTAAGCCGCTTTGTAGGAACACCGGGAGAAAAATTGAGCGATTTAAAGTTAACAATCACAAAAGTCCGCATAGAAGACGATTCTTACAAGACACAGATTATCCGTGGTACCGAATATTTCTATGTAGATCAATTGCTCACGGCCGTGGACATCGCCGGAAATTATTTCTTATTGAGGATAAAAGCGAAAGATCGTAGTCTTACCACGCAAACGTTACCACCGGGCGCTCATGCTTTCCAAGTAGGGGAAAAATTGACTTTGACTTCCGCTAAGGTCTTAAAACATATAGAATCCCGTACTATCAAGTACACACGAATCGGGTATATCAAGATTCAATAAATGTTTCGAAATTCGCAAACTAACACATTATTAACATTTTTTGTTCTTAAAAATGTAACAAACATCTGTAGGCCTTGTTTAATAAGAAACTCAAATGCAAATGTATCTTTGCAAAACGTAACTATAAAACCAGCTTCAAAGTGTACATTTGTAGTGTTTAACAATTTAAAAAATTTGCATTTTATGAACAAAGCAGAACTTATAGAGGCTTTAGCAGACAAGACCGGGTTACAAAAGCAAGAAGCAAAGAAAGTATTGGATGCTTACATCGAGATCGTAACTGAGCGTATGTCCGAAAATGAAGAAATCGTACTTGTCGGATTTGGAACATTGATCCCAAGACCGCAAACACAGCGTCTTGCCAGAAATCCTAAAACAGGTACTCCGGTAATGATCCCCGCTCGTACGACCGTAAAATTCAAACCGGGTAAATTCCTCCTTGAGGCGATGAATGCCCACCTGAAATAATAAAGTAACCGAAAACGTAGTAAAAATATCCCCGGTAAGGGGATAAAAAATCATAAGTATGAAATCTTTCATTTATAAGTATGAATGAAAAATTTCATACTTATGATTTTTAGTGTCCGGAAATGATTACTTTTGGGCTCAAAAAAAGACTCATGAGAATCGTCAATCTTGGAGACACAAATTCCATATTAAACAAGTTTGTTGCAGAACTTAGAGATGTAGACATACAAAAAGACAGCCTTCGTTTCCGTCGCAATGTTGAACGTATCGGAGAAATCATGGCTTACGAGATCAGTAAGGAATTTCATTACAGTACGAAAGACATCCAGTCCCCGCTAGGTATAGCCCCGATGAATACGCCGGACGATCGAATCGTGATTAGTACGATCTTGCGTGCCGGGCTTCCATTCCACCAAGGTTTCCTTCGGTATCTGGATAATGCGGAGAACGCTTTCGTATCCGCTTACCGCAAATATAAAGACCGTTTGAATTTTGATATTCATATCGAATATATCGCCTCTCCTCGCTTAAAAGGTAAAACCTTGATCATATCCGACCCGATGTTGGCCACCGGAAGCTCTATGGAATTGGCGTATGAGGCCCTGCTGACCAAAGGAGTACCCGACCATGTACACGTAGCCTCCATCATCTCAAGCAAACAAGCCTTGGAATACTTGCAGAAGAAAATGCCGGATGACAAGACTACAATCTGGATCGCCGCATTAGATAATGACCTCGACGATCATTCTTATATCGTTCCCGGATTAGGCGATGCAGGAGATTTAGCGTTCGGCGAGAAGGAATAGGGATGTGTAAACCAAAACGTACTGCCTTTGCCCAACTCGGAATTTACACCGATCCGACCACCTAGTCTATTTACGATGGTCTCGCAAATAGATAGCCCCAAGCCCGTACCTTGTTTAAACGTATTTCCTTTATAGAAACGATCAAAGATATGGGCTTGTATCTCTTGGCTCATGCCATCCCCCGTATCAGTCACGGAGAATTTTATCTCATCACCTATGATCTCGTAAGCTAAGGTGATACAACCTTCGCTCGTATACTTGATCGCATTGTTAAGGAAATTGGAAATTACCTGCGTCAGCCGCATACGATCGCTATAGATTTGGCATTCCGGTGAATCTTTGGGAGCGATCAGAGCTACGTTATCGGGCATCTTAATACGGAAAGAGGTCACGATCTCATTGATCACCTCTTTTACGCTCATATCGGCGAACTTGAAATCCATCGTACCAGATTCAATTTTTGCCAAATCTAGAATATCACTGATCAATTGAAGCAACATCCGATTATTGCTATCGATGATTTCCACAAACTCATGCCTCTCCTCGGGATCATCCGTTTCCGCCAATAATTGAGAAAAACCGACAATGGCATTTAATGGCGTACGAATCTCATGACTCATATTCGCTAGGAAGGCAGACTTCAAACGATCCAGTTCTTCCGCCCTTTCCCTTTTCAATTGAGAGTCCTTTAACTCCGTGATATCATAATTAATACAGATCATCTCCGGTTTATTCGGGTCTACGCTTTGAGGGTTACGGGTGATATTGGCACAAATCCATTTCCATCCGTCACCAGACTTCACACGCACTTCCCTACGGAAATGATGCGCTTTGCCCTGTTTTACCTCCTCAAAGAATGAGTTTATATATCCAGCGTCGTTCGGATGAATATAAGAATAAATCCCAATAATTTGGGACAAGGGGGTTCCATCCTTCTCTCCCATATTCTCATACCATTGCTTAATGGCATAGCCCTCAAAGGTATATAAGTCATAAAGGGCATAACCGACTTTAGCGTATACGCTGACCAAGGTAAATACATTCTCAAACTCAGAAATACGGTTATAGGCGATCATCTTTTCCGTATTATCCAAATTAATAAGTAAATAGCTGGAAGGTTCACCTCTTTGGTCATATAAAATACTGGCCTTGGTAACGATATCCATCTCGCCTACTTTCGAGGTGTTATAATAATCATCGACCTTCTTAAACGAATAATTCAGCCGGAAATTCACGGATTTATTCTCCTTGAGTTTCTTGATCACATCTTTAGGCATAATCGGGTTGCTAAAAATATTGACTCCTAAAACGTCCTTCTTTGACCGGATACCGAATATCTCCATATCCTTTGCGTTCAGGTCAATCAAGTAACCGTCCCTGTCATAAAGCTCGACCCCCACAGGTAAATTTACATACAGCTTTCGGAAGATCATCTCATTATGATCGATCATCTTACTAATCTTTTCCTCTTTCAGTTTGAAATTAGGTAAAATCTGTAATATGCCCAACGCTTTTACGCACACTCCATTATTCAACTTACGCTCACATAATCTGGAGCGTACCCATTTTTCCCCAGTCGGTGTTATTATCGGAAATATTTGCTCATACGTATCGACAGATTGGATCGATAAAAAATCCGTAGTAATCAGATCCCTAAAGTCTTCCCGGATTATATAGTAAAATTCAAAAAAAGAGAGATTATTCCCCTTCTTCCCAAATATACTCATTAAATAATCGGAACAGATATAACTTCTTTGAACAAAATCGGCTTCCCACAAGCCAACTTCCGCTCTATCCAATAACAATTTACATTGATCCAATTGAGTCTGTATATCCTCCATAAAAATATCCCTTCCGATAAAATTACACTATGATTTCACAAAGATATAATTTAAATAGTATAAATCCCCTATAATAAAAAAGAGATTGTCTCGAATCACTCAAGACAATCTCTTTCTATATTCAAAGCCTGATATAAATTATTTCAATTCCTTGATACGAATATTGCGGAATTTGACAGGGGAACCATGTCCTAAGAAACCTATATGACCTTTTTTGTTAAACAAACCCGGATGCTCCTTTCCATCCAGCGTACCATTCTTCACGGCATCCCGAATATTTCCATCCAAGATTACGACTCCATTCACCGTCACACGGATATGATCGCCATCTGCCATGATCTCTTCCGTATTCCATTCTCCAACCGGCTTGAACGCTTTCGGATGATCCTCACGGGCGGGAATGATACCGTATACGGAACCGTGATGTTGCAGCGGAGTGATGTTCCCTTGGTAAATAGGATGTTCACAATCCAAGACCTGCACTTCCATACCTACATATGCTGCGTCTCCTTCCATCGGCGTACGGATACCGACACCGTTATTAGCTCCCGGGGTTAACTGGAAGTCAAAACGATAGATAAAGTTTCCGTATTCCTTCTTGGTATACAGATTACCTCCGAAACTACTGCTTGGGACCATAGAGATACAGCCATCTTCCAAGATATAATCAACCGTGTTTCCAGTCCACTCATGCATATTCGTTCCGTCAAACAAAACCTTGAAGCCCTCTTTTTCCTCTTCCGGCGATAATTTGAACGGTTCTTGTTTTTCCAATTCCTTTACGTAGATATTACGGTAATAGACCTTGCTGCCATGAGCTTGCATCTCGATTTGCTCTACCGGGAAAATCGGAAGCTTGCGATCCCAATAGTTTTCCAGAATCACGTTATCTACCACTTTTTCTCCGTTCAAGACAACCGTCACACGGTCACCAACCATCTTAATATAGAAGGAATTCCATTCACCCAATTTATTGTCGGCCACTTTCGAAGGCTTGCTCTCGTTTACCTGATTGTTGGACAAGCCACCGGAACCTACTTGCGCACCAACATTTACCCGAGAAGTATCCCAGATCTGGACTTGAGGAGTACCACGCAGATAAATACCGGCATCAGCCTCAGGGCCTTTCGGATCCAACATCCAATCCACATACATCTCGAAATCACCATATTGCTTTTCCGTACATAGGTTATCGTACCCAGTACCGTCAAATACTAACAGGCCGTTCTCTACTTTCCAGTCACGACGCATATTCTCATCTGCCTTCTCCTGCGCTTTCGCCAATTGAGCCGGTTTCATTTTCGCGCGGGCGATCGGATTCTCGACCAAACCTTTCCAACCCGTTAAATCCTTACCATTAAAGATAGAGACAAATCCGACCTCGTCCGGCATCGCATCCAAATGTTGCTTCAAGGCATCGATATCATAACGAGCGTCTTCCCCGTCAAACATGGTCAAAACACGTTTCAAGATAGCCTTCACATTGTCACCCTTATATTCCGGATGGTTACGAGCGATATTCCAAACCGCATAAACAGCCGCAGAACGAACAGCCGCATCGCTTGAATCCAAGAATTCCGACGCATACATCAATGCCAAGAAGGTATCCGCCCGTTGGATCTGACGTAAAATAAGAGCCTTTTGCTCACTCGTCCGGGCAATCTCCATGACTTTCCGCAAGCTCAACAAACGATTCTCTCTCGTAAATGCCGGATTAGATACCAACTGCACATAACGCTTTAACGCCCTGTCGAATACTTGATCGGAAGCGGCTGATTGGCAAACCTTAAATAGTTCGTCGGCAGCCTCAATACCCTTCCAAGCCAACAAAGCGTCAAGAGCCGCATCCTTGGCCGCTCCATTTCCTTTATTCAATCCTTCCACGATCGTAGCCAAAGCCTCTTTCTCGCCAGTCGCTGATAAGACCTTATAATAAAGATATCTCTTGCTGTCCCCCGCTTGTATCATACGACGATTCACGTTAGATACTTGAGTTGCCGCCGGTTGTTTAGAGATGGCGGCAATGATCGCATCTTGAAGCGGAGCGACAGCTGAAGCCTCCGCAGTCTCCAACATTCCGCACAATAAAGTGAAATCTTTCTCGGATACTACATCTTTCAATGCGGTATAAGCGGCTTTCTTCACCTCTGAGGAGCCGGATTTAATCTGATCCAGTACCGTATTTAGATTCGCATCGGCCATACGTATCGCCAACAGCTCCAAACCAGCGATTTTTCCGGCATCGGAAGCGGACGGGATCACTTTAGCGACTGCTTGATCAATATCGCCGTTAAATGCCATCAAAGCATCTTGACCCAATAAAATCACTTGCTTGTCATTGCTCTTCAACAAATCAGCCAGCACAGGAATGACACTCTTATCACCGATTTTAACCAAGGCCCAAACAGCGGCCTGTTGCACATAGAAATCCTTATCTTTCAATTGATCCAAAAGAACTTGTCTTGCTGGTAGATCAAAACGAAGTTCCAGATTCTTGATCACGTCATGTTTAGACGGGCATTTGCTTTCACGGCCTATCCAGTTCAAGATATCTACCTTGACTTCCGGCTTCGCCTTTAACATGTGTTTCATGACCTCGATATAAACATTTTGATCAGCGAAACCCGAAGCGAAGTTCAAAGCCGCATTACGGTATCCTTTATCCGTATCTTTCAAAGCCGATAATAAATTCTTCGTAGCGGCTTCCGGCTTAGCGGCCAATAGAATCTGAAGAGCGGCCTCACGGGTCTGTGTCATGCCCGCTTTCGTAGACTTCTTCAATAAATCATTCGCCGCTTTCTCCGCGTCTTTGGTATCGCCTTGCTCAAGGACACGTTTAATCAAAGCGATATACGCCTCATTCGCCCCGGTCTTTTCCATTTTATAACCGGCTTTCTCGGCAGCGGCGGCTAAATCACTCAGAGAAGCTTTAGAACCTACACGGCTCAACGCATAAAGAAC
>ERZ779725.1345-NODE-1345-length-13676-cov-2.451435_pt1 | contig 13676 bp, 8 predicted proteins | sample MGYA00511890_ERZ779725 | MGnify/ENA primary metagenome ERZ779725 (study PRJEB29588, sample SAMEA2148549) | human gut metagenome | biome: human gut; feature: human-associated habitat; material: faeces | place: Denmark | collected 2008/2010 ...
CAGATGCAATTCGGCATTATAGTCCTGCCCCCGGAATGCGGCAGAACGTCCTCCTCCTCGACGAGATCCAAATAACGATTCGAAAAAGTCTGAAAATTCACCATCTCCCCCCATGCCGGAGAACCCGCCTTCCGACGACCAATGGGCTCCACCCCCGAAACCTCCGCCGCCTTGCTGCTGGTAACGCTGTCTCTGGGCCTCGAACTCGTCGGCATGTTTCCAGTTCTCTCCATACTGGTCATACTTCTTCCGTTTCTCCGGATCACCCAACACCTCATTCGCCTCGTTTATCTCTTGGAAACGTTGCTTGGCATTCGGATCGTCCGGATTCAAGTCCGGGTGATACTTTCTGGCCAGTTTCTTAAAAGCCTTCTTGATGTCATCCTGTGAAGCACTTTTATCAACTCCTAAAATTTTATAGTAATCTATGTAGGCCATACTTTTATAATTTATACATTTGTAATACGTTCATACAAACTACGTACCAACCTGTGATATACGTTCTAAACTGACGCCTTGTTACGAGCAGACTGACAAAGTGACAAACAAAAAAAAGAGAACTCTCCCTAAGTCCCATTTAAGACGGCGCCCCACCCAAACATCCCTCACAAACATCTAGTAATCACCTCTCTACACAATAGAGCTGTCTACACATACAAAGAGGACTTTAGGATATCCCGTCCTCTTTGTATAATTCCCAATATCATTTTTTCTTTAATAACTGCTCTTGAATTATACTTTCAAAATTCTCAGGTCTAGCACCAACTTCAACTATTGGTTTTCCCCCAACCGGTATAAAAAAGAATGTCGGTAAAGCCTCAATATCATAGACCCGGCATAATTCTCTTTCCACATCTGCATTTACTTTATAAAAAATCACCTGATCCTTATATTTTGCCGCTAACTTTTCCATGATAGGAAGCATCTTCATACAAGGTCCACACCAAGATGCCCAGAAATCAATAACAACAGGTTTATCTCCTTTTAAAACAAAATCACCCCCTTTTTTATAATCAAAAATATGTTCTAAAAAATATTCTCCTGTAATCGGATTCAATTTTCCAGATTCAATTTTCACATTCAAATCTTTAGGAATCAACTCATCTTCAATTTTCACCAGATCATAAGGTTGGAAATACATTTTCGAGCGACGCACATCTATTGACAATATTCCTTCCTTTAATAATCCTACCCCCAAAACGGAACGTTGCAAACTCTTATTTTCTGGAATAAGAACATTTTTCATCATATTCTTAACAAATAAACATTCATCTGCAACTTTTACTTGCCCAGTCTTTATCGGGGCTTCATACCCCAAATTAATATTTAACTCCTGACCTGCCTTTTTCCCTGTAAATAAAGCAAAATCTTCCGGAGACATCGCAATTATATCTTCACACCATGAATCAAATGCAAGAGAATAATTTTTCCCATTAATCACAACCGGACAAAGTAATGTTCCATCTGTTTCTAGCACACAATCAACACGATAATCCAATCTCATGTAGGGAGGACGATAGGGGATTGAAGTTGTAATTTTCTGTCGTTTACCATCTAGCGTTATCGTTGCTCCGCGAAACAAGCGGGTGTTGATTGTACCTGCCACTCCTAATTTTCTAAGATAAGGAGCATCTTTCAGTACAAGTATAGAAAAGTTATTACTGAAAATATTATTTCCAAAAGAAATTTTATTTATTTTCATCGTTTTAATAGTTTCTATTCCTCTAGTTTTTGCCACGTTAGATAATGATTTTTGTACTTCTTGATCAATTTCTAATTTTTCCACGTATTCAGGTAAAACGGCATTAGCTCCATTAATATCTAAAACAAAATCTGCCTTTATGTCATTAACTAATAATTCCAATATAATTTTACCATCAACGGTACGATAATCAAGAACCTCTACCGATGTATTCTTAGACTGTGAAAACACACTAAAGAACACAAAAACACAACATATTAATACAAATATCCTCTTCATATCATTACTTCTTTTTATAACGAACTATTTTTTCACCTTGTTCAGTCTGTATGGTCATATTTACAGATCTTTTCCCTTTTAATTCTGGAATCCCTTGTGTTATACTTTCACAGAAATCATATTTTTTTGTCTGTCTCCCGTTAATTTTCAACACCTTATCTCCAACTGAAAGAATATCCCTCATCTTTCCCCATACGGTAGACACGATAAGATTTCCATCTTTTACACGTACTTTAAAATCTGGGAACCTTTGCCCCAAGTCATTCTCCTGTGTATACGCTTCAAAATAAAAACGATGACGAGAATAATCAATAGTAAGCTTCCCATAATCCAACAATTTCATCCCCAATAATGTATAAGGGGTATCTGAGGTTTCAGCAAACACATGACAGAAACGAGTTCCCGCAAATGAGACTAGAGGGAAATGAACCCGATGAATCACCCTAGCTTTTGCGACACCTGCAACTCCAAGCCCTCCCTCTCCATAACCTTCTATAACATTCTCAAATGCACGAGAAGTAGATAAGCGCTCATAATCACTTGTTTTCAAACTGACGAATCCAGAACTTCCGGTATCAAACAATACTTTTATCCCATTTCCCAATCCTGCTTGCAATTCAATTATCGGCATCACTCCCTCCTCAACAAAAGGAACTGATTTACGTAAAGAAACATTTGTCTGCTTTTCTGCCGTCGTGATAGTAATTATCTGTTGCTTAGAATCTATCTCCAAAATCATATTTGCCAACAGATCACTCCCGATCAATCCAACCACCCCAAAGCAATCAAAAGAAAAATGGCCCATTTGTAAAACAGGAATGTTCTTAAAATTTATACCTTTATCAGAAGTTTCTAAACACTCTAATTCTACAACAGGATAAGATATTGACTGATTATTGACATCCTTTACTTGAATCTTTGTTACAATTTTCAGTCCTAACTCTTGGCATAAATCAGGAGACAGAGAAGTTTGTCCTCCCGTGTCAAAAATAAAATTTTGTAACTTCCCATTCACGAACATTTCAATAATCATTTTTCCTCCAACAATTCGATAAGGGATAACGGATTTACCCTGTTGGGCCCAAGAAGCGTGAAGTCCCCAAATTAAAATTAAAAACAATATAATCAACAATCTACGTTTCATCCCTTTATTTTTTATTCTTCTTGGCTATTTTTTCTGCCTCAACAAGAGCTTGATAGGCATTCACAATTCCTCCGCTCTGGCATAGTTGCTCAAACAAAAAAAGATCTTCTGACATTCGACCATTTATTCGGCAATTTTTTTGAACTTCCACTCCTTTGCGAGAAGAAACTGTTTTCAACAACACGTCTCGAATTTGATTGCCAGTTAATTGCGGATAATATGTTTTAATTAAGGCTGCAATACCTGCAACCGTTGCCGCCGCCAAACAAGGCCCAGATGCAGACTTATAAGTATCACCCACATTGGGTGCAAAAATTTCCACTCCTGGAGCAAAAAGATCAATACCTTGAATCCCATAATTTGATGCTATAGACGGATTACCAGCCTTATCCGAAGAGGCAACAACCAGCAAATTAGTTAAATCCTTTCCTCCATCCATCCAACGATTCGGATAAAAAACAAGTTGAGACACATCAAAGGACAGATCCCACGTAGGAACAACAACTAACACTCCTTTACTTTCAGCATAACGTATCGCCTCAATCATCCATTGTTTCTGCTCCCTGGGATAAACTGTATTTTGTTCGCCCAACAATATGATATCCACTTGATGATCGACAGCGTAACGTATTGCCAATGCCATATCTTTCAAATAAGGTTCTCCACTCTCCGCAGAAACCACCAGATTCATAATTTGAGCATTCTCTGCTATCGGACTATTACGTCCTTCTATTCCACGTCTCCCAGCTATAATTCCGGCTACCATGGTATTAACTTCCGAATTCAACGTTAATAAAATATTATTACCATATATTCTGTCATTAATATCCATATAATTATCCCCGACAATCTCCTTACGCAAATCAGTTCCATTCTCTTTCAAAACTCGTTCATAGCTTTCTTTCATCCTTTTCTCTGCCTTGTCGCCAAAGTAATAATTATATGTTCCCTCCCAAGCTTTATCATCTCCTCTCTTCTCATTCATACTCCATGCCATCAGGTATAACGCAATATCTCTTAGGCTATCTCTCGGACTATTTTTATCAACACAAGCTACAATATCTTCTACAGTAAATGACGTCTTTCCGGGATTCCTATCTCTCATTTGTTTGTCAAATATCTGAACGTATTCTCGAAGTACATTAGCAAATAATAAACTCCCATACTCAGAACACAAGCGAGATGACGGCATCACGATATGTTGATAATATTTGTACTCGTCCATATCTGCCGGAGGATCTAGAGACACCCTTTTACCATTAACATATTTGAAATAATTTTTCCCATCAAAAAAATAGGAGCCATATTTATCTTTCAAACGTAGGAATTCCCTATCACCCTCTACCATTAATTTCTCCATCACCTGTCCATCTGCTGCACCTAAAAAATTCCAACCATGTAAATCATCCACATATCCATTTCTATCATTATCTTTTCCATCTGGTTTTTCTTTGGGATTCGTCCATATATTATTTTTCAAAGCTTCATGTTCCCAATCAATTCCCCCACCAATTAAAGCAACAATCGGCTTAGATTTTCCTTTCTTATTTTTTAAAAACTGATATGCTTTATTGATTGCTGCTCCATATACATGATCTGCCTCAAATGAACAATTGTACCAATCCAAATCCTTTTGTGCCTTAACAGCACTTTTCTCTTCTGACTGGGCATAAACTACCCTTATCGTCAGCAATAAGCTAACGAAAAATAACCATTTCATTTTCATACTTGTGATATTTTACAATACTAATTTAGCAGAGGTAGGACAGCAATTCTTGTTATGTCCCACTTATAATTTTTCTTCAAATAATTTACTACAAAATCATAATACTTGATAATCTTCGGATATTTATCCTCCGGATAAAGACTCAAAACTACATCTCGTTCATACCGGATGGCCAAATACATGTAATCTATAAAATTCCTTTGAATTGACGTATTACTAATACTTTTTAATGGAGCAATCCTGAAATTTTTTGGGCCCATTTGTCCAGGGAAACCCCTTGTTTTATAATAATTTATATTATTTTCAGACCCTGTTAAGTAAACAATTTGAGTCTCATAATCAAAATCATTCTCAAATTCTGAAGGAATAACAATATTTCCCTTAGTGACAATCCTATACAAAATTTCCTTTAAAATAATCCCTCTTCTTTCCATGTATTCTTCCGGAGTTTGTGGACGAACAATGCGGGAATAAAGTAATCCCGGTACATCTCCTTCCAGACAGAATGCCCAAAAATCCATACCATCATATTTCGTCGTACTTGGGCTAGCTCCCAAAGGCGAATCAAGATACATGTGATAAGCCAAGTAAATATATATTGGTAATACCCGATCTGTCAACTCCGGAGTCAAAAAAGCAAACACATGATTCTTCATGAAATCCACGTAAAAAGCAGCTTGTTCATCATTTAAAGGAGAACCATGGACCGCTCCTCCACTAGATCCAACCCAAGAACGATCAAAATCTTCTTCTTTCAAATTTTTATATATCAGATAAGTTTTAAACTTATCAGCTATTTCAACTAAATCTTGATCCCATGCATTATTACCTTCAGGAAATTCATAACGTAATTCCATTTCCAAAGGGCGAGGAGTCAATATTTCATCCTCATGACAAGAACTTAACAAAAAAAACGCAAGTCCCACGAATATTGTACTTATAATTTTCATCTTACTATTAATATTTAGGATTACCTAATCGATTTTGAATTAATCCTGGATTACGATCCATTACTTCTTTAGAAATGGGCAATGTATAAGCAGCATCTTCTTTCTCCATTGTAAACCATTTTGCTGGCACTCCTCCTTCTTTCCACACACGAGTGAAACTAGGCATTCCATAACGCCTCAAATCAAACCAACGATGCCCTTCGAAACAAAGTTCCCGACGACGTTCATTCCTTACAAACTCAAGTAATTCATCACCGGATAATCCTGATTTATCTTTATATTTCTCTTCTGATATTCTTTTTTTTCGCAATTCATTTACCGCATTCAATGCAATCATCGGATCTGTTTTAGCAGTTGCCTCTGCCAAAATCAAGTAAGCTTCGGATAATCTCAGAGCCAACATAAATTTATCATCAGAAGGAATACTCTCTCCCAAGAACATGCATTTATTTACAGCCAAATAACACACGGGAGTATAACCATATTCCGGTACGAGATAAAATTGTTTACGCAAATCACCTTCATCTTCATAATTATCAACTAACTCATCTGAAGCATTTATAAGTACCCGATGATCCTTCACACCATAATCACCCGTCAAATCATAAGTAAACTTGAGAAGATCATTTCTCTTTCCAAACGCCCAAATTGTCTCCGGATTATCATAAGTTACATAATTAGGAAATGTAACCCCATCATAAGAAAGTGAACGCAAATCATATAATGCAAAATCCCAATCCTGAATCACGTTCTTAGCATATTTTGCTGCCTCTTCAAGATTGTTCATATAAAGATTCACCCTAGCTTTCAAAAGTTGAACTGCAGGTAATGTGATTCGGTAATTAGGCAAAAATTGTTTTTCTTTTGGAAGCATCAAAAAATATTTTTCCGCTTCATCCAAATCCCTTACAATCTGGTCATATACCTCTCCGACAGTTTTCCGCTTATCATAACTGATACTCAAAGCACTGGTTAATTTTAGAGGAACCCCTAAAGCTTCTTTATTATAAGTATAAGGCTCTCCAAACAGGTTCACCAATTGCAAATAGTAAAAAGCTCTTAATGCCAACGCCTGAGCCTGCACGTGAGCTTTATCCTCTTCTGTTCCAGAAACTTTTTTAATATAATCCAATGCAGCATTCGCACCTAAGATCAAATTATAATAAGTTTCCCAAACCTTTTGATAATTACCAGCATCTTTCATCGTCATCTGTAAATCCGGATGCCATGAAAAAAGTTGCATAAAAGCCTCTCTCTGATTAACATTTACCTCACTCCAAGTAACATTCTCATCAGTTATTTTCACATCATCATCTAAAATGTTGTGAAAAACGAACAATGGGTCGCTCGTAGAAGAAGGATAAGCTGATCCTAACAACATCTCGTCTAATGCAGACGCTTGTTCTGGTATATATTCATTCGGAGATTTAGGCTCCAAGAACTCCGAACAGGAGACTAACAGAAGAACAATTGCAAATATGAATATCTTTATTTTCATATCTTCTAAATTTAAAATCCAATATTAATACTAAAAGAATAATTCCGGGGCATAATGCTATTCCCCAATTCAGGATCAAAACCATTAAAACGCTTGGAAGCAATGACGAAAAGGTTACTAACCGATGCATTTAAAGATAGATTTGACACCCCGAATTTCTTTGATATTTCAGGATTCATTCTCCATCCTAAGCTCAAATTACAACATCTCAAGAAAGAAGACTTCACGACCATTACATTCGAATTTTCCCACATCTCTATCATATTTTCCTGACCAGTTGGAACCTCCATCATATAATCTTTCCGAATTAAAGCTGGAATGTTAGTATATTTTTCATCTCCCGGCTTCATCCAACGTTTTACTAAATCTTTGGAAACATTCTTAGTTTCATTAGGCAAAAAAATCTTATTTCTAAAATCTTCATAAGGAGAGGGAAGGCGTTTACGTCCTCCTAAAAGTAACGAGAACATTGTCGACAACGTAAAAGATTTATACCTAGCATTCAAATTCACTCCTCCAGTGAAATAAGGCTCTATCGTCCCGGAATATACAAGAAAACTCGTCGGATCTCCATTATAAGGCTTATCTTCAGACACCTCTAACAAATTGAATTGAGGAGTTCCGTTTTCATGGTTCAATCCTGCAAAGCTATAAGACCAAAAAGCCCCTACAGGATAACCTTTTTTCATCACTTTTTCGGCATTACCCGATAGGTATTCATACAAACCGGGTTCTCTAGAAGGACCAACTCCCGTTGTGTTCCAGTTTTTGGATGAATTTACACTTACATTTAGTGCAAAATCTTTTGTTTTTACCGGCACAAAATTCACTGTGACTTCAGCTCCTTTATTATAAATAATCCCTCCATTTATTTCCATTGAACTCAATCCGTTCTCGTAAGGTATCTCTTGGCCGATAATTGCATTGGAACGCCGGGTATAATATTCAAATACGACAGAAACCTTTTGAAATAATTCCAAATCTACCCCGAAATTCCATGTCCGTGTCCGTTCCCATGACAAGTTTGGATTAGGAATTCGGGCAATAGAAGAAGAATATTCATTAAATACTCCAGCCACTCCTCCTTGATACAAAACCAAATCCGGACCAATCTTTTGCAAAACATTTCCTTGAATGCCATAAGTAGCTTTCAAATTCAATTGAGACAACCACCCAATCTGACTCTGCATAAACGGTTCCTCGCTCACGCGCCAAGAAACACCAAAAGAATATTCAGGGTCAAACCGATGATTCACATCTTGGCCGAAACGATTGGATGCTTCATGTCGAAAATTAGCATTCAACACGTAGCGATCCGAAAATGAATAGGCTACCGTTGCAAATAATGAAAAGAAATTATCTGTTTTTCCATAAATCTTGGCACTATTACTATATAAACGGTTAAACAATTCTCCCACGCCACCTTGCGTTTTTCTCCCGATAGGCTTAAAATCACTCCAAGCCGTAGGTGCAATCAATTTATTTCCACGACTCTTCACATATCCCCATAATGTATTGGAATGCTCCTCACTAATCGTTGAACGAACTTCTGTGGCAAGCATCATATTCAAACGATGCCTCTCTGCAAATGTTCTTGAAATAAGCAATTGATTTTGAATATTATAAGTTTGCTGTATCGCATCGGATGTAAATACATCTCCACCGAAAGGCAAAAGTGCTGCTTTAAACCAAGGATCATCTGGTTCAACGCCATCAAAATCATATCCTCGATATTCATTTGCTACCGCATAAGTTTCCTCCTCTCGGAATGATTGTCGATTTGAGTTAGAATAAGTGTATCCTCCTGTAAACTGATACTTCAGCCAATCCAAAAGTTGCCATGACAAAATCAGATTTAAAGACAAACGATGATTCTTTACTTCCGAACCACTATGATCCAATTCATTTAAAATATTATAACTCAATGTTTCCGATTCGTTATTAAAACCATACGTACTTCGTCTTTTATAAAACAAACGTTCACCCTTCTCATCAAAAGCAGGTAATGCACGACTTGTTGACAACGCATAACTTAACGGATTAACACCAGAAGCATATCCCGCATTTTTTGAGATTGTCCCATTCATCCCAACATTAATTTTAATTCGATGCGGAAGTTGCATTCCGACAGAAATACTAGATGTTAAACGTTCCCCATCATTCTTCACTTCTTGACCATGATTGTTATTATAACCCAAAGACACCCGATAACTCACTTTATCTGTTCCTCCAGATATACTAAGACTATGAGTTTGACTCAATGTCACCCGGGTTAATAAATCCAACCAATCTGTATTCACCATTTCTAATGCACTCTTACGACCCAAATATTCATCTTGATTAATATCTCCATCAATATACATTTTCATCAAACCTTCGTAAGTATAAGGTTGTTTCAAAGGTTCTTCACCATATCGAGCTCCATAATTATATGCTTCTTCCGCAAATCGAATCCTTTCCTGTGAATTCATATAGTTGAACCGATCGTACGTGGGTGCTGGTGCATACGAGAAACTTCCAGAATAATTAATAGACATTCTTCCTGTTTTGCCTTTTTTCGTTGTTACCACAATAACCCCGTTTGAGGCTCTGGACCCATAAACAGCAGTTGCAGAAGCATCTTTTAATACTGTAATTGTTTCGATATCATTTGGGTTTAGCCAAGAGATTTGATTCCCTAAAATATTTTTTAAGTCATCTGCCATATTCGTCATCAAATCAATCGGAATCGGATCATCTTGAATAATACCATCCACAACCCAAAGAGGATCCTGATTACCCAATAATGTTGCAGTTCCCCGAATTTTAATTTTAGGGCTTGCCCCAACTCGAGAACTCGTATTCATAATCATCATTCCTGCAACTTGACCTTGTAACATCTGGTCTATTGTTGAATAACTAGGAATCATCACATCATCAGCTTTTATCACAGTATAAGAACCGACCATATCTTTTCGATTCACCGTTTGATAACCTGTACTCACGACCGTCACCTCTTCCATCTCATTAACCGCCTCTTTCATCACCACGTTAATCATAGCCTGACCGCTATATTTTACTTCAACTGTCTGCATTCCTACAAAAGAGAATACAAGTACCAACTTATCTGAGTTTGTCGTTGCAATCTCAAATTTTCCTTCAATATCAGTAGCAACTCCAACCTGCGTACCTTTTATCAAAACAGTTACCCCTGGCATAAGACCACCTCCCTCATCCTTCACAATTCCTTTTATCGTGTACTTTTTCAGCTGATTTAAAGAATCGGTCACACTCTCTTTTAAGGGAAGAATTAAGATATAATCTTTCATCAACTTATAGGTCATCCCACTTCCCTCTAAGATTTTTGCCAGAAACAATTCCATCTCAACATCTTTAAAATTAGCAATGATTTCTTGAGAGGTACTAAAGTTATTATCACTATAAATCACGATTTTATTTGTTTGGCGTTGAAATTCTGTTAACGCCTTTTTAATTGTCGTGTTTCCCAACTTCATTGTAATTCTTTGTTGAGAAAAACCATTTCCCAATGTCGTAATCACGAGAAATACACACATAAACAATGTCAATTTCATAATCATACAAATTTTCCACCACCTGTCTTTCCCAGACACAGGTTTGTGCTCTTGACTTTTTTTCATACATTTGTGTTATTAAGTTTTACTTTATTCACCTCTTTCCAAAAGGAGATGAATATCATCGGGTAATGTTGGTCGCATTATCCGATTTTTTATTTATTTTAATTACATCATTTGTTACTATAAAAGAAATATTCGTGACCTCCCCAATCATATTCAAGATATCTTGTATATTATCGTATTTTCGAAATCCACCGGAATAAAGCACCTCCTTTAATACATCATCCTCAAATTCGTACTGGATATCGAACCAACGACTTAACTTTTTCATCAACAAAGGTAAAGCATCAAATCGGAATATACCATTCGTCCAAGCAATATAACTTTCAGCATCAACCTCTCGTACCAAAGTTTCCCCTGTTCGCCGGTTAAATACAAACTGTTCGTTAGGTACCAACCGAGCATTAGAACCATCAACAGCAATCTTTACAGCTCCATTTACTAAAGTTACTTCTACCCGTTCTTCATCCTCATAAGCAGACACGTCAAACAATGTCCCCAACACCCGAACATCCGCTTCATTTGCATGTACAATAAACGGTTTCAATGAATCTTTTGCAACCTCAAAACAAGCACCTCCAGATAAGAAAACTTCCCGACTTTTTCCATTAAAACTAACTGGGAAGCGTAATCTCGATCCAGAATTTATAATCACCAGACTTCCATCTACCAATCGCAAACGATACTCCCCGCCTTTAGGTACGATCAATTCATTATATACTTGTTCTTCCTGAGATTTTTCCAAACCTTCATTCCGGTACTCCAAATAAGCAGAATCAGAACAAATAATCGCACCTTTTTCCTCTATCATGCTCATTTTCGCTACACTCAATTCCTTCGTCTCTCCCGTCGAAAGCACAAGCGTCGCCTGCCGGGGTTGCCACTTCGGCAAGGAAGCAACAAGAATACTTTCATCTTTCGAAGTAAAGAGCCATATCAATCCAATCACACATATTAAAGAAGCTGCAACAGAAGTACTTCTAACAACCCAACGTATCCTTCGTCTATTTCTCCGCCGCCCTTGAATTTGTTCCCAAGCGACCTGTTTCTTTATCACTACTCGGGAATTAGCCCATTTTCCGCTATACCACAAAGAGCAAAATTTCCGGTATGTCTCCCTATTCTCCCCATTCTCCTCTAACCATGCTTCAAGTTTTTCCTGACCTAAGACGTCTAATTTAGACGCTAAGTCTTCCAAAATTAATTCATGTATATCTTCCGGTAACTTCATAATTACTTATTTTTACCAGTAAGACCTAAAAAAACAAAAAACGGGTAGGGTAAAATCGATTTTTTTGAAAAAATAATTCTAATAATTAGAAAACTTTCGAAGAAAATAAAATAAGACTTCTGGTCCCATTGAAGCCAAACGTTCCCGTAAACGTTTTGTCCCCTCTTTTAAAGCAAACTTCACAGTGTTTATAGAAATTTTCAATTCCTCTGCAGCTTCTTTATATTTCAAACCCCGTAACATCACACGTTCCACTACTTGCCGGGTTCTTTCTGGTAGTAATTCTACCTCTTTCATTACAATATCCATTCGTTCCTCGTCAATATCCTCTACCACGTCTACAAAGATATCTATCACTCCCAATTCTTGAGAATCGCGTAATACATCTTTTTTCTGAAGAAAAGAAATTGCCCGATTCCTTACCGCAGAATAAAGATAAGAACCAAGAGCTCCTTCAGCCACCTTTAACAAATAATCATCCTCCCACAATTTTACAAAAAAATCCTGCACCAGATCCTCTGCTGCAGAGCTATCCTTCAAAAATTCATCAGCAAATAGCACTAAAGGACGATAGTAACGATCAAACAAATGTTGAATACCGATAGTCTTATCCTTTCGCATGAAAGCTAAAATATCCTGATCTGAAGAATACATACTAACACTTTTGTACAAAAATATTAATTCTCTCTCTCATTATAATACAATTTCAACTGAAATTCACTTTATAATCAACGAGGACAGAAACACCTCTAATTAAAAAAATGCCGGACTTGTTTGTCTCGGCATCCTTTATCAAGCATTACAACAATATGTTATTACTGCAAAATATAATTCTCAAAATACAATTTAAACCGATCCTTCAAAAGATCTTTAATCTTTAGCATCTTATCCATCTCTATCTTTCTCATCTCAAGTTCAGATTCCACGAAATAACTAATAAATTGATCCTCTCCCAGACTCTCGATCAATTTAATCTTCGAATCGATCTCATTCTCATAAATTTTAGTCAACTCTTTCACATCATTCTTTTTCAACTTCAAGACCTTTGCTTGAGCCTTCACCGTACTATCTATTTCACTTTTAATCGACAGGCTTTTCTCCAGCAATAGTTTACGTACTGTAGCATCATCTCCTAATTGTTTCTTGAAAGCATTCACCCGACGAGCCATGTCTTCAACACTCATTTTCTCCCCTTTCTTTAGCATTTCCTGCTCTTCTTCTAAGTTTTTCAAATATTGCTCATACGTCAATTCTGCTTCTTGCGGAGTATACCTAAACGTGATGGGTAATGTCTTTTCAAAACGCACAGCTTTTCCTTCTGACATAGCCGGTTTCCATTTTGGCATACCGGCAATCACCCGAAGAGCCTCCGCATCCAAAAGAGGATGGGCAGATCGAACCACACGGGCATGGGTCACACTTCCATCTTTCTCAATGACGAAAGTAACAAATACCCGCCCATCAATCTGGTTAGCATATGCCTCTTCCGGATACTGCACATTTTCCCCGAT
>ERZ779725.1360-NODE-1360-length-13571-cov-2.096034_pt1 | contig 13571 bp, 7 predicted proteins | sample MGYA00511890_ERZ779725 | MGnify/ENA primary metagenome ERZ779725 (study PRJEB29588, sample SAMEA2148549) | human gut metagenome | biome: human gut; feature: human-associated habitat; material: faeces | place: Denmark | collected 2008/2010 ...
GGCGCCCCGTCAACTGGAATGGGATGCCCGCATCCAAAGCCGTTTTTTCGGCCAGGGCGGCCAGCCGGGGATTGGCGATGGCCGTGGGGTCAAACAGCCTGATTTGCACGCCTCCACCCAAGGCCCCTTGGGAATCCGTCACGGCAAACCCGGGGGTGTCGTCTGCCGGCGGCCCTTCCAGAACAATCACGCAATCCGGTTGCATGGCGACGCCGGCCGTCCTGGCGCCCCGCGTGCCTACCTCCTCCTGAACCGTCGCGGCGGCAATCAGGGTGTTGGGATGCCCTTCCCGGCATAATTTCTTGAATGCCTCTATCATCACAGAAAGACCGGCGCGGTTGTCAAAGGCTTTCCCCATGACCCGGAACGGATTTTCCAACGGGGAGAATTTCACGTCCGGCACCACGGGATCCCCCAGGTGAATACCGAATTCATTCTTCACCTGTTCCGCGCTTTCAGCGCCCACGTCCACAAACAGGGCTTCCATGCTCATGACGCTGTTGCGCTGGCCTTCCGGCAGAAAATGGGGAGGCTTGGAACCAATCACACCCCGGATGCCGCGGCCCGAGCGGGTTTTTACCAGGACACGCTGGCTTAACAGGGTATGCGGCCACCAGCCGCCTATCCCCACCAACTGAAGGAAACCGTTCGACGCTATATTCTGCACCAGGAAACCTATTTCATCCATGTGGGCGGCCAGCATCACGCGGGGGCCGGCCCCGCCGCCGGTGCAAAACAGGCTGCCGGAACCATCGGAAGAAAATTCTCCATATCCTTCAAGTTCCTGAGCCACCAGGCTTCGCACTTCATCCTCATGCCCCGAAATACCGTGGGCCTCTGAAAACTTTTTCAGCAGATCAGTATCAATCGCCATGGGCCGAGCATGTGGAAACACCTCTGCCAGGTCAAGCCCGCAGCCATGCCGCATGTTTTTTTCTTGACCGCCCGGGTAGAACCGCCGGACGGAGCCGTGTCATGCCCACACTCGCTACATGGAAAGAAACAAGAGATTTTTGCTAGCCACAGTTCGGTTTTTGGTGTAACTAATCAGGGAATCGAATTGTGCTATGAAATCCATCCTTAACACTATCACGGCCATGCTGGCTGCGGTGCTTTTCGTCCCTGCGGCATCGGCGCAGACCACCAGCAATCCCAGAATGCAGGTGCGGGTCTCCCTGGAAAAGCTGTCCCTGTATATGCGCCAGTCCCCCAACGTCCTGACGCAGGACGATCCCCGGCCGCTGCCGAAACCGAAGAAATGGGCGGATTTTGAAATTCCCTTCAAGGTGGAAGCCGCTCCCACCCCCAAATCCGGCTATATTGATGCCCTGACGTTCAAATTTTACATCGCGGTAGTTAATCCGGACCGCGCCCGCCAGTACCTGAAACTGTATAAGGAGGTCAAATACGTCAATGTTCCGGTGGGAGAAAACACGTACGCTTCCGTGTATCTCTCCCCGTCCTCCGTCAAGCGCATTACCGGTGTGGAAGGAGGAAGAGGAAAATGGGTGAAGTACCAGGGCGTAGTGGTGGAATACAACGGCAAGATTGTCGCCACTTATTCCTCCGAACGCGGCAAGATGGAAAAATGGTGGACCATCCAGTCCCCCAGTATCGTGGAGACCTCTTATTACCCCCTGCTGAACAAGGATGAAACGCCTTTCTCCGTGTTCTGGTACGACCGTTATCCGGAAATTATGAGGCCCAACAGCCAGCAGGCGGCTTCCGGTTCCGTCCCCGCCCCGTTCGGTACTCCTGTGGCCCCCCCGGCGGACGGCGAATAACGTTCCATTAATGCTATCATTTCATCTTATTTAACAGAAATCACCCATGGCTAATTCACGACAAATCGTCGCATTAAACGTAGGTTCCCAGAGAGTTTCAATGGGCGTCTTTTCCAAGACTTCCAAAGACGCCCTTATCCTGGACCGCTATGCTACGCGCCTCGTAGTGCTGGACCCGTCAGCAGAAGGCTTGCGCCTGACGAAAATAGGGGAAGCCATCGCCGGCCTTGTCCAGGAACTCAACGTCAAAGGAAGCGTCGTCAACTATTCCGTTTCCGGACAATCCGTTTTCATCCGCTTCGTCAAGCTTCCGGCCCTGGACGACACCGATGTGGAACAGCTCATCCGCTTTGAAGCCCAGCAGCACGTCCCCTTCCCGCTGGACGAAGTCGTGTGGGACTACCATCTGCTTCCCGCCAAAGGTCTGGAACGGGAAGCCATCCTGGTTGCCATCAAGGCGGAAGACCTGGACTCCCTGAATGATGAAATCGTCTCCCACGGCCTTTCCACCGGCAAAGTGGACTGCGCGCTTACCTCTCTGTACAATGCGTATGTGGACAGTTATCCGGATGAGAAAGAACCGGTCATGCTCATCGACATCGGCGCCAAATCCACGGATTTGATTTACAGCGAACAGGGACGTTTCTTCACCCGCAGTATTTCCGCGGGGGGAATCTTCGTAACCTCCGCTATCGCCCGTGAATTCAATATCTCCTTCATGGAAGCGGAACGCTTGAAAACCACCAGCGGGCTCGTTTCCATGAGCAACGGGCAAACGGAAGGACTGGATCCCGCCACGGCCAATCTGGCTACCGTCATCCGTACGGCCATGACCAGGCTCGCCTCAGAAATCCAGCGGACCACCAACCATTACCGCGCCCAGATGAGCGGAAGCGCTCCCGTCAAGGCATACCTGTGCGGCGGCGGAGCTTCCCTGCCCTATACCAAGGAATTCCTGGAAGATAAACTGGGCATTCCGATCTCCTTCTTCAACCCCATGCACAACGTGGGCGTGGGTTCCGGCGTGGACGTGAACACCATCTCCCGCGAAGCCTTCATCCTGGGCGGATTGATCGGCACCGCCATTCACTCCATCGGCAGGGCCTCCCTCAATATTGACCTGGAACCCACCGCAGTTGCCAAAAAGCGGGCCAACCAGAAAAAAATGCCCGCCATCATCGCCGGGGCAGCCATTGCCGTTCTCGGCGCCGCAGCTTATGCCGTCACAGGATATATGGGCGAGAAAAAGGCGGAGGAAATCCTCGCCGGCGTCCAGCCTGCCGTTACTTCCATCAAATCGGCACAGTCCGCCCTGCGCCAGAAAGAACAGGAACTGAAAAAACTGGACTCCACCCTGGCTTCCTACCAGCAGCTCACGCTTCAGCGCTACGGCTACGCGGACATCATCAGACACCTGCTGGAACAGTCGGAACACAAGGATTATCCCTACTGGTTTACGGATTTTGAACCGCTGGCCCACTTCAATCCGGAGGATACCACCCAAATCACGGGATACTCCGTCATCAAGGATTCCTTCACATCGGACAAAAATACATCCCTGGTGGATGACATCAGGACGGAGGCCTCCGCCAACGCATCCAGCGAGGATGAAGCGGATGTTTACAGCGTCAACGCCATCCGCCTGACCGGATTCGTCCGGCGCAGCCTGGGCGGCCAGAGAATCATCCAGGACCTCCAGGCAAAAATAGACGGGAACAAGGAATCCCTGTTCACTTTCAAACCCGGAGACGTCAAGCTGGAAGCCCGCCAGATCATGGAACTGGGAGCCAAGGACGCCAAGGTGGACGCGGCGGCAGGGGCCTTTGTACCCTTCAAGCTGGTGCTTCCGTTAAAAACGCCCATTCCCGTGAACTTTAACAAATAAGATTACCCAACCCGAACAAGACATATTTTATGAGCAATTGGATTACAGACAACAAGCCCGCCGCCATGGTCGCGGGCGTGGGGCTTCTCTTATTCCTGGGGTTATCCGCGACAGGGTATATCGTCAATTCCAAACGCAGTGAACTGGACAAAAAAATCAGCATCGCCGCCAAGGAAATCAAGTCCGCCAATGCTGCGGAAATCACTCCGAGCCGCTCATCCAACGAAGAGCTGGAAAAAGAACTGAATCGCTATGCCAAGGCCGTGGGCAACCTGGAAACGGCCTACAAGCCCTTCCTTGCCTCCTCCGCGCTGGCCCCCACCACGCCCACGGCATTCCAGAATGAACTGAAAACATTCAGGGATTCCCTGATCTCCTCCTGCAAGAAAAAGAACATTCTCATAACGGACACATCCTCCTGGCTCGGCTTCCAGGTTTACAGCACCCAGGCTCCCTCCGTTCAGGCGGCCTCCACGCTGGGTTTTGAATTGAAAGCCATCAACAGCCTGGTCAACAAACTGGCGGAATGCGGCCTGTCCAAATTCATCAAGGTATACCGCCCCCAGCTCCCCATTGAAGCCCCGGCAAACAATCCGGAAGAATCGGACGAAGCCGACCAGGCTCCATGGACTCCCATGCCTCTGGAAATAGCCTTCCAGGGCGACCGGGAAAGTGTATTGAAGGCCATGAACGCCATAACCGGCATGCAGGACTATCTGTTCACGGTCAACTCCATCCGTATCCGCAACGAACGGATGATGCCCCCTCCCATCGCCAATCCGGCAGCCGCCAAGCCTGCCGCTGCCCAACCCGCCGCGGGTGCGGCCTCCCTGACTCCGGCGGATGAGGCGGCCACACCTGCAGCCCCGGCCATCCAGCAAGTAATCAAGCCTTACATGGGCAAGGAGCAGGTCTTTGTCCAGGTCTCCCTGAATCTGGTCCACTTCAACCAGCCCAAAGCTCAGGAACCGTCTGAAGATTAACCAAGGCAATACCAACCGCAGCAAATACTTTCAACATGTCTGAAAAACAAAATTACGACAAAATCCTGTTGGCATCCGGAATCGTCCTGGGCCTGGGAGTGGCCGCCTATGGTACGCTGACCTTTCTGGGACTGAATGACAAATACAAATTCACCACGCAGGTTTCTGAAAAAGCCATCGAACCGCCTCCCGGCATCAAGAAAGCCGCAGAAGTAGGCCAGGAACTTTCCGCCTCCCACGAACTCAAGCCGATTGCCCAGGAAACACAGAAGTATGTGGGCTTCGTCGCCCCCAATCTTTGGATTAAGGAGGGGGGAATGGAACCCTTTGACATCATCTCCGGTCCGCCTATCCACGGCAACATTCCGAACAAATGGTTCCTGGACAACGGACTGGAAAATGAATTCGTTTACTCGGACGTCCTGACCCGGGACCCGGACAACGATGGATTTACGGTGCAGGAAGAATATGCGGCCAAAACCCATCCCAACGACCCCAACAGCCATCCTCCCCTCGTCAGCAAGCTTTTTGTCGACGAAATCAAGCAGTTCGGCTTCTATCTGGCTTTCACCCAGGCGGATGGCAATGACTTTACCTTTAAGGGCATGAACCGCGCCAAACAGGAAATTTGGAAAAACATCGTCCAGACCAACGGCAAGTTCGGCGCCCGTAAGAATACAAAAGACGAGCCCAGGTTCGAGCTTGTCAGCGTTGTTAAAAAGGAATTCAAAAATCCCAGCCTGGACATGGTGGAAACGGACGAGGAAGCCGTCGTCAAGGACTTGAAGCCGACCAAGAACGGACAAACCTACACCATCAGGCGCGGAACAAAATACGTCATTCCAATCATTGATAAGAAAGTAAACCTTACTATCACCGCCGGCCCCGAACGGGATACCAGCTTTGAAGTAGAGGAAGGTTCCGACTTCCGGATTCCGGGAGACGCCAAACAGATCTACACGCTGAAAACCGTTGATAATGCTACACAGACCGTAACCATTGCCAACAAAACCACTGGAGAACAAACAACACTGAGCAAGAAAAAATAGAGCCGGATTTAAACTTTTCTGAAAAAAAAGCTTCACAAATCCGAAAAACATGTAAAAAGAAGAACCTAACTATGGACCACGCACCACTTTATCAACCGAAGCGTTCCCTGATCGCGCTGATGGCCATTGCTGCCTCCTGCCCGTTTGCGCAGGCTGGTGATGGCGGCGCCGTCGGAACCTCCAGTGCCTTGGGATCGTCCTACGCCGGACCGGGCAGTTACCAATACCAGTCCAGTGCAGCGCGCACAGCCATGGCCCGCCGCGAAGCGCAAACCCAGGAAGCCATGCAGCTCCTTGCGGAAGGCCGCAACCTGTACCGCGAAGGCAAGTACAAGGAAGCCCTGGACAAATACAACGCCGCTTACAACATGCTGCCTTCCGCGCCGATCAACGACCAGCGCAAGGAAGCTATCGCCAACCATATTGGCGACGCCAGCATCGCCGTTGCTCAGGAATACATCAAAGTGGGGCGCTATGACGAAGCCGACAAGCTTCTGCAGGATGCCATCAAGCTCAATCCCCGGAGCGCCAAGCTTGCCAAACAGACGCTCGAATACATGAAGGACCCGATTCGCACGAATCCGGCGCTCACCCCCGAACACGTGAAAAACGTGGAAAAGGTGAACACCCTCCTTCACATGGCCTATGGTTACTATGACCTCGGCGACTACGACAAAGCCATCGCCGAATTCAACAAGGTTCTCTCCATCGACCCGTACAACGTGGCGGCCCGCCGCGGACAGGAAACGGTCAACCGCCGCAGAATGGCTTACTATGCAGCCGCTTACGACGAAACCCGCAGCACCATGCTGGCGGAAGTGGACAAGATGTGGGAACGCCCCATCCCGATGGAAGTCCCGACCGGAGCCGACGGCACTGACAACGCACCGATCACGGACATCAACGGCGCCACGGCCAATCTGATGAAGCTCAAGAGCATCATCATCCCCTCCGTCTCTTTTGAAGACACCACCGTGGAAGACGCCATTGACTATCTGCGCAAAAAGTCCATTGAACTGGACCGCACGGTAGGCCCGAACGGTGAACGCGGCATCAACTTTGTCATCAATGATTCCCAGCCCGCTGCCGTCGCCCCCGCCGTTCCCGCAACTGATGAAGACGGCTTTGGCGAAGAAACTGCGGAAGTCACGGAAGCTGCTCCGGCAGCAGCCCCGCAGGAAAGCATCCGCACCCGCAAAATCGGCCAGTTGAAGCTGACTAATGTTCCCATGCTGGAAGTGCTCCGTTTCATCTGCAGCAATGCCGGCCTGCGCCAGAAGGTGGAAGACTATGCAGTGACCATCCTTCCTGCCGGCGGTAATGACGTGGATCTGTACCAGCGCACCTTCTCCGTGCCCCCGGGCTTCCAGTCCGCTCTCCGCACCACCGTCGGCGACGGCGGCGGCGAAGTCAGTGACGACCCCTTTGGCGGCGGTGGCGAAAGCTCCTCCGGCCTTAAACCCATGCCCTCCATCCGCAGCCTGCTGCAAAAGAGCGGCATCAGCTTCCCGGAAGGCGCCACGGCATTCCTTGTCAACGGCAATTCCTCCTTGGTCGTCCGCAACACTTCCGGCAACCTGGACCTGATCGAACAGCTCATTGAAAACACCCGCGGCGAATCCCAGCAGGTGCGCATCATGACCAAGTTCGTGGAAGTAACCCAGGAAAACACGGAAGAACTCGGCTTTGACTGGATTGTCACCCCGTTCTCCGTAAGCAATGACCGCAGCACCTTCCTGGGCGGCGGCACGAACTACGGCACCGGTTCCACTTCCGACAGCTTTACCCAGTCTCCCGGCGGCGTGACCGGCTGGCCTGTAAACAGCGGCAGCGACACCATCAACGGCCTCGTTACCGGCGGCAACCGCACGGGTGACTACGCCATCACCAAGAACTCCGTGGACAATCTGCTGAACAGCACCAACCGCTCTGAAGCCTCCCAGAAAAACGCCGCTCCCGGCATCATGTCCCTGACGGGCATTTATGACGAAGGCTCCTTCCAGATGCTGATGCGCGGCCTGTCCCAGAAAAAAGGGTCTGACGTTCTCACTGCCCCCAGCGTGACCGCCAAGTCCGGTGAAACCGCCAAGATTGAAATCATCCGCGAATTCTGGTATCCCACCGAATACGAACCGCCGGAACTCCCCAACTCCGTAGGCAGCGGCTATAGCAATGGTTACGGTTATGGGAACAACGGTAACACTCTGAACGGTCTGTTGGGCAATCAGATCCAACCCCAGATATCCAGCTTCCCTGTCACTCCCGCCACTCCCGGCGTGTTTGAAATGAAGCCCGTCGGCGTAACTCTGGAAGTGGTGCCTACCATTGGAGACAACAAGTACATCATCGACCTGAACTTCAAGCCCAGCATCGTGGAATTTGAAGGCTTCGTGAACTACGGCAGCCCGATCCAGTCCACCGGCGTTGGTTCCGACGGCAAGCCGATGTCCCTGACGCTGACGGAAAACCGCATCGAGCAGCCGATCTTCTCCAAGAGGTCCGTTGAAACGTCCCTGTTCATCTACGACGGCCATACCGTGGCAATCGGTGGTTTGATCACGGAAAACGTGCAGACGGTGGAAGACAAAGTGCCGATCTTCGGTGACCTGCCTCTCATCGGCCGCTTCTTCCGCAGCAACTCCGACAACCACATCAAGAAGAATCTGATGATCTTCGTAACGGGACAGATCATTGACGCCACGGGCCAGCCCGTACGCGGCAATGCCCTTCCCACTGCGGCCGCTCCGGAAAGCGCCCTTCCCGCCTCCGAAGGCCTGCTGCCTCCCATGTAGGCTGCGTGCATAACGTCCATATTGGAGCGGGTGAAAGGGTAACCCTTTCACCCGCTCTTTATATCCCAGAAGCGCCTTACTTTCCCTTCCCCCCATGAAAACCCTGATTGTTACCGGAGGAATAGCCACCGGGAAATCTACATTCATCCGTCTGCTGATGGAGGCGGGAGGCGCGCGCCTGCGCCTGTTTGACTGTGATGCGGAGGCGGGCAGATTGCTGGATGGCGGTACGCTGAAAGCCCCCCTCTCCAGCGTCTTCGGCCCAGCCAGCGTAGACTCCTCCGGAAAGGCTGACAGGCATTTTCTGCGGGAGCTTGTTTTCCGGAATCCGGAAAGCCGCAGAACGCTGGAAGGGATCATTCACCCCCTGCTGCATCAAGAATGTCTTGCGCAAATGCTGGCGGCGCGTCAGAATACGGAGGTGGACGGGTTTGTCATTGACGTGCCCCTGTTTTTTGAAACTTCGGCGCGCTATTGCCAAGATGCCGTGTGCGTGGTGGCTGTTTCCAGGGGAACGCAGAAAACCCGCCTGGCTATCAGGAATGGATTCCGGGAGGATATGATTGAAGCCATTCTGGCGGCCCAGCGGCCTATCATGGAAAAAGTGGCTGCGGCCGACTTCGTCATCTGGAATGAAGGCCCCCCGGACCTGCTCCGCCAGCAAACCCAAAGACTTTACCAACATTTTTTCATGACTGAAGAACTCGACAACACCCCTTCCCCCGCCGGAGATATTCCGCAGGAAACCCTCCCCAAGCCCGCGCCGGAAGAAACCGCCGGGGAACAGCCGGCTGCCGCTCCGGAGGAAAATAGTGGAAACGCAGTCCGGGAGGAGGAGGAAGCAGCCCCTGTTCTGGAGCAGATTGACATCAATGAACTGCGGAAACGCCCCCTGAACGATCTTCAGGAAATGGCGGAAGGGCTGCCCATCCGGAACGCGGCCTCCCTCACCAAGTCCCAGCTGGTTTTTGAATTGGGGAAACAGCTTCTGGCAAAGGGCCATGAAGTCGTAGTTTCCGGGGTCATGGAACAAGCCAAGGATAATTACGCCATGCTGAGGGATCCGGTGAAAAGTTTCCGCACCTCTCCGGATGATATTTATCTGGGCGGCAATCTCATCAAACCCCTGCATCTCCGCGTAGGCCAGCAGATCAAGGTCAGGCTGCGCAAATTGCGGCCTCATGACAAGTACCTTTCTGCAGCCTCCGTCATCAGCGTGGAGGACATCCCTGCGGAAGACTACCGGGCGCGCAGCGATTTTGAACGCCTCACCCCCCTCTTCCCCAAGGAACGCCTCCTTCTGGAAAACAAGGGGGTCAATTCCGCCGCCATGCGCGTACTGGACCTCATGACGCCCTTCGGCAAAGGGCAGCGCGGCCTGATTGTGGCCCCCCCGCGCGGAGGAAAAACCGTTCTTCTGAAAACAATCGCCCGTTCCATCAGGGCCAATTATCCGGAAGTGGAACTGATTGTGCTGTTGCTGGACGAACGTCCGGAGGAAGTAACGGATTTTGAAGAAACCGTGGATGCTCCGGTATTCGCCTCCACTTTTGACGAACCTTCCCGGCGCCATGCCCAGGTTTCCGATCTGGTTATCGAACGGGCCAAACGCCTGGTGGAAATGGGCAGAGACGTCGTCATCCTGCTGGATTCCCTCCCCAGGCTGGCCCGCGGCTACAATGCCAACCAGACGGGAGGACGCATCATGTCCGGCGGCCTGGGGTCCAATGCATTGGAAAAACCGCGCAAATTCTTTTCCGCGGCGCGCAATGTGGAAGAAGGAGGCAGCCTGACCATCATCGCCACATGCCTGGTAGACACGGAATCAAGAATGGACGAAGTGATTTTTGAAGAATTCAAGGGAACGGGCAATCTGGAAATCCGCCTGGACCGGGAACTTTCCGAACGGCGCATTTATCCGGCCATTTCCCTTTCCCAGAGCGGCACCCGCAATGACGACAGGCTGTATAACGAACAGGAATTCGTCAAAATCATGCAATTGCGCCGCCAGCTCGCCATGAAACCGGGATGGGAAGGCCTTCAGGCTCTCCTGCAAAATATCTCCAAGACACAGAATAACGCGGAACTTCTGCTGACGGGGCTGCGGTAAGATTTTCTGCCCGGCCTGTTTTTCCCCCGTCCTCCGTTCCGCCCGCCGGCACGGAGGTTTTTTTATCAGGATATCTTCCGCTGTTCCAAGATTCCGCGGCAACATCCGGATATCGGGATGGGGGCATCCTCCCATAAACAGGGGGAGGAAGAGAGTTCCCTTTCGTCACATGTCCAGCTTCACCCGGAAAATACGCATGGAGTTGCCCACCGCAAGCAGGCAGACGCCCACATCCGCCATCACGGCGGCCCACATCCCCGCCAGCCCCAGAATACCCAGCACCATGACCAGAATTTTGACGCCCAAAATAAGAACGATGTTCTGCACAATGATGCGCTCTGTGGCTTGGGAAAGCATCATCCCCAGCGGAACGGCCAAAGGATCTCCCTTCATCACCACTACATCAGCCGCCTGAAGAGCCGTATCGGACCCTACACCGCCCATGGCAATGCCGATGTCGGCAGCAGCGAGGGAAGGGGCGTCATTCATACCGTCCCCCACAAAGGCAAGCAGCCCCGTTTCAGGTTTCAGCCGGCGCACATGCTCCAGCTTGCCGGCAGGCATCAGCCCGCAGAATACCCCGTCCATCCCCAGCTTAAGCCCCACTTCCGTTCCGGCGGAAGAAGAATCCCCCGTCAGCATGACCAGGTTGGAAACGCCCAGTTCCCTCAATTTCCGCACCGCACGCTCCGCTCCCGGCTTGACGCGGTCAGACAGGCGGAGGCATCCCAGAAGTATGCCGTCCAACGCCGCATAAACGGTCACGCCATGGTCTTCTCCCTCCTCCGTCCTTACGCCGGCCTCTTGAAGAAAAGACTTTTTCCCCACCAGAACCGGTCTCCCTTCCACGCGGGCTGAAACGCCGCCGCCCGTCACCTCTACCAGTTCCGCCACGCGGTCCGGAAACAGAGTCCCTTCATATGCCTTCACAATGGAACGCCCCAGCGGATGGGAGGCAGAGAGTTCCGCATGGGCCGCCCAGTACAGCAGTTCCTCCGGGGAAACGCCGTCACGGGGAAGCACTTCATCCACGGAAAAAACGCCTTCCGTCAAGGTTCCGGTTTTGTCAAACACCACCGTCTTCACCTTCCGCAGGGCATCCAGATAGTTGCTCCCTTTCAGCAAAATCCCCTGCCGCGCCGCTCTCCCTATTCCGGCAAAAAAGCCCAGCGGGATGGACAGTACCAGCGCGCAGGGGCAGGAAATCACCAGCAGGACCAGGGCGCGGAACAGACCGTCCGCCCAGCTTCCGCCCGTCACAATGGGATAAAGCAAAAATACCAGAGCGGCTATGGAAATCACCAGCGGCGTATAAATGCGGGAAAATGAGGACAGCCTCCCCTCCAGAGGGGATTTGCGGCCTGATGCGGCTTCCCCCAGTTCCTGGACCCGCGCCAGGGCGGAATGCCGCCAGTCCCGCTCCGTACGCACTTCCAGCACACCCTGCCCGTTGATGTACCCCGCCAGCACGGGGCTTCCGGATCCGGCTTCCACCGGCAGGGATTCCCCGGTCATGGCGGAGGTATCCAGCACGGAGAAACCTCCCGTTACCACACCGTCCAACGGAACGCGTTCGCCGGGGCGCACTTCAATCAGGGAGCCGGGCAGAACCTCGGAAGGAGGAACGTCATCTACGGCTCCGGCTTTTTTCACATGGACGGCCTCAGGCCTCAGACTCATCAGTTCGCTTACGGACCGACGGGAGCTGCCCACCGCACGTTCCTGAAGGTACTCTCCCACGCGGTAGAACAGCATCACCCCCACCGCCTCGGAATAATCCCCCAGGAACATCGCCCCCAGGGAAGCAATACTCATCAGAAAATTTTCATTGATGGCGCGGCCGCGCATCATCCCCAGAAAGGCGGCCTTCAGTACATCCCAGCCTATCAGCAGGTAGGAGCCCACGTAGGCGGCCATACCGGCCAGGGAATCGCCGCCCGCCGCCAGCGCACTGATGAACAGGGCAATGCCCAGCACGGCGGGAACAGGCCCGATGGCGTCTCCGGAGCAGCAACAGCTTCCAGAACCGCAGCTTCCGGAACAACAGGAAGCACCTTCCGGAAAATGTTCGTGGGAATGTTCCGTGCTCATGACCTGTTCCTCTTGTACGCCTGCCTCTCCGGCATGGCAAGCCCTATATTAGCCCAAACTAACAAAAAGTCTGCGTTGATTTCTGATTCTTAAACCGTTCCAAAATCCCCATCCCCATGAATTCATCCATCGCCATGGCTCCCGCTCCCAGCAACCCCGCCTCCGCTCCAAATCTGGCAGGCAGAATTTTCAAATCCTCCATCAGGAGAGGAAACAACTGTTTCCTGAGGTTCTCCAGCAGTGGCTTCATCAACAAATCCCCTGCCTTGGCCACACCGCCCCCGATGATGAAGGCGTCCGGCACCAGCGTATACATCAGGTTCATGATCAGGCAGCCCAGCATTTCCGCCGTATCTTCCCATAATTGAAGGGCTATAGGACATCCGGACCGGGCAGCCTCGTCCAGATGCCTGGGCGTGCATTCATCCACCGTCTTGATGATTCCCGCCCCGGCATACCGTTTAACCGCCTCCGCCGCCAGTTCGTTGTTGCCGATGTATTCCTCAATGGCTCCCCGGCTGCCGAACGGTCCCGTTTTCCCCTGGTAATGAATGCTGGTCTGGCCCAGTTCCGCAGCGGAAAGCCGCCTTCCCCGCAGCATGCGGTCATGCACCACGATTCCCCCGCCTATCCCCGTTCCCATCGTCAGGCACACCAGGCTGGACATGCCGCGCCCGGCGCCCATCTTCCATTCCGCATAAGCCATGCAGTTGGCGTCATTATCCAGCACGACGGGGAGGCCCAGGGCCTGCTCCATCATCTCTTTCACCGGAATTTCCCTATCCCAGACCCTCACATTGGTAAGCTGGTAAAGCACTCCCCGCTGGTAATCACACCATCCCGGCATTCCCATGCCCATCACACAGGCGGAGGGGAA
>ERZ779725.1361-NODE-1361-length-13571-cov-1.752294_pt1 | contig 13571 bp, 12 predicted proteins | sample MGYA00511890_ERZ779725 | MGnify/ENA primary metagenome ERZ779725 (study PRJEB29588, sample SAMEA2148549) | human gut metagenome | biome: human gut; feature: human-associated habitat; material: faeces | place: Denmark | collected 2008/2010 ...
GCCGTCCAACCGATACAAGCCGAAACGGGATTACAGCATAGAAACGTTAAGAAACGCCGTACAAGGTCTGTTTCTGTGTCTGTTTGCGGTGAATATCGGTGGGGATATAATTCTGAATTGGTCGTTTGCAACGTTTATTACGTGTCTGATAAAGGTTTTTTGCGCGGTTATGCAGGCGGTGAACGGATTTATTTTCGGCACAAACAACGTGCAGACGGAAATCAATCTGCTGTTGACGAAATCCTCGGAAGCGAAAGCCTGTCTCGAATGGTGCAAAGCGAATCCGAAGGAGAACACATGATTACGATATTCTTGATTTGGCTCATAGCCGTGCTCGCTTCGCATGATTATGAGGATTGAAGAAACCCCGACAGGGCAGGTAAAACTGCTTTGTCGGGGTATTTTTTATATAAGAAGTACATTGTTGTTTATAAAAGTATCAAAAAATTTCAAAAAAGACTTTAAAATCATTTGACATTTTTAATAGAGTTGTATATACTGATAAAAGCAGAAAGATAACATTTATGTTATCGAAATACATATAATGAGGTACAGAAGATGTGTATAAAGTAGAAATGTATGAAACTCCAATGGGAAATAAACCTATAGAAAAATATTTAGAAAAGTTAATAGCGCAACACAAGGAGAACGAGCTCACAGAAATTTTGCTTTATATTGATAAATTAAAGGAATATGGATTTAATATCAATAAAAATTTCACTGTTAAAGCAATAAAGCCTATACGAGAACAAGTTTACGAATTAAGACCTTCATCAACTAGAGTTTTTTTCTTTTACTATAAAGAGGGGGTATTTGTATTGCTCCACGCTTATGAGAAAAAAACAAATACAACAGATCCGAAAGAAATTGATAAAGCGATTAAGGAAAAAAACAATTTAATAAAAAGAAAGTAAAAATTTACGTCTTACTTTCTTGGGTTAATATTATTGTAACAGGAGTAAAGAGTTATGAAAGAATTGATGAGTTTTGAGCAAATGTTAAATAACTTAAAAGAAAAGAACGAAAATACGAAATTAGTTATTGAAGCAACTCAAAAAACAGTAGAAATTATTAACAAAATAGTTAAGGCTAGAGAAAACTTGGGATTATCACAAAGAGCGTTGGCTGAAAAATGCAACATTAAACAACCCGCATTAGCAAGAATAGAAACGTTGAAAGTTATACCTCAAATCAATACACTTATTAAAATTGCAAATGCTGTTGGTATAAATATTGAAGCTATTAGTTCTGTGGAAAAAGAAAAAATGGAAATGTGTATTTCAATAAGTCAAGCCGTAATAAATACATCTCTTTATAGTAATAATTTAGGAGGTTATCTGTGGACACAAAAATCAATAGCGTTTCGTTCATAGTAAACGAAGCATCAATAAAAAATAATAATTTACCAGTAGGCGATTTTAAACTCAATCCACAAATACAACGCAGAATTGGAAAGGCTCAAAATTCGGAAAATTCATACGTAGTTGAAGTTCGCGCTGAAATTCATAATACCCCTGAAAATCCATTTCCTATGGATTTAGTTGCAAGTGTTTCGGGAATTTTCAATGTTGAAGGCGATAATATGGAAGAAATCAATAATTTTTTGAAAATACAGGGATTTCAAATGGTATTTCCTCATTTACGCTCATTGGTTGCTAATATGACTGCAAACGCTATGATGCCTGCAATCTTTTTACCTATAGTGTTTGCTAATCAATTTGAAGATAAATCAATTACAGAATAAATCGCAGAAATTGTTTTCAACGGAGCGACTTGCAGCGAAATTAGCGGAGTTGACGGGTAAAACTGAAAATGTGCGGGATTTTAAATTGGGAGGAGTCCGTTTTGAGGGGGATAATCCTTATCGGTTGATGTTTTCCAAGTACGGGAAAGATTTTGAATACGATGTGAAACGCGATGTCTTGAAAGAATATTCACGGGAAAGTAAAGGAAATAGTTTTAGTCGCGTTCCTTATTGGCAACGCTGGTCCCCGGATAGCAACTATATGGTGTATGCTTACAAGCATAACGTGTATCTGCAGGAAAGAGGAGACACGATTTCTTACCAGTTGACGACGGATGGGGAGCGTTATTATTCTTATTCTTTTCAACGGGATAAGGATACGGATAAGAGGGAAGGGGCATCAATTATCTGGTCGGGGGATTCCAAGGTGTTCTATGCTTTGCGACAGGATCGCCGGAACGTGGGAGAGGGGTATTTGATTGACCATCTGGCAGAGCCTCGTCCGACGTTGAAGACTTATAAATTCCCTATGCCCGGGGAAAAATATGTCTACACGTATGATTTGCATCTGTTTCACGCGGAAAAGAGATCGCATCAGGTGGTTGATATCGCGAAATATCCGGATCAAGAGGTGAAAATAATACTTTTTGATTTTAATAAATACCCGGAATATATTTATTTTACCCGTAAGAGCCGGACGTGTGACGAAATGGATCTTTGCCGGGTAGATACTCGTACGGGAGAGGTTTTTGAAATTATTCACGAACGTTGTGAACCGCATTTTACAGAGCAATTGTTTGAATGTCGAATATTGAATGGTGGGGAGGATATTCTTTGGTGGTCAGAACGTTCCGGTTGGGGGCAATATTATCTTTATAACAAGGACGGGCAGTTGAAGAATCCGGTGACGACGGGTGATTTCGTGGCCGGGAGAATCATGGAGATGGACACGTTGGGGCGTAGTTTCGTGTTTGAGGGGTATGGCCGGGAGAAGGGGATTAATCCGGAGTATCGTCTTTTCTATAAAGTGAATTTTGATGGTTCCGATTTGACGTTGTTGACTCCCGGAGACGGGTTTCATTCTATTGATTTGGCTAAGAACGGGAAATATTTGATTGATAATTATTCTCGGGCGGATCAGGAGCCTATAGCCGAATTAAGGAACATGAAGGGAAGGAAAATCATGGAATTGGAACGTCCCGATTTGCGTTTGCTGTACGAGATGGGATGGAAGAAGCCGGAACGGATAAGAGTGAAAGCGGCAGATGGGATGACGGATCTTTATGGCGTGATGTATCGGCCGTTTGATATGGATACGACACGGAAGTACCCGATTATCGTGAACGTGTATCCGGGACCGCAAGAGAATTTTGTTCCACAGTCTTTCACGTTGGATGATAATGGAAACGAGTCTTTGGCTCAGTTGGGTTTTATCGTGGTGAATGTCGGCTTTCGGGGTAGTTGTTTTACCCGGGGACGAAATTACCACTGTTTCGGGTATGGAAATTTGAGAGATTATGCTTTGGCGGATTGCAAGTTCGTGGTCGAACAGTTGGCTAATCGATATTCTTTTATTGATTTGGATCGGGTGGGGATTTATGGACATTCCGGAGGTGGTTTTATGGCTGCAGTATCTATTCTGACGTATCCGGATTTCTATAAAGTTGCAGTTGCCGCATCCGGTAATCATGATAATAATATATACACGAAATGGTGGGGTGAGACTTATCATGGCGTGAAAATGCACGAAAAGAGAGTGAGAAAACAGGATAGCGTGGTATATTCGTTTGAATCCAAGATCCCGACAACAATTGAATTAGCCAAGAATTTGAAGGGGAAGTTACTGTTGATAACCGGAGATATGGATATTAACGTGCATATGGCCCATACAATCCGGTTGGCCAATGCATTGATGCAGGCAAATAAACGCTTTGATTTGATGCTTATTCCCGGGGCAGATCACGGCTTGGGTTCTCCATATTATGTGAATCTTATCCGATATTATTTTGTTGAAAATCTTTTAGGACAAAGGCTAAATAGTGCTGATATGGATAAGGTTGACTGACCATGTTTAAACGATCCTTTTTTGATTTTTTGCATTTTCAAGAAAGACGTTAAAATCTTGTGAGTACAAAAAAATTAAATGCCTGATAATTAGGTTAAGCTAAAAAGTGTTATCTTTGAATTACGAATAATTTCTTATTGAAAATAGTTGTCAAAAAAGGATCGTTTAATGACAGAGGAACAATGTGAGTATATTCGATTTTTGAATGGGGAAGTGCTTATTTTTAAGCACTTTTTTAAAGAGCATTTCTCTAAGTTTTTTGCCTTTACGTCTCGCTTTATTAATGATCCGTATGTGCGGGAAGATATAGTACAGGAAACTTTTATTGTTGTTTGGTCTCGGCATTTGAAAATGTTTGATTCTGAAGCATCCTTGCAGGCTTTTATTTATCGAACTCTTAGAAACAAGTGTTTAGATTATATTCGTCATGAAAAAATTAAAGAACGTTATTCTAGTGAATTCTCAAAAGAATTGGAAACCAGTGATTATTTAATGCAGGCAATCATAGATGAGGAGAGTCGTTTCTTAATTCACAAGGCGATACAATCATTAACCCCTCAAGTGCAGACGGTGATCAAATTGCATTTAGAAGGCAAGAAGAATAAGGAGATCGCGGAGGAAATGGGGATAAGTGAAACAACGGTGAAATTTCATAAATCGGTCGCTTATAGAGAATTGAATAAGTCTTTGGGACATTTGTTCTTAATAATTGCCATGTTATTATAGTTTTTGAAAAAAAGTAAAAAATTTACCTATACTGTTTTTTATCTCGATCGTTATTGGGAAAACGAGAGATAGATGAAAGAGATAATTCAGTATTTATTTATAGCTAAATTAATCTGTAAAGAACGAATTGCCGGGTTGGATAATTCGGAAAAAAGACAATTGGATTCCTGGAGGAGTGAGTCCAAGGAGAAGGAACATGTCTTTTTAAACTTACAAAGAATTTCCACGGAAGAGTTAGAAAAACGGTATGATGGGGTGGATGTCGATTTGAAATGGAAGAGTTTCAAGAAACGGCAACAACAAAGGAAGAGGAATATAAGAGTGGGAGTAGCAGTTGTGGCAAGTATTTGTTTATTAATAACAAGTGCATTGTGGTTGTGGTTGGGCACTTTAGGAGAGGAGCGAGTTGTACTGGCAGAACAGGGACAACAAAATAATGTTTGCCTTGTGTTGTCGACCGGAGAGGTGGTAGATATTTCGAACGTGGGACAAGATGAGGTAAAATTGGATAAAGGAACAAAACTTTATGAGGGGAATCGTTTGGAATATGTTCAACCGGATTCTTTGCATAAAAAGGAGTTGGAGTTTAACCAGTTGATCATTCCGAAAGGGACATTCTACCATTTGGTTCTTTCGGATGGAACAAAAGTATGGTTAAATGCAGATTCAAAGATAAAGTATCCGGTATCTTTTGGTCAAGATAAAAGGGAGGTCAGTTTGCGTGGAGAAGGTTACTTTGAGGTTGCCAAAGATAGTGCCCGTCCTTTTATCATGAGTACGGATAAAATGGATGTGAAGGTGCTGGGGACTACCTTTGACGTGAATACGTACGAGGATGAGGGAAAGTTTTGTCGTTTTGGTCGAGGGGCTTGTGGAAGTGTCTGCAGGGAAAGGGGAATCCCGGATCATCACCCCGGGGTATATGGCAGAGGTGGATATGCATGACGTGCAGGCTAAGATCCACGTTTCAAAATGTGACACGGAGCATTATATTGCTTGGAAGAGTGGTAATTTCAGTTTTAGGAATGCTTCGTTGACGGAAATTTTGAAACGAGTGTCCCGGTATTATGATGTAACCGTTATTCGAGAACAAGTATTTGAGGAGGAGTATTATACGGGAGATGTGTCAAGCGATGTATCGTTAGAGTCTTTGCTTGCCGTGATTGAGTCTTCAACTTCCGTGTCATTTAAAGTGGAACGCAAAATCGTCTATGTACAAAAGAAAAGAGATTAGGCTAATTGGTCTTTCCTAATCTCTTTAACGCAAAATGTTATATAGACATAACACACAAATATAGGTAAAAATGATGGTAGAAAAGTTTTTTTTCAGAAAATTCAACAAGTGTTGTGCATTTTTGATGCTATTGTTGTTTGCATCAGGCACGCTTTGGGCAGGGCATTCACCGGAAAAGATAACCTTGAAGGTGACCAATGAGAAGCTGGTTAAAGTGCTGGAAGAGATCAAAAAGCAATCCGGGTATAATTTCGTGTACAACGAGAAGTTCGTGAAGGATCTTGGCGGGATAACGGTAGATGTCAAGGAAGTCTCTTTGGATAGCGTGATGAAGGAAGTGTTGAAGGGGACGGGGTTGCGTTATCGAATTCAGGACCGGATTATTTTATTGGAGAGGGCTCCACAGGAATCATCCGGACGGAAGTTTAAGGTGATCCGGGGGAGTGTGAAAGATGAGGACGGGGCGCCATTACCCGGTGTTACGGTAATGATTAAAGGAACAACGATGGGCGTCTCAACGGATGCTACCGGGAATTTTGTTTTGGATATGCCGGATGGGTATCAGGTTTTACAGTTTTCTTTTATCGGGATGGAGACTCAAGAAGTTAAGCTAGGTGGTACGGATACTCAAGTGAATGTGGTGTTGAAGATGGCCGTGGGGCAGTTGGATGAGGTGGTTGTTTCCACGGGGTACACGCAGACGACTCAAAAACGAACCACGGGTTCCGTGGCCGTGGTGGGTAAAGAGGTGTTTGAAAATAAGGTGCCCACGTCGATAGATCAATTGTTGCAAGGACAGGTGGCCGGTGTGAGTATCGTGGCCAAATCCGGTCGTCCGGGTGAATCGGCAAAGATTCGGATTCGGGGAACGAATACGCTTACCGGGGATGCTGAGCCCTTATGGGTAGTTGATGGGGTGCCTTTGCAACGTAACATACCGAGTATTGAAAAAGGACGCATTAAAGCGGGAGATTTCAATGATATTTTTGCTAACGGTATAGCAGGGATAAATCCGAATGATATAGAAAATATTACCATATTGAAGGATGCTTCTGCTGCCGCGATTTATGGTTCAAGAGCCGCGGGGGGAGTTATCGTGATCACGACGAAAAGAGGTAAGGTCGGGAAAATGGCTGTGAATTATTCGGCTAATTTTTCGATGGTGATGAAACCGCAAAGAGATGGCGATTTGATGAATTCAAAACAAAAATTGGCTTGGGAGCAGGAGTTGTGGGATGAGTTTTCGGCAGATGGATTTACGAATGGAACGTATTATCCGGTGGTTGGTATTGTCGGAATGCTACGGGCCAATAAGCTGGGGAAAGACGGTAAGGTTTGGACCGACGAGGGGTTCGAACCGATGAGTGCCGCGGAGCAAGATGCTTATATAGCGGACTTGTCTAAAACCACAACGAATTGGTTTGACGAGTTGTTCCGGACAGCCTTTTCGATGAATCACTATTTGTCTTTATCAGGGGGAAGTGATATGGCAACATATTATGTTTCACTTGGTTATTCGAAAGATAACGGGATACTGAGAAAAACTTCTTACGATCGATACAGTTTGTCTACAAAGGTGAAATTGAATCCTCACGAGCGAGTTTCAGTAGATTTGGGAATTGATTTTTCTCAACAAAAATCAGATGGTTCCTCGTTGAATGTGAATCCTTTCCAATATGCTTATTTTGCCAATCCTTACGAGAAGCCGTATAATGAAGACGGCTCGTACAGGCCGGATTATACGTATTATAATCTGAATCAAATTAATGGCGGGCGAGAGGCCATACTTCCTGCCAACGGGTATAATATTATGCGGGAAATTAATGAAACGTCTAGTGTTGCAGATGATTATGCTGCCAATTTGATGTTAAGTTTGAATTACACGATTTCTTCAAAGTTCCGTTTTTCCGGTTTGCTTTCGTATAATTTTATCAATAATAAATCGGATAACATCAATGGTATTGATACGTATGCCGCTTTTAGAGATAAGCCTAGTGTATTGGACGATTGGAATAGCCGGAGAAGTTACGGGTCAATTACCCAATCTTCAGCTAATAACACGAATTATAGTGCGAGAGGGCAATTGAATTATTCGGATATTTTCAATTCGATTCATCGCCTGCAGGTATTGGCCGGAGCGGAAATACGAGGCTCTAAAGCGAAGAGTATTTACGAGAAACGTTATGGTTATGATCCCGTTACCGGAAATTCTTCTACCCCGGCCCCGGAAAAGACAGATGATAAGGTTGACTATAATAAGTTAGTGGATATGACGAATTTGATTGACGGGCTTTCCGGGCAATCTATCGAAGAAACTCGTTTCGCGTCGTTTTATGCTTCCGTGGATTATAGTTTGTATGATAAGTATATTGCCAGTCTCTCTTTCCGTACTGACGGGTCAAATAATTTCGGTAGTGACGAACAGTTTAACCCGACGTGGTCTTTAGGCTTGGCTTGGCACGTGGGTGACGAGCATTTCATGGAAAAACTTCGTCCTGTTCTTAGTCGTTTGAAGTTAAGTATGGCGATGGGATATACCGGGAACGTGAATAAAACGGAAAAGCCGGAGTTGATTATGTATTACTCAACCTCTTATCGGAAAACCGACTTGGAAAATCTTCGCATCGGAGAAGTTCGGAAGGCTCCCAATCCTCATTTGCGTTGGGAGAAAACGCGGGATATGAAAGTAGCTTTGGATTTCGGACTTTTTAATAACCGGATTAATGGTTTGGTTGAGGCATATTATCGTTTGAGCAAGGATCTCGTGACAAGTGTTGATGTCCCTTACATGACAGGATTCAGGGGGCAAGGTTATAATACTTCTCAGATCGAGAATAAAGGAATTGAGGCAACATTGCAGGCGCTTGTCTTTAAGTGTAGTGATTTTAGATTTAACGCTTCGGTAAATGTAGCCTGGAATAGTAATATTTTGAAACGTTACACGTCACCGATATCTTATTCGGCCAATAATTTTGTTGGGTATCCTCTAGGTTCGATTTTTGCGGGTAAATCAACGGGAATAAATCCGGAAACCGGGTTGTATAAATATAAGCTACGCCCGGATGCAGATATTTTGAAGCCGACAGATTTGAGTGATGTGAATAACTATATATTCTACAAGGGAACATCAACAGCTCCGGTAACGGGAGGTTTTAATTTTAGTTTCTCCTGGAAGACGCTCTCCCTGAATGTCGGCGGTGCTTATTCATTAGGAGGAAAGGTTGTGGATGAGATAACGTCACCGGTGAGTTATAACACGATAAGCGTTACGGGAATGTCATCGGGAGAAAAGATCCCGACGAGTGAAAATGATTTGTACGTGAATCATTTGAATGTGCGGAAAGACGTGACGAATCGTTGGACGGAGAATAACAGAACCGGAGTAAAGTATCCCAGGATTATCGATACGTATGGCGAAAGACTTTATTATGACCAGATTTCCCCGCCATCCAGTACGATTACCCGGGCAACCATGCTGGAGAATGTCTCTTTCTTGCGGGTGAAAAATATGTCGTTGTCTTATTCGTTGCCTTTGGATGTGGTGAGTAAAATGGGTGTTTCTTCTTTGAGTTTTTCCTTTATCCTGACGAATTTATTTACGATAACGAATTATTCGGGATTGGATCCGGAAACGCCCGGGGCCACTTATCCTTTGGCACGTTCCTGTTCATTTGGACTTAGTTTAGGCTTTTAATTTGTGTGATTATGAAGAATTTGAAAAATATAAGTGTGTTTTTAATCGTATTCTTTGCTTGTGTATCTTGTAAGGAGTACTTGGATGTGAAACCGAAAGGCGAGGTGATTCCTAAGACGGCTGAAGAGTTCGCTGCGTTGTTGAACAGTCATCTGAGCGAGATCGATGATGGTTATGATGATGCTATATTGGGCAACGCGATGGAAAAATTGGAATTCGAGTGTTTTAGTGATAACGTAGAGAATAGTTTGACAAAGAATGTCGTTGGAATGGGTGCTATTCCCAAATATGTGGGCGACCGCTTGAATTCGTTTAAGTCTGAATACGAGAAGTTGTATGCCTTGATCAGGAATTGTAACTTGGTGATACACGAAATGAAAGAGACTGACACGGAGATGGCAAAGGCATGTTATGCCACGGCCTATACGCTGCGGGGTGTCGCTTATTACAATCTGATGCGTCTTTTCTGTGAACCTTATAACAAGCAAAAGGCAGACGAACAATTAGGACTTTCAATCGTGACGCGTTTTGATATGGAAGCACGCCCGAAACGGTCAAGTCTGCAGGAAGTTGTGTCGCTTATAGAAGAAGATTTAAAGAAAGGGATTTCTTATAATTCCCAATCGGAAATTTATCGTTACACGGTGGATGTGGCCAAAGCTTATTTGGCTAGACTATATTTTTGGTCACAGAATTGGGAACAGGCGATACCCGTGGCCAAAGAAATATTGGAGGCCTATCCCTTGGTGGAGGGAGCAGAGTATGTTGAAATGCTCTCTGCTCAACATGCCCGGAAGGGTAATATTCTTTTGCGTTCTTACATGTTGTCTCATACGAGTGGTGATCAGAACTATAATGGAGCCAAAGGGTATTTAGCCGTGAAACCTGTAAGTAAAAGTTTTATCGATCTATTTGTTGAGAAAGAGCAAGATGTTCGGTATTCGTTTTTGTTTAACAATAAACGAGAGGCACAGAAGGTTCCGTTGGCTTGCGTCAGAAGCGCGGAGATGTGTTTGATCATGGCGGAGTCGTATGCTTATTTGAATCAAACACGAGAGGCGCTTGAGTATTTGAATTTGTTGAGGTCAAAACGGATTTCGAATTATACTCCCTATACCATGGGGAATTTACCTGCCGTGGATGAGCTTGCTTTGGTCCGGGTAAATGCGGAAGGAGGGGCTTTTACCCCATTATTGTGGGCGATACATTGTGAACGACGGAAAGAGTTGTTCATGGAAGGTGATCGTTGGTTCGACTTGAAACGGAACGGATGCCCGGAGTTTTGGATTGCTAAAGACGGGCTTAAATATGAGACGAAACAATTTATGTATACCGCACCGATTCCTTCGAGGGATATTGATTTGATCCCGGGAATGATTCAAAATGAAGGTTATGTCAAGTAATGAAAAGGAGGTAAGTATGAAAACAAGAATAATATTGATGGGTTTAGGGTTTGTTTTGTTGTCTTTTTGTGGAGGATGTGATAAACCGGATGATGTCCCGCCGCGTATTTTGACAGAAAGTCAGGATTACCAGTTGCCTAAAGCACGACCGCTGACTTTGGAAGAACGAGAAGAGATACGGTTGCTGAAAGAGGAGTATAATAACGCGATTCAAGGGTTGTAATAGCTAAAGATTAAAGAGAAATATGATGAAGAATATTATATCGATTGCCTGCCTGCTGTTGTCGATGTGCTTTGTAGCATGTAACGATGATGACAGTGAAGAGAAAGGGCCTCAACTGGCTTTTTCGAAATTGATCTATACATTGGATGCAGAGAATCCTTTGGAGGTGGAGATTCAGGTTTCCGAACCGGTACAAGCGAATACATCGGTTAAGTTTAACGTGCGGGGTGTTGCCGTTCAGGGGGAAGAGTATGAACTTTCGGCTGATGAGTTTGTTATTCCCGCGGGAGAAAGCACCGCTAGTATTACCGTGACTCCCAAGAATAATTTCGAGGGAGGAAAAACGATAAAATTGGAATTGAGTCCGGTAGAGGGGTATGTATTGGGAGAATATAATTTTACGTTGATTGAAGTGCTTACTAAAGGACAGTTAATTTGTGCTTTTGCAGAAGAGAACTACGTGTTACCCGGAGAGCTTGAGGTTCGTATGAATGCAAAGGATGCAAATACGGGGAAATATTTCTCGGCGAGTACGGATACAAAAGTTCCTTTCATCGTGGGGAAACATTCAACGGCCATAGAACATGTGCATTATGAATTTGTGGATAATCCCGATAAAATGTTTGTTATTCCGGCCAAAAAGAGTTATGGTACAATAAAGATTAAGTTTTTGAAATGGGAAGAGGGAAAAACGACCTTGTTTTTATTAGTTCCGGATGGGAATGATCGAGTGCTGCCGGGAGATGTGGATCAAACTGAGATTTATATAAAGGGGATGACAACGCCTGATCGTTTGGTCGGAAAGTGGGCTTTCAAAGAGGTAACGTCAATAGAGTATCTGCGAGAGAATAATTGGTACGGGGGATTGGACGAGGTGGCACATTTACCGGAAAATAATTTACCGACGGATATATTAGAGTTTGTGGACGGCGGGGCAAAGTTAAAAGTTCATGCAACGGGAGATATGGCGAAATATTTTAGGGATTGCGATGTAAAGTTCTTGAGGGAACAACAGTTATATTTGTATGAACTTGCCGGAATAGGTCGGCCGCCTATGGTTACTGCTTCTATGTTGGAATTGAGTCAAGCAAATGTGAATTTCTCTGGTACGAATGAAAAGTTAAGAGCAGTACAAGTCGGTTTTAGATTGTTGGATGATAAAGAGACTTTGGAAGTGACCGTGTTGGATTATGAACCTACTGACTTTCTGTATGATACATATAAGAGCAATGCTGATTATGCGGCAGAAGGCGATTTCCCGATGGATTTTCATATGGTTCGATATCATTTTACTAAAGTGAAATAGACGATGAAGTGGTATATAGCTTTATGGATTGCATGCTTGTGGGCATGCAATCCTATTCATGGGGTGAAGGTTTCGGGAGATTTGCTTCATTATAAAGTAGATAAATTGTATTTTGAAATCTGCGGACAAGACACAACCATTACGGTGGCTTTAGACAGTACGGGAAATTTTGAGACGATCTTGCCGTTAAAAGAAGCAGGATACGTGCGCTTGGCAAATGGAAAGGCTGCTTTTCCTCTTTATTTGTTGCCGGGGAAGAGCGTACGCTTGAAGATGGATATGAAGAGGGTGCAGGAGGGCGATTATGAATCTGTTGAATTCTTGGAGGGTGATAACCCGGAAACCCGAATGATGGTTGATTATTACCAAAAGCAGTGGTTCCCGTCAACACAAGAGATGTTTGTACTCCCGCCGGATGATTTTAAACAGTTCATGGATTCCATTGTACGTTTTAATGATCGTATTATTTCAGCATTCGTGGAAAAGAACACGTGCGATCCGGCATTTGTACAATTATTTCGAATGCAGGTAAAAGTGCCGTTGGCGGCCTCTTATTTTTATTATCCCATGTATCACTCCTTGTTAAATCGGGAAGACAAAAGTGAGACGCCTGCCGATTTCAATATATTTGATCGGATGCTGCCGAAAAATGATATAAATGTTTACCGGAGCGTGTATCGCTATAAGATTTACGAAGTTTCGTATTGGAATAATTTGCTGGGTGAAAAATTAGCTGATTTGATGTCCGAGCCGGAACGATTCGTGAATGCTTATATAGACGAGTTGAACAAATTGGGCTTGCATGAGCAGATTCGGGATGATATAGGAAATAATTTCGTTATGCAGTATTATCATGAATTGCCGGTGGAAGCCGCGGCGATATTGAAAAACAGGTACAAGGAAATTGTAGTTAATCCGAAGTACGTGAAAGAAATAGAACGTGTTTTTCAAAATGTTTTGCCCTAAAAGAATTTTCAACTTTCAATTAATTGCTTATCTTTGCACCCGCTTATCGAGAATAGGCAAGTAATTAATCAGTTAAAATTAAAAAGAATGGCAACTAAAATTAGATTAGCAAGACACGGTCGTAAAGGACGTCCGTTCTACCATGTAGTGGTAGCAGATAGTAGAGCACCGCGTGATGGTCGTTACATTGAAAGAATCGGTTCTTACAAC
>ERZ779725.1366-NODE-1366-length-13542-cov-2.978572_pt1 | contig 13542 bp, 14 predicted proteins | sample MGYA00511890_ERZ779725 | MGnify/ENA primary metagenome ERZ779725 (study PRJEB29588, sample SAMEA2148549) | human gut metagenome | biome: human gut; feature: human-associated habitat; material: faeces | place: Denmark | collected 2008/2010 ...
CATGACCTTCAAGGGCAGAGAATTAACTGTGGAAATCGCCGCCGCAAAAGTAAAACCGGAGGTCAAAAAGAAAAAAATGAGGTCAAAGTATTGATTTTTTTGACGATATATGTTATAATCAATCTGTGAGTTATTTTTAGGCATTGAAGCTTTCGATGCCTTGGCGGACAGGTGGTTTATATTAAATGGCTATTGACGAATTGGAGGTTATAAGATTCAGAGGCTTGGTGAAGCTTCCGGTTTTGAAGTTCAATCTTATAAATGTTATTGTTTCGCCCGGTAATTTCGGCAAAACCTCACTTTTACAAGCTATATATACTTCTATGGGATATGACCACGGAGAGCAGATTATGCATGCGGCATCGTTTTTCAAAAACACAAGATGCCGTGATTTTGATTATTTTAAACAGCTTGTAAGTCCGTATGAAAACGATATTTTCGGTTATAACCTTTCGGTTTGTTCCAACGGAATACATATAAATAAGCGTATGCTGGGAAGATTTGAAACCGATAAATGCTTCAAAGGCTCTTATTTTGCCGATGTTAATAACGACGCATTAAATTTTTTCAATAAATATAAGGGCAACGTTTGCTTCAGAAGAGACGAAAAAGTGAAAGTAAATCCGAAGGTTGTTTATCCCGATTTCGCCTATTTTGATTTTGACAGTAATTACCGTCCGCTTCCGACAGGCTTAAAGGATCCCGATATAAAGGCTTTTGCGCTGAATTATTTAAGCTGGCTGGATAAAGATGTTCACGGGATTTTTATGAGGGATCATAAATTTTGGATACGGCATTTCAAGCTTGGCAATATTCCTGCGGAAATGTTTGGAAGCGCTGCGCTCAAATTTATAGAGTTCTGCGAATTTTGCAGTAAAAACAAGGGGAAAACCTTGTTTGTTGACAATATCGACAGTTATTTAACACCTCCCGTTTGGCATGATTACTGCGAAATGCTTCTTGCCGCTCTGACAGTAACGGGCTCGCAGGTTTTCATGACAGCACGCTCAAGAGAGTTCGGCGAACTCGCTGTTGAACGCATGAAGCAGGCGCTTCATTACGACAAAATCAATTACATCAATATCCGCCGAACCGAGGACGACAAAATAACCGCCGACTACAAAGAAGGCTACAACACCCGCTTGGACATAATCAAGAAAATGCTGATTTATTACGAAGATTAAGAAAAGGAAAGACAGTTTATGAGTATATACGTAAACGTATTGGTTATATTGCTTTTGATTAAATATTCTCTGAATCATTGGCCGAATATCGAGCAAGCTAAAATCCAGAAAATATTTCTTGTTGTATCATCAATAATTTTGGCACTTTTTACGGGACTTAGGGATCAGTATACAGGTTCGGATACGTTGGGGTATGGCACAACGTTTTTAACTTTGAGGAAATATGGTGATTTTTGGAAGGCTGTTGAATTGAGAGCAAAAAACGGAGAGTACGGCTATGGATTTTGGAACAGATTTTGGGGAGGAATAACAGGGAATGTAAATGTATATTTTACAGTTACTGCCGCTGTTTTTGCAGTATGTCTTGCGATATACATTTATAAGAATTCTCAAAATCCGTTTTTTTCTATGATTTTATATGTTTGCACGGAGCTTTTTGGATTTCAAATGACCGGAATGCGCCAAGCTATGGCTATGGCAATTCTGCTTATAAGTATTGAGTTTATAAAAGAGAGAAAATTAATATGTTTTTTGATAACGGTTTATATAGCTTCTTTATTTCATAATTCAGCATTATCTTTTGCCCTGGCATATCCTATAGCATATTTGAAAATGAATTTTAAAACATTTTCTTTGTATAGTATGGGATTTGTGTTTTTTGCGTTTTACAGTAAGTCAATAACAAAGTATTTAATGAATAGAACAAGTTATGATGTATATGATAACACAACACTAAACGGTCTTTCTGATAAAATGGGTGGGATTACAGTAATAGGAATGTTGTTTTTAACAATAATACTTTGCTATATTTTTAATAAACAATTGCTTCAAAATAGATTTAATGCTTTGTTTTTTAATTTAACGATATTCTCTCTTTTGACATATATATTAAGATATGCTAATCGAATATTTGAGCGTGTAAGTTTTTATTATCAATTTGCGTTTATAATTTTGCTTCCTAATGTTATTGAAGCAATTCCCGATGATAAAACCCGAAAAACCGTTTACACCTGTGCGATAGCACTTGCATGTGCGTTGTTTTTCTATCGTTATCAAATGAAAGGTACGAGTTATTACGGTTTTTTATGGAAATATTAGGAGATTTTTATGAAATATATAGGTTACTATGTTACAAAACCGAACAGGCGCAGTATGAGTGTTGCGGCGACAAATAAAATGAATTATATTGCAAGAGCGCTTAACGATATAGGGGAGAATGTTGAAATTATAGCCTGCGGCACAACTGCAAACGAGAATATTCCAAAATGCCGCGAAAAGCTTTACGATAAAACAACTATAAAATTCTTCAAGACGCATAAATTGAGCAAGCATAAATTAGTAAGGATTTTTCAGTATATATACCAAAATATTACGTTGTTTACATACCTCTTAAAAAATACAAAAAAAGCTGAAAAGGTAATGGTTTATCATTCTCTCGGCCTTATGCGCTGTGTTTATTTTGCAAAAAAACTGAAAAAATTTAATATGATACTTGAAGTTGAAGAAATATATAACGATGTTGCGAAAAAATCAAACGCTTCCGTAAAAACAGAACGAAAATTTATAGCTTACGCAGATTCATACATATTTCCGACAGGATTGCTTAACGAAAAATTAAATAAAGGCGGTAAGCCATATGTACTTATACATGGAACATATCAAGTTGAAAAGGATAGAAAAGCCTCGTTTAACGATGATAAAATCCATGTTGTTTATGCGGGAACGTTTGATCCGCGCAAGGGCGGCGGGGTGCAGGTGCTCTTTCGCTAAACTATACGGTTCATATCTGCGGTTTCGGAAGCCCGAAGGATACAGAAGAGCTTAAAGCAAAAATTGATGAAATAAATAAAAATTCCAAAGCGAAGGTCGTATTTGAAGGGCTTCTTACGGGAGAAGATTATATAAGCTTTTTACAAAAGTGCGATATAGGCTTAAGCCCTCAAAATCCCGACGCTGAATTTAACGCAACCTCTTTTCCGTCAAAAATTCTTTCATATATGGCGAACGGATTAAGAGTTGTAACGGTAAAAATTCCCGCTGTTTTTGAATCGAAAATCGGGAAAAATGTTTACTATTATGAAGAGCAAACACCTGAAGCCGTTGCGGAAGCAGTTATGAATATCGATTTAAACGACGGCTATGACGGAAGAAAAAGAATAGCGGAGCTTGATAAAGAATTTCAGGAAGATATTAAAAAATTAGTAAATTAAAGAGAAAAATATTTATGCTGAAAATCAACATTATTGTAAAATTAATTTTGGAAAAGGATATTAATGAACTTGAAAGTGTTGGAACGATGGCTGGCAAGAGAATTTGTTCTGAAAAATAAAAATAATGTTACCCAAGCAAAGAAAATAATAAAAATGATAAAAAACTACAGGAGAGATTAATATTGAAAGTTTTATGGTTGTGTAATATAATGCTTCCTCGAATATCCGTTGCTTTAAATGAAAAATTTAATAATATTGGAGGCTGGCTTACCGGACTGTCTGAAGGGTTGATAAAAAAAGATAATATTGAATTGATTATTCTGTTTCCGTATTCAAAGCTTTTATCAGGTACAGATAAAACTGTTAAATATTATAGCTTTTTATCCTGTAATCCAACAAAATATAATTATGAAATAAAAAAACGTTTTGCAGAAATAATTCATTCTGAAAAGCCTGACATTATACATATCTTTGGAACTGAATATGTACATTCACTTATTATGACAGATGTATGTTGTGAAAATAAATTAATAAATAAGACAATAGTTAGCATTCAAGGATTGGTTTCAGTTTATTCAAAGCATTATTATGCAGGATTGGAATCTAAGGTTATAAACGGATATTCACTTGTTGAATTTAAAACGGGAAATAATATAAAAAAAGCTGCTAAAGATTTTGAAAAAAGAGGAATTTATGAAATTCAAACTATAAAAAACGTACAGCATATAATCGGAAGAACAGATTGGGATAAAGCTTGCTGTAAAATGATAAATCCGAATATAAATTATCATTTTTGTAATGAAACGTTAAGGTCATCGTTTTATAAAAATGAATGGAAAATTGATAAAATAAAAAAACATTCCATTTTTGTAAGTCAATGTAGTTACCCGATAAAAGGATTTCATATTATGATTAAGGCAATGAGTGAAATTATTAAGTATTTTCCTGATAGTTGTTTATATACAACCGGGAAGGATTTGATAAATGTTTCGGGTATAAATAAATTGAAACTGACATATTATCAAAAATATTTAAGAAAGCTTATTTTTAAATATAATTTACAAAACAATGTAGTATTTTTAGGTTCATTGAAGGAGGAGCAAATGTGTTCTCAATATTTAAATTCACATATTTTTGCTTCTTGTTCGTCAATTGAAAATTCGCCTAATTCTGTTGGAGAGGCTATGATATTGGGAACTCCGGTAGTATCTTCTGATGTTGGTGGGGTAAAAAATATGCTTATTCACAATGAGGAGGGATATATATATCCGTTTGATGAATACTATATGCTTGCATATTACATAATGAAAATTTTCAAAAATGATGACTTGGCTTTGAAACTTTCCGGCAACGCAAGATGTCATGCACGAAAAACGCATGATGAACATACAAATACCGAACGGTTGTACCAAATTTATACGAAATTATAAAGTTTAAGTAATTTTGAACATTTAAGAAAGGGAAAAATATGTTTAATAAATTAAAAAAGATACTGCGTGAGAATAAGTTTTTAGGAAAACCATATTTAATTCTTCAACATTGGTATAGTAATATTAAATTGCAGTTTAAAAATATAAAAAACTATTTTAAATATAAGGCTCGAATTAAAACGGCAAAAAAATATAATCGAAATATTTTTTATTTAGGAATACCGGCACATAATAATTTAGGCGATTTAGCACAAGGTGTTTGTATTAGAGAATGGCTTAATCAACATTATTCAAAAATTAATATAATTGAAGTGGAAACAGATGCAATAGTGAATACTAATCTGTCAGTTCTCAAGTTTTTTAAAAATGTGTTTAATGTTGATAAAGATATAATTGTGTTTCAAAGCGGATATACACCTACCGATTTAGGAGGGCATGCCGATGAACTTCATAGGACAATAATAAAATGTTTTCCGAAAGCGAAAATCATTATGATGCCGCAAACAATTTATTTTGTTGATAAAAATAATGAAAAAAGAACATCGGAGATTTATAATTCTGCTGAAAACATGCTTTTTTTAGCAAGAGATCGAGTATCTTATGAAATGGCGCAAAGGATGTTTCCGGATATAAAAACGGCAATTTATCCCGATATTGTTACAACTCTAATAGGAAGTAAAAAATACAAAAATAGCCGTGAAGGAATAATGATGTGCTGTAGAAATGATGGAGAAAAGTTTTATTCAGACTGTGAAATGAATGAATTAAAAAGCAAATTGAGTTTATTATGTCGAGTTGATATGGGAGACACAACAAAAAATATAAAAACATCGGAAATTGTAAATAAAGCAGAATATTATATAAAAAAAGAAATTGAAGAATATTCAAAATATAAGTTAATAATAACAGATAGATACCACGGAACAATATTTTCATTAATTGCTTCAACTCCCGTTATTGTCATAAAGACAACTGATCATAAAGTAATAACAGGAACTGAATGGTTTAGGGGTGTATATGATGATTATGTATATTTTTCAAAAAATTTGGATGAAGCGTATGAGACTGCGGTTAAACTTTTAAACAAAATAGATTATCAGGCTTTAAAACCGTATTTTAAGGAAAAATATTATGATAATTTACATATGTTGTTTGATGAAAGCGGGGGTAATGGTGAGTAAAATTTGTGTTAAGGATTTTTGTACAGGCTGTTCAGCATGTGCAAATATATGCAAGCACTTAGCTATAACAATGAAAATTGACGATAAGGGTTTTTTATATCCTGAAATCGACGAAAATAAATGTATTGGTTGTAAGTTGTGTTATCGGATTTGTCCACACAACGTGAAGGTTGCAAGATACAATAATTTAGCGGTATATGCAGCTTATAACAAAAATTTAAGACAAAGGAAAAATAGTAGCTCCGGGGGAGTTTTTCCGTTAATGGCAAAATATATTATAGACAATGGAGGGGTTGTCTTTGGTGCAATATGGACGGAGGAATTTTCCGTGAAACATATATGCATTAAAAATATAGATGAAATTTATAAATTTTCGGGAAGTAAATATGTGCAGAGCTATGTGGGAACAGTCTTTTTGGAAGTAAGAAGATATTTGAAGGAAAATAAAAAAGTTTTATTTTCAGGCACGCCTTGTCAAATTGCTGGGTTAAAAGCTTTTTTGGGAAACAAGGCTGATGATGGTAACTTGGTTACCGTTGATCTGATTTGCCACGGCGTACCTCCTTACAAACTTTTTAAGCAATATTTAAGGGAACTAGAACCAACAGAGAAAATTAAAAGTATTAATTTACGATATAAAAAGCCGGGATGGAGCTATAGTAGTGTACAAATACTTTATGAAAATAAAGAATATTTATGTCCAAGTGTTAATGACCCTTATTTTTGTTTGTTTAATTTCAATTATTCTTTAAGAGATGTTTGTCATAAATGTGAATATGCATCATCGGAAAGATGCGGAGACATTACTTTATCTGACTTTTGGGGTTATAGCCCGCAGAAATTAAAGATGTACGCATATGATAATGGGATTTCCAGTATTTTGATTAACTCAAAAAAAGGATTTTGGTTATTTGATAATATAAAAAATGACTTGAATTACGAACAAAGAAATATAAATGATGTAAAGTTGGGAAATAAATGTTTAGAAAAACCATTTGAAGCACCTAATAACGTTGAGGAGTTTTGGAACGATTTTTTAATGGGAAGGCATAACATTTCTTTATTAGCTGATAAATATGTTACAAAAAGGTATGAGCAACCTAAGTATTATAGATTAAAATTAATAGAAAGAAAAAGCAGGCTTTTTGTAAAAAAATCATTAAATTTTTTGAAAGGAAAAAAGAGATGAAAAATTATTCGCGGACTCAAAACGCAATGCTTAATGTTGCTGTTGGTTATATATGTCAGATAGGAATGCTCCTTTTGTCTTTGTGGAGTAGAAGCTTGTTTTTGAGATATTTGTCCATAGAATATTTGGGAATTAATGGTTTATATACCAATATTCTTTCGGTACTTTCTTTGGCAGAATTAGGATTAGGCAATGTTGCGGTATTTGCGTTATACAAGCCTGTTGCTGATGGGAATATACCTTTAATTAATTCTTTAGTAAAATATTTGAAAAGAGTATATTTTACTATTGCAATAACTGTTTTAACTATAGGCTTATTATTGATTCCCTTTCTAAAATATATAATAAAAAGCGATTTAAGTACTAGAGATTTAACTCTGTATTATATTCTATTTTTGTTGAGTACGGTTGTTACGTATTTAGTAGGACATAAAGTTGCGTTGATATGTGCTTATCAGGAGAATCGGTTGCAGAAAACTATTGAACTGGTAAAAAGTTTTATAGTACAAATATTACATATTATAATTCTTATATTTTTTCCTAATTACACAGTATATGTTTTAATATCTGTAATATGTGCATATATCGGAAATGGAATTTTGAATTATATTACAAACAAAAAATATTCATATTTAAAAAGACAAGATGAGTGTGTTGATATAACAAAAGAAAAAGCAAGAATAAAGAAGGATATCCTTTCTACAGCTTTATATAAATTTGGGACGGTTTTTATTAATAATACAGATAATATTTTAATATCAATGATTGCAGGTATTAATGTTGTAGGACTTTATTCAAACTATTATACAATTGTCATTGCATTACAAGGGTTTATTTCAATTATAGCAACAACTTTAGTTAATGGGATTGGTAATTTAAACACTGAAAATGATGCGAGGCGAATGAATAGTACATTTAATATTATGTTGTATATATTCCATTTTATTGCTGCGTATGGCGGAATTTGTTTGTTTTTATTATTTAATCAATTTATTCCTATTTGGCTTGGCAAGGAATATACTTTGGATATGTATACTGTTTTTATAATATCATTTAATTTTTACTTGACTAATGCAATAAGCCCTGTGTGGATGTATAGAGAAGCGACTGGGATGTTTTCAAAAGTAAAATATTTAATGTTGATTACAGCTTTACTAAATATTATATTATCAATTTTGTTAGGCATATACTGGGGGATATTTGGTATTTTGGTTGCTTCGGCATTGTCAAGAATTTTGAGTTCATTTTGGTATGAGCCACAATTGTTATATAAAAATGTATTTTATATTTCAACTTTCCAATACTGGAAAAGGCAGGGGATATATTTTTTAGGAACTGCCTTTTCGTGTATTATTTGTTGGTATATTTCCGTATTAGTTCCTAAAACTTTTATTTTTATAATATTTCAAGGTGCAGCATATTTTATCATATGTATAATCGTATTTTTTATAATAGATGTAATACTAAAAGACTTTGTTTTACGCGAAATTGTTAGTCGTTGTAGAATTTTAAATTTGAAAAAAATATAATAATCGTTAGTTTTTCTCGGGGGTGATACGTTGCTTAATGAATATAAAATTTTGCTGGAGCTGGTGAGCGCCGGAGCTGCGGGGCGGGAGCCTGCGGTTTCGGAGAAGGTATCGGACGAGGTGCTCACGTTAGCTAAAGAAAACGGAGTTTTCGGGATTGTTTTACCTGCCGCAAAAAAGCTTTATGACAGAGGACTTTTGGAAATCAGCGATGCCGAAATGAAAGAGCAAATTTCCGCTATGGCGGAAAAGGTTATAAATTATTCGCGCCGGCAATATGCCGTAAATAAGGTAATGAAACAGCTCTCGGTGCAGGGGATTTCCTGCGTTATGCTAAAGGGCGATATTCTCGGGGTGATGTATAAAAACCCCGACTTAAGAATGTCGGGCGATACCGACCTTCTTATCGATATAAAAGACGAGAAAAAATGCCTTAACTTCTTTAAAAATGAGGGAGCGTACGTCAAAAAACGCACACCGTCAAATAATCAGTCCGTTATAGTTCACCCGACGGGCGGAACGTTTGAAATTCATGTTTCCATGGATACAAAGCAGATTTCCGAAGTGTGGTATGACGGCACGCCTGCAATAACCGAGCCTTTTCGTGAGGTAACGGTAGGTGGTGCATATACCTACCAAACGCTTGGCTATACGGATGGTGCGGTTAGTCTTGCTTTTCATTTTGTAAAGCACTTTGTTGGCGGAATCGCACACATAAGAATGATAACCGATATGCTTCTTTATTTCAGCACGTATCATGACCAAATAGATTTTGAACGTTTTTGGAATACGATTGACCGCTTAAAATACGGAAAAATTTTCAGAAGTCTTATGTATATAGGGTATGAATATTACGGCTTTAAAAATTTGGAGGCAAGCGAGGAATACAAGGCTTTTGCCGATAAGCTTCTTTGCGATATCGGAGAATGCTGTGCCTACGGCTATGAACGCTTGGAGGAAAGTGGAGGCATTTACCAAGAGTATTCGCGCCGTCGGTATTCGACCTTTAAAAACGGCGATTACAAAAAATATCAAATAAAGATACTTATTTTGGACGCATATACGCTTATTTTTAAGGATAAATATGAAATGATGAAGCTGTATCCGATACTTTTAAAGCGTCGGTATTTGCTGCCGTTTATGTATATTTACCGAGCGTTTTCATGCGTTGGAAATGTGATTTTCGGACGAAGCAGGAAAAAGACAGAGAAGCGCGACGAGAAACTGAAAGAGCTTCTTAATGAAAGAATGAAGCTTATAAACGAGCTTGACATGATATAGGCAGGGAACGTGCCGTGGTGTCGTTCCGCATGTTCGCGCAAACCTACAAAAAACAGAATGGTTATGATTATGGGAAAGATAAAATATATTTTTGCATGGCTTTTTATACTCTTTACGGCAGCCGCAATATTTATGTTTTCAAGCCAGCCGTCCGAAAAATCGTCGGACGTCAGCAATTCCGTTTCGGAAAAGCTTTTTTCGGGCGAAATCGAGAAAAAATATTCCGAGGAATTAAATAAACAGTACGGTCATGAGCTGAAAAGAGAAACAAGACTGAAAATTTTTAACGGATTTGTCAGAAAAAACGCACATTTTGCGATATTTTTTCTTTTCGGAATATCCGCATACAATCTTATGCGTTTATATATAAAAAATAAATATTACGCAGCGCTTACCGCCCTTGGCATAAGCGTCTTATATGCCTGCTCCGATGAATTTCATCAGCTTTTTGTTGAGGGACGGGGCGCAGGAATATTAGACGTTTTTATCGATTCGGCAGGCGCGCTTTGCGGTATTATATTGTTTGTTGCCGTTTTGGCGGCAATAAGAAAGTGGGGAAAGAGAAATGTTTAAAAACAAAACGCTCCTTATAACGGGAGGAACAGGTTCATTCGGAAATGCGGTATTAAACCGTTTTTTGGATACCGAAATAGGTGAAATCAGAATTTTTTCGAGAGATGAGAAGAAGCAGGACGATATGCGCCATGAATATCAGGCGAAATATCCCGATTTAAGCGGAAAAATCAAGTTTTATATCGGCGATGTAAGAGATATACGAAGCGTCAAAAACGCTATGCACGGCGTGGACTATATTTTCCATGCGGCGGCATTGAAGCAGGTTCCGTCATGCGAGTTTTTCCCGATTGAAGCGGTAAAAACAAACGTCTTGGGAACGGATAACGTTCTTACGGCGGCAATCGAGGAGGGCGTAAAAAAGGTTATATGTCTGTCAACCGATAAAGCGGCATACCCCGTTAACGCTATGGGAACGTCTAAGGCAATGATGGAAAAGGTATTCGTTGCGAAATCAAGAACGGTTAAACCAGAAAATACGCTTATCTGCGGAACACGTTACGGTAACGTGCTTTGTTCGCGCGGAAGCGTTGTTCCGCTTTGGATAGAGCAGATTAAAAACGGCGAGCCGATAACGCTTACAGCGCCTGATATGACCCGTTTTGTAATGTCTTTGGAGGAGGCAGTCGAGCTTGTTGTGTTCGCATTCCAAAATGCGCAGAGCGGCGATATAATGGTACAAAAAGCGCCTGCCTGCACAATTGAAGTGCTTGCACAGGCTGTAAAAGCGCTTTTTGATAAAGAAAACAAGAGCGAAATCAAGATTATCGGAATCCGCCACGGCGAAAAAATGTATGAAACGCTTCTTACAAATGAAGAATGCGCAGGCGCAATCGATATGGGCAATTTCTACCGTGTACCTGCCGATAAGAGAGATTTGAATTATGATAAATATTTCAAGGAGGGCGACGAAAAGCGCAATCCGCTTACCGAGTTTAATTCCAATAATACAGAGCTTCTCACGGTAGAGCAGGTTAAGGACAAGCTCCTTACCTTGAAATACATAAGAGAAGAGCTTGAACATTTTGAATAAAATCAGATTCGTGCCTTATGACACGGAAAGGAACGGACAGAATTATGAAAATTCTTATTACGGGCGCAAAAGGCTTTGTGGGAAAGAATTTTGCGGCTACGCTGAAAAATATAGCTAACGGTAACGATAAATCGAGAGGAATTGACAAGGAAAATTTAGAGATATTCGAGTATGATATAGATTCCGACCCGAAAAGCTTATCGGAATACTGCGAAAAAGCGGACTTCGTATTTCATCTTGCGGGAGTAAACCGCCCAAAGGACGAAAGCGAATTTATGAAGGGAAATTTCGGCTTTACGTCAACCTTGCTGGATACGCTCAAAAAATATGATAATAAAGCGCCTGTGCTTATCACGTCTTCGATTCAGGCATCTCTCGACAATCCTTACGGAAAGAGCAAAAAAGCGGGTGAGGAGCTTATGTTTAACTACGGACGCGAAAACGGAGTTAAAACGCTTGTGTACCGCCTGCCGAATGTTTTCGGAAAATGGTGCAGACCGAATTATAACAGCGCCGTTGCGACGTTTTGCAATAATATTGCAAACGATTTGCCGATAACGGTAAACGACAGGGCACACATGATGCACCTCGTTTATATCGACGATATTGTAGACGAATTTATCTGCGCCATAAAGGGGCAGGAGCATAAAAACGGCGACTTTTGCGAGGTTCCCGTTACGCATAAAATAACGCTCGGTGAAATTGTCGATTTGCTTTATTCCTTTAAGGAAAGCCGGCGGAATTTGAGTATTCCGAATCAGGCGGACGCATTTTCAAGGAAGCTTTATGCAACATATATAAGCTATCTTCCGAAAAACGAGTTTGCATATCCGCTTAAAATGAACGTTGACCCCAGAGGCTCGTTCACGGAATTTTTGAAAACGGACGAATACGGACAAGTTTCCGTTAATATTTCGCGTCCTCATATCGTAAAGGGCAACCATTGGCATCATACGAAAAACGAAAAATTCCTTGTTGTAAGCGGTAAGGGCGTTATACGCTTCAGACACCCCGAAAGCGACGAAGTAACGGAATATTTCGTAAGCGGAGATAAGCTTACGGTTGTGGATATACCCACAGGCTATACGCATAATATAGAAAATCTGGGCGATACGGATATGGTTACGATTATGTGGGCGAACGAAAAGTTTGACCCCAATAAGCCCGATACCTATTTTTTGGAGGTTTAATTAATTTTCCGCACAAACCTGTGAAAAAACCATAACGGCACGGAAAGGAACAAACGGAACAATGAATATAAAAAAGAAATTAAAAAACAATAGGACGTTTATATGGCTGTACAATAAAATCTTTAATAAGTATAACATAAAAAAAGGAAACAAGCTTATATTGCGGAGATGCCGCACGGGGGGGGGTATCTTCACTGTAAAAGGGGTTAATAACACCGTTATTATCGACGCCGGAGCTATACTGAAAAATCTGCAAATAGATATTTTCGGAAACAATAACGAAGTATTTATAGGAAAAAACGTAATTGCGCATGACTTAAAGATTTGGCTTGAGGATGACAATAACAAAATAAATATTTCCGATGATGTTACGGTTTCGGGAAATACTTCTCTCGCTTGTATAGAAGGGACGGAGATTTTCGTAGGGAAGGATTGTATGCTGTCCAGTAATATACACATAGTTACGGGAGACAGCCATTCGCTCATGACATTATCGGGAGAAAGATTTAATCCTTCCAAAAGTATTCATATAGGCAGCCATGTTTGGATAGGTACGGACTGCAGAATTTTGAAAGGCGTTCATATAGGCGATAATAATGTTATAGGAGCCGGAAGCCTTGTAACAAAGAGTTTTTCGGATAATAATACAATTATAGCCGGTGTTCCGTCTAAAATAATAAAAGAAAAAATCCTTTCTTGGATACAATAGATAGTGATAGTTCTAAGAATGATGGTAATAATG
>ERZ779725.1370-NODE-1370-length-13505-cov-3.077100_pt1 | contig 13505 bp, 14 predicted proteins | sample MGYA00511890_ERZ779725 | MGnify/ENA primary metagenome ERZ779725 (study PRJEB29588, sample SAMEA2148549) | human gut metagenome | biome: human gut; feature: human-associated habitat; material: faeces | place: Denmark | collected 2008/2010 ...
GCGTCTCGGCGGCAACAAAAGAGTAGGCGTTTTCGCATCTCGTTCCCCGTTTCGTCCGAACGGCCTTGGGCTTTCGTGTGTAAGGCTCAAAAGCATTGAATATTCTTCCTCAGGTGAGCCTGTGATAAATGTTTTCGGAGCCGATTTATGCGACAAAACGCCGATATTTGACATCAAGCCGTATGTTCCGCTCTCCGATTGTGTGCCGGATGCTTTGGAGGGCTATACAAAAATGACCAAGGAACATATTTTATCGGTTCATATTCCCGAGGAGAAAGCCCTGATGCTTCCGAAAAATAAGCTTGCGGCGTTAAAAGAGATACTGCAATTAGACCCGCGACCCGGATACGACGATTCGCCTGAAAAGCTGTACGGCTTGAACTTCGCGGGATACAATATAAAATTTTCTGTTAAAAACGACGTACTGTGCGTTTCGGATATAGAAAAAATCAAGAGGTAGAAAGATTTATGGCAAATCCCATAGGGCATTTAAAAACCATCAACAAGCACCGCCACGCGGTAATCAAAAACTGTTTCAGAGCCGGAATACCGCTTCAGGGGCTTCGGCATGACCTCTCAAAATATGCTCCGGTGGAGTTTTTAAACGGGGCTAAGTACTACGACGGCTCGCGCAGTCCGAACGAGCTCGAACGTAACGATAAGGGCTATTCGGAGGCATGGCTTCACCACAAGGGCAGAAACAAGCACCATTTTGAATATTGGACCGATTACAATCTCGCAAGAAAATGCGTAATGCCCATAAAAATGCCGCTTAAATATGTAATAGAAATGTTTTGCGACCGTGTTGCCGCAAGCAAAACATATATGAAAGACAAATATACCGACGCGTATCCGCTCGAGTATTTTGAGAGGGGCAAGAGTACGAGAAGCATTGACCCCGAAACCTCGGCTTTGCTTGAAAAGCTGCTTATTATGCTGCGTGACGAGGGCGAGGAAAAAACCTTTCGCTATATAAGAAAAGAACTAAAAAAGCACAAGGACTACTGAAACAGTCCCTGTGCTTTTTTGATAAAGTCGAGCGCGTTATGCGCTTTTTGCTGATTTGCGGTTTAAAAAGAACATTGCGGCCGCCATGGCTATTATGATAACGTAGCCGATAATACTTAAAACATCCGGTACCTGACCGAAAACGAAAAGTCCGAGTAGTGAAGAAAAAACTATCTGCGAATAATCATAAACCGAAATATCGCGCGCCGGAGCATAAATATAAGCCGCCGTTATGGTATATTGACCGCCTGTTGCGGAAAGACCGGCAAGGAGCAGATAACTAAGCTGTAAGGCTGTCATCGGTTTGTATTCGGCTATCATAAACGGCAGAAATACCAAGGTGGAAAATGCCGAGAAGAAAAACACTATAAACGAGCCCTCAACCTTTTCCTGACCGAGCTTGCGAACCATTGTATATGCAATACCGGCCCCAAATCCGCCGAGCAGACCTATAAGAGAGGGGATAAGCTCCGCATTTCGAAACGTAGGCTTTATAACAAAAAGGCAGCCGATGAATGCAGCCAATACTATTATTGCCTTTTTCGGGCTTGTCTTTTCCTTCAATATTAAGAGGCTTCCGAGAATCGCAAAAAACGGCGACATCTTATTAAGTATCGACGCATCTGCGAGGACAAGCTTTCCTATCGCATAAAAATTACATACTATGCCGACCGTTCCGAAAAAAGCGCGCAGAAAAAGATATTTTACAGCACTTTTCGGGACAGTTATTTTTTTGTGCTCTTTTAAAAGAACGGCCACGGAGAAAACGAGCGCGACAATATTTCTGAAAAAGCTCTTTTGTATTGCCGGCAAGTCACCTGAAAGGCGCACAAACATTCCCATTAGTGCAAAGCAAAACGCCGAGGCTGTTATCAGGATAATTCCCTTACTTGTATTATTTAACTTTAATCTTTCCATAACTTATAGGGTATCACTTCTGAATTTTTAATCAAGATGTATTTATTACAAATTTCTTGCTTTTTCGCTCCTGTTATTTTACAATGAAATTAATCTGAAACAGGGAGGAATAAAAAATGTCAAAAATCAATTACAACGGACCCGATGTCTTTAAACCGCTCAGTCCCTGGGCTTATTTCGGTTTGTCAATTCTGTTTTCGCTCCCGGTGGTGGGATTTATTTTCCTTATCATCTTCAGCGTGAGCGACGCCAATATCAATCGCAGGAACTTCGCGCGTTCGTATTGGTGTATCTATGTTATAATAGCCGTTGCGGCGGTTGTTGCGGTAGCCTCCGGCGTTACACTCGGTTCTCTCGAAAATATGATGGCGGCGGTTCACCCGATAGCCTGACGAACTGTGCCGTATTCGGTACAGCAATAAAAATCGACAATAAAAGCGACTGCTTTTGCAGTCGCTTTTTATATGTTATTGAATTTTTAAAAACAACGGTCAGTCTATATCGGCAGTAAAGTCAACATACCATTGGTGACCTATTTTAACGAGCGTTATTATTTCGGGGTGCTCTGCGAATTCAACGTTTTTCTGTGCTATTGCGTCTTTGTCGCCGACGCCGGAGAGCACTTTTACCGTTTTGACTTCAGCTACCGCAGAGATATCGTTTGCGGAAATCCCGAAATGCTCATAGGCGGCCTTTTGATTGCTTGTAAGCGATGATGTGTAAGCCTTGACTTCGTCATCATCGTATTCACGTACGAGAGACGTGTCGGCGGTTATGGTATAACCGGCGTTGTATTTTTCATCATCGTCAGAGAGAACAGCCTTGTTTTCCCCGAGATAATAATCGGCATATTCTTTGCCCTTGCCGTAAAGCACCTCGCAGTTATAAGCGTATTCATCCATATATGTGCCGAGGTTCCCTTCAAGTGCAGAGAACATATCATCGGTTGTAAATGCCTTGTTGCCGTATATTTCCTCGTAGCAGGGAACATATGCCGCAAAATATTCCGAAAACAGCTTGTCATAATTTTCAAATCCGTAGAGATCGACAAGGTCTGTAAATACGGGGTACATTCTGTCGAGAAGAAGTGTGAGCTTTTCGCCCTCTTCCTCGGCAGTCATTGCGGGAGCCGTGGCATTTTCGTCGATGTATTTGTCCATATAGTTCTCGGAGATGAAATTGCCGAACTTGGTGTTTTTTATAAGCACGGTATATTTAAGAGCGTCATAGCCGTCGTTTTCGGCGGTGTTTTCAACATACTGCTCGGCGACCTTTTCGGGTGAGAACATTATGTAATTGTTTTTATAATACGCGGTGACGAGAACCGAGAATAAAACGATTATTGCGATTACCGAAACTATTGCATACGTTACGTCAAATTTCTTTGTGGGACTCTCGGGCTGCTTTTCGTATTCGACCTGAGGCTTTTTCTTTTTTTCTTTAACAGCCATTTTTATGCCTCCTCTCCCGCAGCTTTTAACGCAGCGGCTTTTTCGCGGCGTTCCTGAAGCTCTTTTGCTATCATATCACGCTTTTTACCGTTGAGGTCATAGAAGAATATCGGAATCATCTGCCCCAAAACGAATATTGCCGGTATTATCGTGTATATCATAAGGAATCTGTTAAGGGTTGTCTGTGACTGAGTGGCATAAGCTATATTTGCGTTTGTAGAGGTAACATAGCCCGCCCATACAACAAGCGCGGGACCGAAAGACTTTGTGAGGGCGGCGGCAACCTTTGAGAAGAAGCCGAAGCCTGCGTAGCAAAGCCCCTCTTGACGCTTGCCGGTTTTCCATTCGATTTCGTCAACGCAGTCGGCAATCATTACGTTGGGCGTAAGATTGGTGTTGCCGTGCTGAAGTCCGACAAAGAAGTTAATGATAAGGAACGGTATTGTGAGTTCCTTGGGAACAAAGCCTATTACCTTTGATACCAAAAACAGTACCGTGAGCGAGAGTGCGCCGTAAAGGCAGCATACTATGTAAACCTTTTTGGTATCAAGCATTTTAAGAAGCTTTTTAACTATAAGCATGCCTACCGCCGTGCCTATGCCCATAGGCAACAAAAGTGCTATTTTGAGGTCCTTTGAGCCGAGCAGGTAAACTGCTATGTAGAGGCTTACGGTACTGTATACGCCTCTGCCGAAGCCGGTGAATTTCGTAAGCGAAACCATAAGGAGGTTTTTATTTGTGAATACGAATTTAAGGCTCTCTTTAAGGCTGACTTTTTCCTCGGTATAAGGAACTCTCTCACGGTTGTTGGGGAAGAATATCATCGTAAAGAGAACGCAACCGAGCGCGCAGACCGCCGTTGAAATCACAAGGTCAAGACCCTGACCCTCTGCCGTTTTATACTGCTGCTTACCCATTATAGCCTTCATGGCAAAGCCCACTGCAGGGAGAACTGCCATACCGCCGGACTGACCGATAGCTTTAAATATACTTGCTATTGAGATTGCGTCGCCGCGCTCCTCGGGGTTCGGTGTACAGCACGCACCGAAGCACCCGGCGGGACTTTCTACGGCGCACGCCGCCGCCGTGTAAAGAGAATATATTATAAACATCCAGGCAACCGCAAGCTTGTAATTGCCGGTTTTCGGAGCAATAAATACGAGCATTGCAACTATTGCCATCGGGATAACGCCGAAGCCTATCCAAGGGCGGATTTTGCCCCATTTGGTTCTCGTCCTGTCAACGAGATAACCGATGACAAGCTCGCAAACCGCACCTACTATTCCGGCAAAGCCGAATACATAGGCGAGCATTTTGGTTATGGAGGCGGGGTCTATACCGCTTCCCTTAAATGCGAAATCATTGAAGAACGTATAGGTGTAATCGGGCATCCAGCCGGTGAGAAGACTGACGCCGAAAAGACCTATGCCGAAAGTCCATATTTCGGACTTCCTCATGTACCTTTTCATAAAAGACCTCCTTAATAAACAGAAAGGGTGCCGAAGTGTCAGCACCCTTCAAAGACATAATAAAAATTATATCCCAAAAAATATTATAATTCAACTGATATATTTTACAAAAACAGCAGTGAAAATTTTACAATTTAATGCGTTAAAGAGCGGCAAGCTCTTTTTCGTCTCTTTTCGGAACCGGACGACCTGTGTTTTCGTAGAAGGTTGAATTTGCGGGAATTACAAAATTCAAAGCGGACGGCATTATTTCAAACGTGCTTTCCTTGACGTACTCGCATTCTCCGTCAACGTTTACTGCGGCAAGCTCTTTGCTTTCTATATGCATTTTTTTACCGCGCAAAAATGTGGTAAAATCCCAATCGAGATGCTCACCGCGCTTATATGCGTTTATGAGCCCCGCAAGCTTCAATCTGCCAACGGTTTTGCGAACTATTATAAAATCGAGCAGGCCGTCGTCGGGAATGGCTTTCGGCGCACCCATATATCCTCCGCCGTACCAGCGCGAATTCCCGCAGAGCGCAAACAGCATTGTGCCCTCTATTACCCTGTCGTCGTCAACGGTTACCTTGAATTCGCTGTTAAGGCGCTTGCCGAGACAGTAGAGGAGCGACGCGGTATATGCGGCTTCGCCCGTTATGAGCGGTATTTTTTTGAAATAAGCCTGCTTTGCACATACCTCCGCGTCAATTCCCATTGAGCACTGATTAACTGCAACCTTATCGCCGCATTTGATGAGGTCAAGCTTATGTACGCTGCCGTTTACCTGCGAATCAAGGTTTGTGAGGTCTTCTCTCTTTCCGAAAAGTCTTGCAAAATCATTACCCGAGCCTAAGGGCAGAGACGCGACCTCGGCGTTCGGGTACTTGTATGCTCCGTTTACGACCTCATACAACGTGCCGTCGCCTCCGCAGGAATAAAACCTTACCGGTTCGCCTCGCTTTGCGATTTCCTCAACATATTTCATTCCGTCTCCGCTGAATTTAGTGACGTAAAGCTGAGCGTCAAGCTTATGTGTTTTACAGTAGCTGTTAATGACCGGGATTATTTTTTTCGCGGCTTTCCCTTTACCGGCAGTAGGGTTAATTATAAAAATATGCTTCATAATAACTCTCCCATTATAATACAACTTAAAAAAGTAAAATGCAGATTTTATTTAAAGTAAAAATACAACTGACATTTAATCATGCCGTTATATAGTTTACGCCTTTTATCCGCTTTTCTTCCGAAGGACTCTTCAAAAGTCTCCGACGGGCTTATTATGCTGTACGACCAACCGTGCTTTCTCGGAAATACCCTTCCCATTGACCGTATTAAATCGTCTACCTCCTTTTGTGACAGCATCCTTTCACCGTAAGGCGGGTTTGTGATAACCGTGCCCTTTTCGGATTTCGGCGCAAAATCTCTTATGTCCGCGCGTGCAAACTCAATTTTGTCGGCAACTCCGGCGCGAATCGCATTCTCCTTTGCCGTTTCGAGGGTTTGCCTGTTTATATCAAAGCCGTATGCTTTAAAGTCGCTTTCGGTAATTATTTCACTCTCTGCTTTTTCACGCTCGCTCTCCCAAATTTCATACGGGATAAACGGGAACCGCTCGGAGGCAAAATGACGTTTAAGCCCCGGAGCTATATTGTGCACAAGCATTGCGCCCTCTATAAGAATTGTTCCGGAACCGCACATCGGGTCGTAGAGAGTGTGGTACGGGCGCAGATGCGACAGAGCGCACATTGCTGCCGCAAGAGTCTCCTTGATAGGTGCTTCGTTTGCAACCGGGCGATAGCCGCGCTTGTGCAGGCCCATGCCGGTAGTGTCTATCATCAGGTGAACCTTGTTTTTCATTATCGAAAAATCTATCTGGAATTTTACGCCTGTTTCCTCAAACCATTGTACGTTATATTTTGTTTTAAGTCTTTCGACGATTGCTTTCTTGATTATCGACTGACAGTCGCTGATGCTGAAAAGGTCGGAATTTACGCTGTGGCCCTTGACGGGGAATTCGTCAAATTCTCCTATGAAATTTTCCCACGGGAGTGCCTTTGTGCCCTCAAACAGTTCCTCAAAAGAATGCGCCTCAAAGGAGCCTACGACTATCATTATACGCTCGGAAAATCTTGAGCGGATATTTGCGCGCGCTGCCAAATATTCGTCTCCCGAAAAGAACACTCTTCCGTTTTCGGCGGCGACGTTTTCCGCCCCCATTTTTTTAAGCTCGTCCGAAACAAGGCTTTCAAGCCCGAATATGCACGGAGCGGTAAAATTCATCTTCATAATTAGTCCTTTTAATATCAATGGTAGCCTTTAGTATAATTGTTTAGCCTAAAAAAATCAATACCCACATATTGCGCTTAGGTTGTCAAGGCTTGGCGAATTGCGTTTTCTTGCTGATTTTACGGGATATTGATCAAACAAAAAAAGGCAGGGAAAAACCTGCCTTTTTCGGTAAATGTTTAAGCTTACTGCTCAACCTCGTAAACACTGACCTTTTTGCGGTCTTTGCCGAGTCTCTCAAACTTAACGGTACCGTCAACCTTAGCAAAAAGGGTGTCGTCGGAGCCTTTGCCGACGTTTGTACCGGGATGGATGTGAGTTCCGCGCTGTTTAACAAGAATGTTGCCTGCGAGAACGAACTGACCATCAGCACGCTTGGGGCCAAGACGCTTAGACTCAGAGTCACGACCGTTCTTGGTGGAGCCGCCGCCCTTCTTGTGGGCGAAGAACTGCAAACCGATCATCATCATAATAAAGGACCATCCTTTCTATAGATTTCAGGGAGAATTATTCATCCTCCAGAACTTCGATATGTTCGGGATACTCGTCGTGGAGCTGAGCAAAGTAGACCATCATGCCCGTCAGAAGTGCCTGACAGGTGCTCTCCGCTGTCTGGCCGAGGCTTCCCGGCAGACGGAGGGAGATCGATGCGTCACTTTCCCGCACCTTCACGGATGCCGCCAGACCCAGCACATCGTTCACCGTGGTCTCCACGAGACGAACGGCGCTGGTGATCGCCGCGCAGACAATGTCCGCACCGGCCTCAGCGTAACCGCTGTGACCCTGTACGTCAAAGCCTGTGATCCGGCTGCCCTGACTGCGGAAGGTGATCGTCGTCATGCTCAGACAGAGATCTTGCCGATCTCAACCTTGGTGTAAGGCTGACGATGGCCCTGACGTTTCCGGTAACCCTTCTTGGGATTGTACTTGAAGATGCGGATCTTCTTGCCCTTGCCGTTCTTCACGATCTTGGCCTCCACGGAAGCACCCTCCACAACGGGAGCGCCGAACGTAGCCTTCTCACCATCGATGATAGCCAGGACCTGCTCGAACTTTACGGTATCGCCAGCCTCGTTGTCCAGCTTCTCGATGTAGATCACATCACCCTCGGACACCTTGTACTGCTTGCCGCCAGTCACGATAATTGCGTTCATTCTTTTCAACTCCTTCATTTACGGGCTCGCTGTCGGGGGCGATTTCCGAAGAAATACTTATAACCCATTCAAAGCGGCTTTATTATTATATCTGTGCACAGTCAATTTGTCAACGGTTTTTCCTAAGAAAAACAAGCAAAATTCGTTTGCAAAAGTAAATGCAACCCCACCATTGCATTTAGTCTTACAAATCTCAGTGTTGCATTTACTCGTACAAACGCAGGTGTAGGTTTCATCACACACTGAAAAATAAGAACTCCAGAATCTAAATTTGATTCTGGAGTTCTCGTTTTTATCCGAACAGCTCGTCCAATTTTTCTTGGAGCGTCCCTTCCTTTGCGTAGGGCAGGGCATCAAGCTGCCGAAAATTATGCTTGATGTCCTACATACCCTCATTAAAGCCGAAGATATAGGATAACGCAATATGATAGATGATTTCTGTTGGAGCCAATCCATAGACCTGTTTCTCAAAAATATGGCGAAAGCGTTCTTTCGGGTCAGGGAACTGTTCCTTCATTCGCTCACTCTGATACAGGCGCTTGACGATTTCCGTGATGTACAGGCCCGACTTCATATAGAGGTCGATAAAGGTCTTGTCCGGGTCATCGAAACAGCCGGGGTTCTCAGTTTCAAGCATATCCACCATCTTCTTGACCATTGTCTTCGGGGTGAAGATTTGGTTGGTCTTCTGCGGCGGGATATAATCGAAGATGTCCTCGATACTCTTTTCATCGAAATAATCCGCCAACTTTTTCTTGAGCCGAAGGAATTCCTTCACAGAGTCATCGAATACGACCGGGTCAAAGAGATTGCCCGCAAACTCCTTTTCTTCCCCTGTCTCAGCGTCCTTGTACTTACCGCCGTCACGAAGGAAACGGAACTGGTCGAGGGTAATGCTTGTCACCTCAAGGAACACAGGATTCGGGATAACGGCATCGAAGGTTGCCAGCGTAACGGTATCATTGCCATAGGCCATCAGGAATGACGGTATCGTGCGGGAGAAGCCCCTCAGGTGGTCCCTGACGGAATCTTCTATACCCGTCTTTTCCCGTTCCTTGATTTTCTTCTCAACCGTCTCAACAACATCCTGCGTAGATGTTTCAATGAAAGTCTTTACGGTATTGGAAAGCTGGTCCTGCAAATTGGCTTGCAAGTCCTACTTTTTCTGTTCAAATTCTTCTTCGATTTCCGTCTCAGTTTTTCCAGTCTCATGGCGAGAGCGCATCGCCGCCAAACGGTCTTTCTCCGCAATTTTCTGCTCGATTTGATAGTTGTTATGTCTTTATGAGCAATGCGGATGAATTGATGGTCAGCGAAAAGACTGCCTATAACTATTTGAACGCTGGCCTTTTTGACGCTGATAAGATGGACTGTCCACGCATCATCAGGATGCGTCCGAGGCGGAGCACTCCAAAGCTGAAAATCGACAGACACTGCTATGAAGGCCGCACTTACGAAGATTTTATGCGCTTCATTGCGGATAACCCGGATGTTCCTGTCGTTCAGATGGACTCTGTCATTGGAAACAAGAGTGGGAAAGTCCTTTTGACTATGTTTTCCCAGAACACCAATCTGCTTCTTGCTTTCCTGCGTGACCACAATACCGCCCGTTCTGTTTTGGATGTATTCAACGACCTCTATGCCATGTTTGGACGGGAAACCTATTGTAGACTCTTTCCTGTCATTTTGACTGACCGTGGCAGTGAGTTCAGCAATCCGGTCCCCATCGAACAGGATGAAAACGATGAGCTTCGCAGTCTTGTTTTCTATTGCAATCCCAGTGCCCCTTATCAAAAAGGCGGCATCGAAGTAGCCCACGAACTGGTTCGGCGTGTTTTGCCGAAAGGCAAATCTTTTGATGACCTTCAGCAGGAGGATATTGACCTGATGCTTTCTCATATCAACTCGTATAAAAGAGGAAAGCTGAACAGTCGGTCTGCATACCAACTGTTCAACTTCATCTACGGGGATGATATTTTGCCGAAGCTCAATATCCGCGAAATCGAGGCAAACGACATTGTTCTGTCTCCGAAGCTGCTGAAGAAGTAACCCTCAGCATTTCAGATGTCAAACAGAGAACTTTCAGGGGTGCGATTTACCTTTACAAAAAAGTAAGCGGCAATCGGACCTCTGGGAGTTTTTTGCCTTTTTCCCGATTTCTTGCCTTATGCTATTGATTTTAACACATTCTACGCCATTGAAAAGAGAATTTCCCCATATTTGTAAGAGTGAATCGAAGTTTTTGAACTTTGCTGTTGCATTTACTTCTTACAAACTTGCATTTACTTTTGCAAGTGAGCAAAAACAAGCAAATTTCTCGATGAAATTCACTTGCCGGAGGTATTCCCCCCAGTTTTCGGGCCAGAGGTGAATATGCCGGCCGAAAACTACACCCTGACCGTTAGCCGTCCGACACCCTGACCGCTGAAAACGGACACCCTTTCCGCTGGTCCTACACCGAGGCCGTGGTGCATGCACCACCACATCGGTCCACGGACACCGCCCAAATGGTGCACAGCGGCCGGACACATGGTGCACCCGGCCGCCGGGGAAATTACTCTGTCATACCCATGCGCTTGCGCATTGACTCGCCCTCGATCTGAACCGTGTACGCGTTGTAGATGATCCGGTCGCAGATCGCGTCCGCCAGAGTTGGATCATACAGATTTTCATGCCACTCACTGGTGTCATACTGGGAGCAGAAGATGGTGGACGCCACCTTGTTCCGAGCTTCCACCAGATCCAGTACATCCCGGGCTTCTGCCTCCTTCAGCGGGTACAGCAGCCACTCGTCCAGAATGAGCAGCTTCACCTTTTTCAGCTGCTTCATATATTCCCGATAGGTCCCATCCCTCCGGACTACAGCGATCTCTACCAGAAGATCCGGCAGCCGGAGATACCGAACGGCGTCCGCCACACCCAGGGAACAGGCCAGGAATGTCTTTCCAGCACCGGTAGCGCCCAGGATGATCACATTTCGTGCCTCCTGAATGTACGAACAGGATGCCAAGCGGAGGATCTGCTCCCGGTCCAGATGCCGTTCGGCAATATACTCGATATTCTCCACGCTGGCCTGTGTATCTGCATAGCCGGCCTTCTTGATCAGGCCAGTGAGCCGGTTGCTTTTCCGCGCACTCCATTCGGCATCCACCAGCATGGCGAGTCGATCCTCGAAGGGCACATTCCGGAACTGCGGGTCTTCCAGCTGGGCAGAAAGCTGCTCTGCCATGACGCCCATGTGGATCTCTCTGAGCTTACGAATCGTTTCGTTACTGAACATTATTTCTTCCCCCTTCTGTAGTACTCAGCACCACGGGTAAACCTGTGGGCCTTCTGAGGCACAGGTTCTGGATCCACATCTTCCGTCTGAAGCAGATCCTGCTCAGACTTCAGAATAGCCTGTACACTTTTCAAGCTAGGAGAAGGGGTGAAGGTCAGAGCTTTTCGACAGGCGTCCTCCAAGCGGACCACAGAATAGTGGTCAGACAGCTTTAGGAGGGCCATGCAGGATTTGTAACCCTGCTGCTCTACCTTGTGAGCAGTAAGGAATACTCGCACAACAGCGGCAGTATTTTCGCCAATAGAGGACACCCAGCGAAGGAACCGTTCACTGTTCCATTAGAGGTAAGCGGTGTGCTCCGGAGACATATGCTCCTCAAGCGTACTGTACTGATTGGGGCGGCCATACAGCCGAAGGTGGGAGGCCACTCTGGTACCGCAGAAATAGATTTCTACAGCGGAGCCGGTGAGTCGTACATCCACTTTCTGTTTGATGTATTCGTATGGGACCGAATAGTTCATGCGATCCACTGAAATGTGGTAGTTATATTGCACCGTGGCCGTTTTCCTTTCTGCCAGCTCAAACGGATTTGGCGGTAGCGGCAGAAGGAACAGCTTTTCTTCCTCAAAGTCAGAGGCTCTGCTGCCATCTTTCTTCTGAAACGGCTTGTGATTGAAGTCAGCCAGCTTTTCCCAGATTGCACGATTCAGTTCATCCAAGGAGAGAAACTGACGGTTCCGCAACGCAGCAAGGATCCAGGTGGAGACAACGCCAACGGAGCCCTCCACGAACGCTTTGTCTTTCGGTGTCCGTGGACGGGTGGGGATAATTGCGGTGCCGTAATGCTCCGCCATTTCCTGGTAGGCTTTGTTCAGGACGGTCTCCGTGCGGGTATTCTTGATGACGCCGGTCTTGAGATTGTCCGAGGTCAGGATTCGGGTGACTCCACCGAAATAGTTGTAGGCATGAACATGAGCTGTGATCCATGCTTCCTGCTTCATGTTGAGGAACGCTTCCGTATAGGCGTAGCCGCTGTACGGAAGCACTGCTACAAAGAGATAGGCGGGCAGGCGCTCGCCGGTGTCCGTGTCCGTAATCCCAGCGGTCTGACCGGCCCAGTCCACCTGGAGGTTCTCACTGGGCTTGTGCTCCAGGTGCATGGTCGCTTTCGTTTTGTGAACATAGTCGGCGTAGTACTTGTTGAACTGCGTGGACTTGTAGGGGAGCTCACCGTTTTGGCGGCACCGTTCGCAATACTCCACCCACAGCAGGCTGAGCGTGACGCCGCTCTTCTGCATTTCCTTGTGGACCCGCTCGTAGTCCGGCATACTGTACTGCTGCCCCATAGATGTGGCAGGGTACAGCTTACGGGTCACTTCCTCAGAGCTAAGGTTCTTCACCGCATTCCACGAGAGGCCGTTTTCTTCAGCCTTGTGCAATGCCGTGATGACGGTGCTCCGGGCGCAGCCACAGCTCTCGGCGATGCGCGTTTTGTTGAGACCCAGACTATGAAGTCTGATGATCTCTTTGTAGTTGGTCATCGTGTTTCCTCCTGTTGTTAGATTACATCTTTCGATGCAATTCCATTATACAGAGGGTGTCTGACCGGCGGCGAGAGTGTATGATTTCAGCGGTCAAGCTGTCTGACCTGTGCGGTCAAAGTGTCCGTCGGAGGGCGGCGTATTCACAGAGGCAAATTTGCAGTTCCCATATTTTCTGGTATCTGTCCAAAGTTAAATTTCCGCTGCCTGATTTTCAATGCACTGATCATTAAAGTCCTTCAGCGCTGCAAATGATCCGTCACGTTGCAGACAGGCAATTTCTGCAAAACGCAGATGACAACTTAAGACAAAAATATACAACTATGTGCTAAACCGTATTTTGACAAAGCTCACAGCGCTCCACGAAATCCACACAACAAAAAAGCGACGGGCCAAAGACCGGCGCTTAGTGGTGG
>ERZ779725.1378-NODE-1378-length-13447-cov-2.183244_pt1 | contig 13447 bp, 9 predicted proteins | sample MGYA00511890_ERZ779725 | MGnify/ENA primary metagenome ERZ779725 (study PRJEB29588, sample SAMEA2148549) | human gut metagenome | biome: human gut; feature: human-associated habitat; material: faeces | place: Denmark | collected 2008/2010 ...
TATATGCTGGGGTGCGCAGGCAGGTCTTTACTATCACTACGGTATAGAAAAGCATGATTTACCCGAAAAGGTTTTCGGAGTTTTCAAGCATAAAATACTAAAAAAACATAAAAAGCTGTTTTTCGGCTTTGAAAATGAATTTTACGCTCCTCACTCCCGCCATACGGAGGTAACAAAGGAAGATATAGAAAAACACCCCGAGCTTACCGTTGCCGCATGGTCGGAGGACGCAGGCGTATATGCCGTAACAACAAAAAAATACAGGCAGATATTTGTTATGGGACACAGCGAGTATGATGACGACACTTTGGACAAAGAATATAAAAGAGATTTGGAAAAAGGGCTTAACATTAAAATGCCCGTAAATTATTATCCTAATGACGACAGCTCAAAAAAACCTGTAAACAAGTGGCGAAGCCATGCCACACTGTTATTTTCAAATTGGCTGAATTACTGTGTATATCAAATTACGCCTTACGATATCGATAAGGTGAAAAAAGTATAAAGAAAGAAGGAATTATCATGATTTCACATGAAGAATACGGAAAGCTGGCACTCGAAATGCACAAAAAATGGGGCGGAAAAATAGAGATTAAACCTCTTTGTCCGCTCGAAACAAAAGATGACTTGTCAATTGCGTATACACCCGGAGTTGCACAGCCCTGTCTTGAAATAAAAAATGATGTTCATAAAGCATATGAATACACCAGAAAGAGCAATCTTGTTGCCGTTGTTACAGACGGTACGACGTCTCTGCGGTATTGGGCTTGGGTGACATAGGGGCAGAAGCAGGTATGCCCGTTATGGAGGGTAAAGCCGTTCTGTTCAAAAAATTCGGAAATGTTGACGCTGTTCCGATTTGTCTCGCCACAAAGGACGTTGACAAAATAGTTGAAACGGTAAAAATGATTGCTCCGACATTCGGCGGAATAAATCTTGAGGATATTTCGGGTCCGAGATGCTTTGAAATTGAAAGACGTTTGAAAGAAGAACTCGACATCCCCGTATTTCACGATGCCCAGCACGGTACGGCAGTCGTATCTCTTGCGGCTATAATAAACGCCGCAAAAATAGTCGGAAAAGAAATAAAAGACCTCAACATTGTTATAAACGGCGCGGGCGCGGCAGGCGTCGCTATAGGAAAGCTTCTTCTTTCCTGCGGAGTAAACGATGTAATTATGTGTAATTCAAAGGGTGTTATTTATGAAGGCAAAGAAGGTCTTAATCCCGAAATCGTAAAGGTTTCAAAAATTACAAATAAAAATAAGGTTAAAGGTACCTTGGCAGACGCCGCAAAAGGAGCAGACGTGCTTATCGGCGTATCCGTTCCGAAGGCTTTCACTCCCGAAATAATTAAATCGATGAATGAAAAACCAATTATTCTCGCTATGGCTAACCCCACACCGGAAATTTTCCCCGAAGACGCTGTAAAAGCAGGCGTTGCCGTTATGGGAACGGGCAGAAGCGATTACGCAAACCAAATCAACAACGTTCTTGCATTCCCCGGTATATTCAGAGGCGCGCTTGATGTAAGAGCAAAACAAATCAACGAAGAGATGAAATTGGCGGCTGCAAGAGCTATCGCAGGACTTGTTTCCGATGATGAGCTTAACGCCGAATATATCATTCCGTCCCCGTTTGACGAAAGGGTTCCCGGCGCTGTCGCAAAAGCAGTTGCAGATGCCGCAATTAAATCAGGCGTCAGCAGAATATAAAAAATTGTATTATAAAACCCGTTCCGACAAGAACGGGTTTTATATTGTCATTTTAAACCTCATTTATTTCAAAATTTTTTCAAGCGTTTTTCCGATACCCTCCGCCATACACCAAAAGCCGAAATCGTTCGGATGAACGCCGTCAACAGTTATAATATCGGGATCGGAATAATTTACTATATCCTGCCCGTTTATAAAGTAAACGTTTTTGTCCCCTTCACATAAAGCCGTATCGTATGTATCGTGAATAATTTTTATATGCTCCGAAATCTCGGCAGTATTTGAAACATTGGGACGCGATATCATGACAATCGGCAAGTCGGGATTTTGCTTTCTTATAATGTCAAACATCGGCTTATGCGTCGCTCTTAAATACTCTGCCGACGGCGCATTATGGTCATAATCATACACAAAAACCGACATTTTAAGCTTTGAAATATATTCCGCCATCGGTTTTTCTGCCCTTGCATTTCCTGAAAAACCGAGGTTTACATAATCGCAGTTAAGGCGTCTTGAAATAATCTGCTGATATGTATTGCCGGGACGTGAAGAACATCCGCCCTGTGTTATCGAGGAGCCGTAATACAAGACGGGAACATCAAACTTATATGGCTTCGGAGGCATTATGGCGCTTCTCTTTTCAAGTCCGATATAAACCGCTTTGACATCGCTGTATGTTGGCATATTTATAATTATATCACGCATTTTGGAGGAAGTAAATTCAACAACTCTGTCAAATTCGTCCACATTTTCCATAGGTGGTTGAAAGCTTCCCAAAAACGAATTTTTTTCGTCTGATTCGTCATAAATATCAAAACCGCATGAACCGCAAAAAGCGAAATGCGGCATACGTCCGTAGCTTCCCATAACTGCATGAAGAACAACATACGGACTGTCCGTACGAAATCTTATTCTTCCGCCAGCGGTATTGCAGGCTTCAAGCGTTACTCCCTCGCTCACCGTCTGCGCAACCGATTTCGGTAAGCGGCAAAAGCGATCATTTTCTCTGAAAACTCCGTATATTTTAAACGGCTCTTCCTCCGCATTGCGAAACTCAACATTCTTTCCCGAAACATCTGTATTCGCCTTAAAATTCTTATCTATTTCTTCAATTGTTTTCATTTTGCAAAAACTCCTTCTTTAATTTTCTATATTTTAACACATTTTTTTATAAATTTCAATATTATTCTTTAAATTTTTATTTTTTTTATTACTTCACAAGCTTCAAAATAAAAAAATTATTGCGAGCTATGTATCATTTGTTTAAAATTATTGGTTATTTTTGTGCAAACAGCACTATTTTGTTGTTTTCTTTAGATATTTTTGTATTGCATATCATAAAAATTTATGATATAATAGAAACATAAAACAACACCACTACAAATTAAAAGGAGATAATTTAATGCTGCTTGATTGTAAAACAATATTTTCAGGCAAGTACGTTTTTAAGCTTACGTATAAGCTGACAAAGGAAAATAATGAATATTTTGTAACGATTACGTCGGAAAAATTCATGAAAAACACCTTCATTTCTCAAAGCACAGCACCACTTGCCGAGGAAACGGAAGAATGTAAAGAAAAGCTTACAAATATGAATAAATACGTCGCTCTCAACTTTTTCAACGAACTCAAAAAGAACCTTGTCTTTCCGTGCAGTCTTTCATACATACTTGAAGATATAAGCTAAAAAAAGCGAAAAAAGGACGATAAAACGTCCTTAAATTTCGCATTATTATATTGGAGATTTTACACAAGATGAAAAGCAAAACCGCCTATTTCATCTTTAAGGTAAACAAATTTGAGGTTACCGTTTTCGTCAAACTTTTTGGAATCCTCGTCAAATTCAACGCCGATTCTCTTTAAATAGCTGTATGCTCTCGGAACGGAATTTGTGCCGATTGCAATATGACCGTTTGTACCGTTGCCCTTTTGGAACATAAGTTCAAACGATGAGCCTGCAAATACGGACGCGCTCTTTAAATCCTCTTGAAAACCGAAAAGTGTGCAAAGTGTTTTTGCGTCTTTTAGCGCTTTGGCTTCTGCATCTTCGTTTATTCCGATATGCTTAAGCTTAAATCCGAGCATTGTGTGAACGGCTTCTTTTGTAAGCGCCGTTATTTCATCGAATTTCTGTGCGTTTATAAGTTTATCGGAAACCATCCAGCTTCCGCCGCAGGCGAGAATTTTGCCGAAGCTTAAATAGTCGTTAAGATTTACCGCATTGATTCCGCCTGTCGGCATGAATTTCATTTTTGTATAAGGTGCGGACATTGCCTTTATCATTTTTATTCCGCCTGCCGCTTCAGCAGGGAAAAACTTAACAACGTCAAGACCGAGTTCGATTGCCTGTTCAACATCTGACGGATTTGCACAGCCGGGCGTTACGGGAATATTTTTCTTTACGCAATATTCCACAACTTTCGGATTAAGTCCGGGGCTTACGATGAATTTTGCGCCTGCGTTTACCGCTCTGTCAACCTGCTCGGTTGTCAAAACCGTACCCGCTCCGACAAGCATTTCGGGCAATTCCTTTGAAATTGCTTTAATGGATTCTTCCGCGGCATCGGTTCTGAAAGTAACTTCTGCAACGGGAAGTCCGCCGTCTGAAAGTGCATGAGTAAGCGGAAGTGCGTTTTTTACATCGTCAATCTTTATGACGGGAACAATACCGTAGTCCCCTATTGCTTTTAAAACATCATTCATTTCATTCAGTCCTTTTTCATTTATTCGTTAAATAAATTTTAGCAAATTTGAAAATGTAATTCAATAGTCTTTAAAGCGATTGATAATTTCAACCCCAAACAAGTCAAAATAAGCATACATTTTAACCGAACAGCGTCATTTGTGCGGAATCGGGCAGTCCTTTTGTACAGCCGAGCGCATCGAGCTGTTCGAGGTGTGTTTTTGATATTTTTGTTCGGCGCATCAAATCCTCTTTTGAGAAAAAGTCGCCGTCCTTTCTCGCTTCGACAATAGTCTGCGCCGCCGCAAGTCCCAACCCCTTAATTGCGGTAAAAGGCATACGCAGGGTGTTATCCTCTATAATAAACTTCTTTGAATCGGACTTATAAAGGTCTACGTTTGCAAAATGTATGCCTCTCTTTTGCATTTCGTTGCACATTTCCAAAATGGTTATTATGTTTTTATCCTTTTGGTTAAGGTCGGGACGGCTTTGGTATTCCTTTAAATTTCTTTCCACCTTATCGCCAACCATAAGGTCAATATCAAAATCGTCGGCACGCACCGAAAAATACGTTGCATAGTATGCAAGCGGATAATGAACCTTATAATACGCAATTCTGAACGCCATTGTTACATACGCAACGGCGTGCGCTTTCGGGAACATATACTTAATTTTTTTACAGCTTCCTATGTACCAGTCGGGAACATCGTTGGCTTTCATTTCTTCCTCCCATTCGGGCTTCAAGCCTTTCCCCTTACGAACGCTTTCCATTATTGTAAAGGCTAATTTCGGCTGTACTCCCTTATGAATAAGATAAAGCATAATATCGTCACGTGTACATATGGCTTCTTTAAGAGTAACCGTTCCGTTTTCGATTAATTCCTGTGCGTTGCCGAGCCAAACGTCCGTTCCGTGAGAAAGTCCCGAAATACGAACAAGCTCCGCAAAGGTTGTCGGTTTTGTATCGACAAGCATCTGACGTACAAATTTCGTACCGAATTCGGGAACGCCGAGCGTGCCGACTTCGGAATCTATATCCTCTTTTGTTATGCCGAGCGCCTCCGTTGACAAAAAGAGCGATTTTGTCGCCTCGTCTTCAAGCGGAATAGTTTTAGGGTCCAAGCCTGTCAAGTCCTGCAGCATTCTGATCATAGTCGGGTCATCATGACCGAGAAGGTCAAGCTTCAAAAGGCAGTCATGCAGATATGTATACGCAAAGTGAGTTGTAACTATATCACTGTTCGGGTCGTCCGCAGGGTGCGCAACGGGAGTAAACTCATAAACCTCGTTTTCTTTAGGAACAATCATAACGCCGCCCGGGTGCTGACCTGTGGTTTTCTTAACTCCGTTACAGCCTATCGCAAGCTTCATCATCTGCGCATTATGATATATAAGTCCCTTTTCCTCGGCATATTTACGTACAAAGCCCATTGCGTTCTTTTCAGCAATTGTACTTATCGTACCTGCCCGAAAAACGTGTCCTTCTCCGAAAATTTCTTCCGTATATTTATGAATAACAGGCTGATATTCGCCCGAAAAGTTAAGGTCGATATCAGGCTCTTTATCACCCGCAAAGCCCAAAAACGTTTCAAACGGTATGTCATGACCGTCTCTTTTCATGGGTGAGCCGCACTCGGGGCAGTCCTTTGGCGGCATATCACAACCCGAACTGTATTCGCCGTCCGTGAAAAATTCGCTGTGCTTGCACTTGGGACAAATATAATGAGGACAAAGCGAATTAACCTCCGTTATATCCGACAAAAACGCAACGAATGACGAGCCGACAGAACCACGGGAGCCAACCAAATAGCCGTCGTCAAGCGATTTTTTAACAAGCTTCTGCGCTATGATATACATAACGGCATAGCCGTTTGAAATAATCGAATTAAGCTCCTTATCCATTCTGTCCTGCACGATTTTCGGAAGCGGTTCGCCGTAAATTCTTTTCGCTTTCTCGTGCGACATATTGGACAAATCCTCTTCGCAGCCAGGGATATACGGCGGATGCTTTTCTTCGGGGATAGGCGAAATTTTATCCTCGCACATATCCGCTATCTTATTTGGGTTTTCTATAACTATTTCTCTGCGCTTTTCCTCGGGAATATATTTAAATTCGTCAAGCATTTCCTCTGTTGTACGCAAATAAAGCGGAGCTTGATTATCGGCGTCCTTAAAGCCGTGTCCGTACATAAGGATTTTACGGTAAACGCTGTCTTCGGGATTGAGAAAATGGACGTCGCCCGTTGCGACAACGGGTATTTTGAGTTTTTCTCCAAGCTTTACGATTTCCATATTAAGCCTGATTAAATCGTCGTCGCCCCTTACAGTTCCGTTATCAATCATAAAGCGGTTATTTCCGAGTGGCTGAATTTCAAGAAAATCATAAAATTTCGCAATATTTTCGATATCCTCCTGCTTTGCGCCTCGAAGTATCGTCCTGTAAAGTTCGCCCGCTTCGCAAGCGCTTCCGTATATAAGCCCTTCTCTAAAATGAATAAGCTCGCTTTTTAACATTCTCGGACGTTTTTTGTAGTGGAGCAAGTTTGACTTGCTGACAAGCTTATAAAGGTTTAGAAGACCCGTTTTGTTTTTAACAATAATTATTCCGTGATACGGGCGCAGTGAGTCAACATTTTTTGGAAGCGCCGCATTAAGTTCTTTCAGGGTTTTAATATCCTTTTCCTTAAGCTTTTCCAAAAACACCTTGAAAATTCCGTAAAGCGCTTCCGCATCATTTACGGCTCTGTGGTGTCCCTCCAAAGATACGCCCGTTTCCTTTGCTATTGTGTCAAGCTTATGATTTTTCAAATGAGGATACAAGCTTCTTGCAAGTTCAAGCGTATCGACATATGAATTATTAAGCTCAATGCCGAGCCTTTGGCAAGCCATACGCAAAAATCCCATATCAAAATCGGCATTATGCGCAACAAATACACCATTTCCCGCAAATTCCATAAATTCGGGAACAATAACGTCCTCTGTAGGTGCGTCCGCAAGCATTTCGTCCGTTATATGCGTAAGTTCTATAATTTTCTGCGACAGTTTACGTTTCGGATTTATGAATTTTGAAAATCTGTCTATAACCTCACCGTTTTTGATTTTTACTGCGCCGATTTCCGTAATTACCTCCGTTTCGGCGGAAAGCCCCGTTGTCTCAACGTCAAAAACTACAAACTCGGTATCTATAGGGTAATCTTCTTTACCTTTATAAATTTCGGATAAATCGTCAACCATATAACATTCCACACCGTAAAGTATCTTTATACTAAGCTTTTTGCTGATTTTATATGCTTCGGGATATGCCTGTAAAACACCGTGGTCTGTTATGGCTATCGCTTTATGACCCCAGCGTGCCGCCGCCTTGATAAGGTCTGTAACCTCGGAAACTCCGTCAACAGCCGACATTTTCGTATGCAGATGAAGCTCTACCCTTTTTTCCTCACTATTATCCTCTCTGTATTTTTTCGGAAGCTTATTTATGTCAAACGGCTCTATAATAAATTCACGCATATATTTATCGTAAACCGTCTCGCCTCTTACGCTGAGGCAGTCGCCGATTGAAACCTTTTCTTTAAAAAGCTTCGCTTCTTCGGCTTTCCGAAAAAAGCGTTTTACAATAACTGCGGAGGTTGGGTCGGAAATATACATATTAAATATAACCGCGCCCGTTCTCGTTTCCTTTTCCTCAATATGGAAAAGCTCGCCTTCAACAATGACCTTGCCCGAATCAGAGCTTAATTCCACCATAGGAGTAACCTGGCCCGAAATTTCGTTTCCCATAACAATAGGGCTGTTTTTACGTTCCTCCGCCGCCTTAAGCGCCTCCCCCATTTCTTCTTCAATCGTTTTTTGAATCATCTCGTCACGGTAAGAATTATAATCGTCAATATTGCTGAAATAATCATCGTCCGTTTCTCCGTCTATTATTTCAACTTCAAGCTCCAAATCAAACTCCTCCGAAACAAGTTTTTTAATATCCTCGCCGATTCCGTTTGAAATAAGCATATCCTTTCCTTTTTTTGCAAGCGTTATTGTAAGCGTGCCGTCGGAATACTGTGCCTCCGAACCCTCCAAAAATTCAGCCGAACCGTGAAATTTAAGCGTTATGTACGTAAGAATTTCAGGGTAATACGCCGCTGAAAACAATTCGGGTTCATAATGCGTAAAAATTTTTATGGCGCCCAATCCGTAAACGCTTCGTATATCCTTGGCAACAGCCATTATAACCGACTTTTTAACAGTTTTTACAGGACGCAAGGTAATCTCTATACGCTTCTGCGCCTCAAAAACCTTAATATTTTCAATTTTTCCGTCCTTGAAACAATCGGCATAATTCCTAACCTCCGCCGATTTATCAAATATATCCGAAAACTCCATTTATAAATCTTTCCCTTTCGTTTTTGCAATATAAGCTTATTATATCATAAATCGATTTTAAATTCAATAATTTTGCAAAAAATAAAATTATTTTTATAAATTTATTAAAAAGCATTGACAAAAAGACGTTTTTGTATTATAATATTTGAGTGTTCGCTGATGTAGCTCAGTCGGTAGAGCACTTCATTGGTAATGAAGAGGCTCACGGGTTCGATTCCCGTCATCAGCTCCACATTAAAAACCGCATGATTGCTGACTTTTCAGTAACCATGCGGTTTTTGCTTATCTTTTTATTAAACCGATTTTTACTACTTTTAACATATTTGTAACACCTTTTCCACGGTGGTTAGCTGGTCCACCACCTGTTAAGACTAAGATGTCACCTTTCTCAGCAAGTCCTGCATCTAATACGATATCTGTTGCTTCATCTAACAGATCTTTTGTTGTCTCAGCTTTGTGAGATTTGAAAGGACGTACTCCCCAATAGATCTGCATCTGACGTACGATCGCATCATCTGGTGACAAACCGATGATCTGTGCATCTGGTTTGAATTTAGATACGATTCTTGTTGTGAATCCTGACATACTTGATGCTAAGATACATTTTGCATTTACATTGTGTGCTGTCTGTACTGCAGAATAAGCAACTGCTGCTGAAATTCCACGATTGATATATTTAGATCTGTAATCTTTGATCTTTGTGCTTAAGTGAACTTCTGTTGAGATTGCGATCTGATTCATCATCTTAACAGCTTCTACTGGATATTTACCTTTTGCTGTTTCTCCAGATAACATGATCGCATCTGTTCCATCATAGATCGCATTTGCCACGTCTGTAGCCTCAGCTCTTGTTGGACGTGGGTTACGGATCATAGAATCTAACATCTGTGTAGCTGTAACAACTGGTTTGAATGCATCGTTACATTTTCTGATGATCTCTTTCTGTAAGAAAGGTACTTCTTCAGCAGGTACCTCAACACCAAGGTCACCACGGGCAACCATGATACCAGCAGATGCATCGATGATCGCATCAATGTTTTCAACACCTTCCATGTTCTCGATCTTAGAGATTACACCAACATGCATGTTATGTGCACCGATGATATCTTTGATCTCTTCTACAGCTTCTGCATTACGGATGAATGATGCTGCGATGAAGTCGATTCCATTCTCAAGACCGAATTCGATATCTGCTTTATCTTTTTCTGTGATAGATGGTAAGTTAACTCTTACGTTAGGTACGTTAACACCCTTACGGCTTCCTAAAAGTCCTCCGTTGATAACGTCACATACGATATCTGTTCCATCTTTGATCTCTTTAACTTTTAACCCAATTAATCCGTCATCAATCAGGATTGTGTTTCCAGCTTCTACATCCTGTGGAAGTTCCGCATATGTAATGCTGGTAATTTCATTATTTCCTTTGATGTCTCTTGTTGTCAGTGTATATTCCTGACCTGTTACTAATTCAACATCATCATCTGTTTCTAATAATCCTGTACGGATCTCTGGTCCTTTTGTATCAAGTAAGATAGCGATTGGTAAATTCAGTTCTTCTCTAAACTTCTTAATTCTCTTGATACGTCCTAACTGCTCTTCATGATCTCCATGAGAGAAGTTTAAACGGGCAATGTCCATTCCTGAACGCATCAGGTCTTTTAATACCTCATCGTCGTCTGTTGCAGGTCCCATTGTACAAATGATTTTTGTCTTCTTGGTTAGCATAATTTTTCTCCTTTGGTTTCAAAATATATTTAAATAATAAACAACTCACCTTTTCACATGCTTATGGGTAAATAAATGATCTTGACAATATTCATAATTCCCATCGCATTTTGAACAATAACGAAATTCCAATTCTGGATCGTCAAGTTCTGTTCTGTGGCACACTGCACATTCGTGCATCGCACCATTCTTCTTCTTTGGCGTGATCGTCTTAGCTTTGTACGCTCTTGCCTTCTTCTTATGTATTGTTTTAGCCTTGAAGTTTGCTCCCATTCTTCGGATCTTCTTCATAGAGAAGAAAAATAGTAGAAAATTTAACAAAGCTGCAACTATAGATACTTTAACCGAAATTCCGGCAACTGTAAAGCCTGAACTTAAAAAAATGTAGATTAAATATAATCCATCTAAGTATCCAAGCCATTTTACCTTGATTGGAAGGATCATATACAAATATACTTCCATCTCTGGAAACATTGCTGCATATGCTAAAAACAATGTCATATTCAGATAAAATGTGTCCATATTCACAAAAGCACCATAGGATTCTCCATACGCAAACGTAAGAATCACATAGGTTAAGAACGCTCCAACGATCGTTCCTAAAACTCCGATCAAATAATACATATTAAATCGGAAAGTACCCCATACCTGCTCTAATGAGCTTCCGATAGAGTAATAAAATAATAATACAAATATTACAAAGATCAAATTCGTCTCTGGTCCGATCAGTAAAAATGTTACTAATCTCCAGACTTGTCCGTGAAGGATCAGATACGGATTCAATTCCAGTAAGCTGTATAATTGTGGTGATATATTTGCGATCACAAATCCAACCGCATATAATAAAACTATGATCTTTGGAAGATCTGAAATTGCATATTTGCCAAATTTCTCTTCCAGTTTATTTAGCCACATAAAAAACCTTTCTTATCATCAATCAATATTAAAACATATTTTTCTTACCCAGGATGTATCCTCCAAAAATTGTAAGAATTAAAGATACGATCACTAGGATCAAAAATCCATATGGTGAATGTGCTAATGGTACTGGAACATTCATTCCCCAAAAACTTGCGATCATCGTTGGAATCGACATAACGATCGTGATGATTGCAAGAACTTTCATTACTATGTTCAGATTATTTGAGATAACTGATGCATATGCATCCATTGTACCACTTAAGATATTACTATAAATATCCGCCATCTCAATAGCCTGTTTATTCTCTATGATAACATCATCCAGTAATTCCTCATCTTCCGGGTACTGTTTGATCTTATCAATCTTTAGCATCTTCTCAAGTACCAGTTCGTTTGATCTTAAGGATGTAGAAAAGTAAACCAAACTCTTCTCTAATTCCAAAAGCTCTATAAGTTCCTGATTCTTCGTTGAGATGTGAAGCTGTTTTTCAACAGAATCACTCTTTTTATCAATGATTCGCAGATATTGAAGATATAATGATGCATTCCTGTAAAGTATCTGTAAGATAAATCTTGTACGCTTAAATGTCCAGAAATTTCTAACTCTTCCATTCTTAAAGTCTGCAAGAACAGAAGTATCTTCAAGACATACTGTAATGATCACTTTCTCAGTCAGAATAATACCACATGGAATCGTTAAGAAATATTCTTTTTCTTTTCGTTCCTCTGTTGTTGGTACGTCTACGATAAACAAGGTATAACCTTCTTCCACCTCGATATGCGAACGTTCTTCTTCGTCCAAAGGGGCTCTAAGATCATCAATATCTATCTTATATTCTGCCGCAATCGTTGCAAGTTCTGCCGCTGTGGGATGAACTAACGATATCCATGTACCTTCCATAGGTTCACTGATTTCATGAATCTGATGATCCATCGTGCGATAATACTTGATCATTGTCCGCTCCTTTCTATGGAAGTACCTTGTCCATAAGTTTCCCACAAAACAGGGCTCTGTATTCTCACAGATCCTGTTTTCTTCTTTGGAATATCTAAAACTCCAAACTTTTACCTATTTCATTATAAAGAACTCATTTTGCTTTGTCAATTAACAGTACTGTACCAACTGGCAATGTCATTTCCCTTATTTTTTTGTTACTTTTTGCTAAATTTTCCACTGTTGTTTTGTGCATATTGGCTATATCAAGGATTGTTTCTCCTTTTTTTACAATATATGGAGTGTATGCATTTTCTGCAACACTTAAAAATCCAGGAACACATAATTCATCACCGATCTGTAAATTATACACATTAACAAAAGGATTTTCTCTCATGATATCTCTTACCTTCACTCCATATGCCTTTGCGATCTGATACAGGCTGTCTTTTTCTTTTACAATATAAACTGTTCCTTTGCATGTATTTGTTTGACTCATTTTTAAGAATTCCTTCGCTTTTTTATAGAATATGCAGCAGCATTTCCTTGTTTCCACTATTTTCCCCGATTTTTTAGATAATATTCCTATTTGCAATTATTTTGAAAATGATTATAATAGATATAATGTCCATGTATATTGGACAGATATGTTTTTTTAACATTATTTTAACGCTTGAAATTATAGTATTTTATAGAAAGCAGGTATACGAGAAGATGAAACGATTAGGAATTGATATTGGCTCAACGACAGTCAAGGTCGCTGTCATCGACGAACAACATAATATACTTTTCTCTGATTATCAGAGACATTTTGCTAAGATTCAGGAAACACTATCTTCCTTATTAAGAAAAGCAAAAGACCAGATCGGAGAAATGACGTTTGCTCCAACCGTTACCGGTTCCGGAGGACTTTCCATTTCTTCTTACTTAGACATCCCATTCTGTCAGGAAGTTGTCTGTGTATCCAGTGCATTACAGGATTACGCTCCTCAGACAGATGTTGCCATCGAGCTTGGTGGTGAGGATGCAAAGATCATTTATTTCACACATGGAATCGATCAGCGTATGAATGGTGTCTGTGCTGGTGGTACA
>ERZ779725.1381-NODE-1381-length-13441-cov-2.560212_pt1 | contig 13441 bp, 12 predicted proteins | sample MGYA00511890_ERZ779725 | MGnify/ENA primary metagenome ERZ779725 (study PRJEB29588, sample SAMEA2148549) | human gut metagenome | biome: human gut; feature: human-associated habitat; material: faeces | place: Denmark | collected 2008/2010 ...
AAATTAATTATATAAAGCACCCCCCCCAGGTTGTCAATATTTTTTATACATTTTAACAAACTTTTTAAGGCTATTTTATTATAATTTTATTTTATCATAATAATATAAAAAATATTGTTGGTAATTTTTACCAAAGAAAAAAGATCATAATTTTATGATCTTATTTATCTCTTAATACAGCATTACATTTAGCTGTAACTTCATCAATAATTCTTTTAAATACTTCCATGACTTCATCTTCTTCAAGTGTTCTTGTATTATCACTAAATGTTAATTTATATGCAATTGATTTTTCATCTTCTTTTACATTAGTGCCTGTATATACATCAAATACTTCAATATTAGTAAGAAGTCTAGACCCTGCATGTTTAATTACATCATATAATGCTTTTTGTTCTACATCTTTTTTTATTATAAAAGCAACGTCTTTTACTATTTCAGGATAAATACTTGCTTCTTTAAACTTTATAGGCTTTACATTTATCATAATATCTTTAAGTGATATTTCACATACATAAATATCATCTTTTTTAATACTTGGATGAACTTTACCTATAATTCCTACTTCTTTTTTATCTACAAATATTCTTGCTCCAATTTTAGGATGTATATCATTAATACTATCTTTTTCAAAACTATATCTATTTTTAAGACCTACATAATCTAAAATATTTTCTATTATTCCTTTTATTAAATAAAAATCTACTTTTAAACTATTACTATTCCATGAAGTAGTAACTAAATTACCTTTCATTAAAATAGTTAGTAGCGTGTCTTCGTTATAGTTTTCATCATATACTTTACTTATTTCATAAATACAAATATTATCTTGCTTTCTTGCTTTATTATAATCATATATATTTAATAACGAAGGAATTAAACTTGTTCTTACAACACTTTTATCTATACTCATTGGATTAGGTAAATATATATTTTTAATATCTTTATATTTAAAGCTATCTGCCATTTCTATTGAAGTTAAAGTATATGTTTTTACTTCATTAAGTCCTAAAGCTCTACATCTTTTACTTATGTCTTTTCTAAATTTAACATCTTTTTCATAACCACCTTGTTTTATTTCTAATTTAGGAAGAGTTGATTTTAAATTATGATAACCATAAAGTCTACCTATTTCTTCTGCTAAATCATTAACAAATGGATCAATATCTAGTCTTCTGTTAGGAATAGTACAAGTAAATATGCCATCTTCTAAAGTATATTTAAAATCTAATCTATCAAGTTCTTTTTCCATATCTGAAGTACTTATATCAATACCTAACATTTTATTAATATCATCTTTTTTAAATGTAACTACTTTTGGTGTTTTATCAATATTATCATACATCACTATACCATCATATATTTTGGCATTAGCATATTTTTCTAATAAATGGCATGCTCTATTAAGGGCAAGAAGTGTATATTCATAGTTAAGTCCTTTACCAAATCTTACTGAAGCCTCACTTCTTAAATTTAATCTATTAGCAGTATTTCTTATACTTACATTATCAAATATAGCACTTTCAATTAAGATATTTTTTGTAGTATTTTCTACTTCAGTAGCCATACCTCCCATTACTCCCGCGATAGAAACAGGTTTTACACCATCTGTTATTACAATATCATTACTTGTTAATGTTCTTTCTTTATTATCTAAAGTTATAATTTTTTCATTTTCTTTAGCATTTCTTACTTCAATAAATTTACCTATACTATCATAATCATAAAAATGAAGAGGTTGTCCAAATTCTAACATAACATAATTAGAAATATCAACAACATTATTTATACTTCTCATTCCAACACTTTCAAGACGTTTTTTAATAAAATCTGGACTTTCTTTTATTTCAACATCTTTAACTAATTTAGTTAAGAAATAAGGACATTTTGAAGTATTTACTGTTAAATTTATTAAATTATTACAAGATTTATCTAAAACTTTATAACTTGTATCAGGAAGAGTAACTTTTTTATTTAAAATTGTACCTATTTCATAAGCAAATCCTATATGATAATAGCAATCATTATTTCTATGTTTATGAACATCAAGTTCATATAATGTATCATCTAATCCTAAATACTTAAGTGGATCTTCTCCTACTACAGCATCACTATTTAATTCACAAATTCCTTTATTATAGTTTTCTTCAGTTTTTTCATCTATTCCAAGTTCAAATAAAGCACAAATCATTCCATTTGATTCTACGCCTCTTATTTTTCCTTTTTTAATAACATTGTTACCTGGCAAAACACACCCATCTTTAGCTACGATAACTTTAATACCTTGTCTTACATTTTTTGCACCACATACTATTTGTAATGTTTCATTACCAATATCAACAAGACATATATGTAAATGATCACTATCTGGATGATTTTCACATGTTAAAACTTCTCCAATTACTAAATTATCTATATGTTTAGTAACTACTTTTTCAACATTTATTCCTGCTTGTGTTATTTCTGTTGCTAACTTTTTTAAATCTTTATTTTCTATATCAACATAATCTTTAACCCAATTTAAACTAATCATATTAATCCTCCCTTTTATCAAATGGTGATACTTCTCTTAAATCTGTTTGATAGAATGTTCTTATATCATTTATACCATATTTAAGCATTGCAAGACGTTCTGCTCCAAACCCAAATGCAAATCCTGTCCAACTATTTGGATCATAACCACAGTTTTTTAAGACATTTGGATGAACAATTCCTGCTCCTGCTACAGTTATCCAACCTGTATTTTTACATAATGAACAACCTTTTCCATGACATGCAAAACAACTAATATCAGTTTCTACACTTGGTTCAGTAAACTGATAATAACTTGGTCTAAATCTAGTTTCACAACTCTCTCCAAATAAATGTTTAAATATAACATCCATTGTTCCTTTAAGGTCTGATAAACTTATTTCTTTATCTACTACTAAACCTTCAATTTGCATAAATTGATGTGAATGTGTTGCATCATCATCATCTCTTCTGTAAGTTTTTCCAGGACAAATCATTCTAATAGGTTTTTTCCCTTCATACTTTAACATTGTTCTTGCTTGAACTGGAGATGTTTGACTTCTAAGTAAGATTTCATCATCTTTTATATAGAATGTATCTTGTGCATCCCTTGCAGGATGTCCTTTTGGAATATTTAATAATTCAAAATTAAATTTATCCTCTTCAATTTCAGGACCATCCAAAACATCATAACCCATTGAAATAAATACAGTTTCAATATCTTCAACTAATTTTTCTAAAATATTAGGTGAACCACTTGTTATTTTAGTACCAGGAAGTGTTATATCTATTTGTTCTTTATTTAACTCTTCATTTAATTTTTCTTCCTCTAAAACTTTTTGTTTTTCCATAAATAAAGTATTAAAATGATTTCTAATATCATTAACCATCATTCCATAACTTTTTTTATCAACTGCTTCTTTTATCCCATTTTGTAAAATAGTAATAATACCTGTTTTTCCTAAATATAAAACCTTAATTTCATTTAAAGATTTTAAATCATTAACATTACTAATTTTATTACTTATTTCATTTTTTATTTCATCAATATTCATAAAAATCCTCCTTCATAAAATAAAAAAGGTAATACCAAAGGACGAATTATTTCGTGGTACCACCTTATTTCATAAGTATAACTTATCTTAAACCTTTAACGCAGGTAACGATAAAGCTAAAGAGTGAATTCATAAGATATTACTTAGAAGTTTACACCAACCACTTCTTCTCTTAAAGTAATACTTCTTATTACTATTTTCTTATTATTGCTTTTTCTTATGTATTGAGTATACTATTAAATTAAGAAAAATTCAAGATATTTACTTAATTTTCATTTACTTTTATTCAAGTATAGCCTTTATTCTTCTTACTCCTGAAGAACTAGCTTCTTCTTTTATTATTTTAAAATGTCCTAATTCTTTAGTATTTTTTACATGTGGTCCACCACATAATTCTTTTGAAATATCCCCAATTGTATATACTGTTACAACATCAGGATATCTTTCAATAAACATACATTCTGCTCCACTTTTAATCGCATCTTCTTTATTCATTTGAGTACAAATAACATCTAATCCTTCATTTATCCAAGTATTTACAATATCTTCTGCTTTTTTTATTTCCTCTTCACTTAATTTATGATCACAAGAAAAATCAAAACGCATTCTTTCTTCAGTTATATTACTTCCTTTTTGATGAACATCTTTATTTACTACTAATTTTAATGCAGCATTAAGTAAATGTGTAGCAGTATGATATTTAGTTTCTATTTCACTATTATTAGATAATCCTCCTTTAAACTTACCACTTGATGATTTTCTTGACAACTCTTGATGTGCTTTAAATTTTTCATAAAATCCATCAACATCAACTTCAATATTTTGTTCTTTTGCAAGTTCTAAAGTTAATTCAATTGGAAATCCATATGTATCATATAATTTAAATGCTAAATCTTTATTTAATTTATTGTCTTGTAAAGAACTAACCATTTTATCAAATTCTTTTAAACCTTTAGATAATGTTTTATTAAATTTAATTTTTTCTTTTTTTAGTTCTTCAAGAACAATATTTCGATTTTCTTCTAATTCTTTATAATATTTTTTATATTTATCTATTATTAAATTAGCAAGTATTTCTTCAAAATTACTATCAATATCAATATTTAACATCTTAGCATATCTTATTGTTCTTCTTATTAATCTTCTTAAAATATAACCTTGATCTGTATTAGAAGGTTTAATAAATGCATAATCTGCAAGAATAAATACAGAAGTTCTTATATGATCTGCGATTATTCTCATTGGTTTTTCATTACCTTCATATGGCAAAGATGATATTTCTTCTATTTTTTCTATAACATCTTTCCAAATTGATGATGTATAATTATCATTTACGCCTTCAAGAATAGCAGTTGTTCTTTCAACGCCCATACCTGTATCAACATTTTTCTTAGGAAGTTCACTAATTACCCCATTTTCATCTTTATAAAATTCCATAAAAACATCATTCCATATTTCAACCCATCTATCATCTTCTGGATCAAATACTTCAGGTATTTCATCATCACTTCTAAAATAAAACATTTCACTATCAGGTCCACATGGTCCCGTTTCTCCTGCTATCCAAAAATTATCATCTTTTGTTTTAGCAATTCTTTTTTCATTTATCCCTAAACTTTTCCATATTTCATAAGATGTTTTATCTTCTTCAATATCATCATTTCCTGCAAAAACAGTAACTCCAAGCCTTTCAACAGGAATATTTAAAACTTTTGTTAAAAATTCAAAACTCCAAGTAATTGCTTCTTTTTTAAAATAATCTCCAAGACTCCAGTTACCTAACATTTCAAAGAATGTATGATGGTAAGTATCTCCAATATTATCTAAATCATTAGTTCTAATACATTTTTGATAATCACATAATCTTGTTCCTAAAGGATGTTTTTCTCCTTTTAAATAAGGTACAAGTGGTTGCATACCTGCTGTATTAAATAATACAGATGGATCATTTTCAGGTACAACTGGAGCACTTGGTATAAAAACATGTCCTTTACTTACAAAAAAATCAATATATAAATCTTTTAAATTCATTACTTTTCACCTCTTACTACATTTAATATAATATCAACAACTTCTTCAATCGTTTTATTAGTTGTATCAATATATACTTGGTCTTCGCTTCTTTTTAAAGCTCCCACTTTTTTATGTAAATCATTGTAATCTCTTTTTTCAATATTTTCAAGTACTTCTTCATAAGTACATGAAATATTATTTAATTTATTTTGTTTATATCTTCTATTTGCTCTTTCTTCTAAAGTAGCATCTAAATAAAATTTATAAGTAGCATTAGGAAAAACAACTGTTGTTATATCTCTTCCTTCCATAACTATATCATTATTTTTAGCATAACTTCTTTGAAGATGTAACATACTTTCTCTTACTCCAATGTAATTTGAAATAGGAGAAACAATATCTGATACTTCGTTACTTCTTATTTTTTCTGTAACATCTTCATTATTTAAATAAACTTTATCTTTTATAAGTTTAATATCAATATTTTTTGCTACTTCTTCTAGTTTTTCTTGTTCTTCTTTTTTGATACCATTTTCTAAAGCATATAAAGCAACACATCTATACATAGCCCCTGTATCAATATTTAGTAAATTAAGTCTTTTTTCTAATTCTTTAGCAATTGTTCCTTTTCCAACCCCACATGGTCCATCAATTGCAATTATTATATTTTCTTTCATAATTTATTCCTTTCAAAATAAAACTTATTTAATAATAAGTTTTATGCATTTGTTTTTTCTTTTAATCTTCCAATTAAATTATATTTTTCATTATAATAACTTGCTATTATTTTAACACTAGCCATTATTGGTGTTGCAAAAATCATTCCAAGTATACCAAATAAATATCCAAATACTAATAATCCAATCATAATTGTTACAGGATGTAATTTCATTGTTTTACTCATAATTAAAGGTTGTAAAATCATTCCATCAACTTGTTGTATAGCAAATGCTACAACTCCTGCTAAAATACCAGTTACAGGGCTTACTGTTAAACCTACAATAACGCATATTGCTCCACCTATCCATGGTCCAATATATGGAATAATATTTGTAATTCCACAAATAAGTCCAAAAAGTAAAGCACTTGGAAGACCAATTATTCCATAGAATATTGATGATAAAATCATTATAATTAATGATATAAATAATGTTCCTTGAACGAAACTTCTAAAAGCTATATTTAATTTTCCAATTATATAATTAAATCCTTCTTTATTTTTTATTGGGATATAATTAAATATTTTTTTAACACCCTCAAAATCAATAAGTAAATAAAACCCTACGATTAACCCTAATCCAAAAGTACCAATAGATGACACAAGAGTACTTACAACATTTAAAGCTGCTTTAGGAAGTCCTGTTGTTAAATCTACTCCGATATTTTCTAATGCTTTATATACACTAGTTTCAACTGATGTAAAATCAAATCCTGTTGCTTCTAATTTAGTAAATAAATTTTCAATAAATGTACCTGTTGATTTTATAAGAGTTGGAAGTGAATTAGTAATAAATTCATTAAGTTGTGTATAAAGAAGTGGAAGCATTATTCTAAATAATAAATATAAAATCAGAATAAATACAAAAAATACTACAATTGTTCCAATTGATCTTTTTACATTTTTCTTTTGTAAATAAGTAACTGCGGGATCTAATAACCATGCAATTACTAATCCTATAAAAAATGGACTAATGACTCCTAAAATAGATCCTAATACTTTAAATATTTCTAGATTTTTAAATAAAATTATAACAAATACAATAATAGCTAAAATAACACATGTATAAAGTATTTTTAACATTTTTTTAGATAAACCTATTACTTCATTTAAATTATGATAATTTAATTCTTCTTTTTTATTATTATTCATAATAATCATTCCTTTCAAACTAACAATAGTATAACATGAAAAAGTCTTAAAAAAAACCCTAATTTAATTAAAAATTAGAGTTTTTTAAACAACAAGTACATTCATCACAACAATTACAAGAATTTTTCTTACCACTTCTTAAGTTACCTATAAAATCCTTAACATTTTGTTTGGCTTCTTTAGGTAAAGCAAAATAAACTCCTGCCCCTGCTATTACCATACTACCTACAACATAAGCAGCTGCCTTTTTAAATCCTTTCAAAAATCTTCACCTCAAAAGTATTATTTACATATTTTATTATTTAATACATGAAATAATAAAATCTTTCAAAGATGTTTTTCTAATATTTTCTTTATCATTTAAAATAGCTTTTTCTAAAGCAGATAATTCCCCGATTAAAATAAGTTTTTTCTTTGCCCTTGTAGTAGCAGTATAAATAAGCTTTTTATATAACATAATACTATATTTATTTAAAATTGGAATAATAACAACATCAAACTCACTACCTTGAGCTTTATGTATACTTATACAATAACCTAACTTTAAATCACTAAAATTAGATGCTGTTATTCTTACAATATTAGAATCAAAATCTATTGTCATTGCTTTTGATTTTTTATTTTCAATTCTTAAAACTTGTCCGATATCCCCATTAAATATATTTTCTTCAATATTATTTACAAGTTGTAAAACCTTATCATTTTGTCTAAATAAAACACCATTATAAGTAATTTCAGTTTTAGTAACACTTCTTTTATTTATTAATTCTTGAATATAATAATTTAAATCATCAATTCCATTATCTCCTTTATAAAGAGGTGCTAAAACTTGAAAATTATTTATATCCATATCTTTATATTTTAAAACATATTCTTTTAAACAAGATTTTAACTCTTCACTAGAACAGTTTTTAAATATTAAATCATCACCCTTATTAAATATATCAAAATCTATTATATTATTATTTATATTATAAGCAAATAAACTAATATTAGAATTTTCTTCTTGTCTATATAATTTATTTAATTTAATTACATTTACACATTCACTATCAATAATATCTTTTAAAACTTGTCCTGGTCCAACACTTGGAAGTTGATTATAATCCCCGATTAAAACTATTTTAGTAGTCTTTTTTAGTCCTAATAATAAATTATAAAACAAATAGGTATCAATCATACTAGATTCATCTATTATAACAAAATCTACTTCACTTAAATTATTTTCATTTATATTAAAAGTATCATCTTCTTTATTCCACTTTAAAAACCTATGAATTGTATAACTAGGAAATAACGATTGTTCTGTTATTCTTTTACTAGCTCTTCCCGTTGGTGCTAAAAGCGCTAGATGTCTTTCAAGTTCATATGGTGAATAATTATTTATTTGTTGATATATTTTTGTAATTGATTTAATAATTGTTGTTTTACCTGTTCCAGGCCCTCCAGTTATAACTAAAAACTTATTTATAAGTGCTTCTTGTATTGCATGTAATTGTTCGTTATTAAATTTTATATTATTTTCTTTTTCAAAATTTTCCAAAATATTAGAACTTATAACACTATCTTTATTATAATCATTAGACAAAGAAAATATCCTTTCTGCTATATATTTTTCTGCTTCATACATTTTTTTTAAATAATACTTATTATCTTCTAAAATAATTTCTTTATTTTCCACTAATTGATTTAAACAAGATACAAAAAGTTCATAATTATCAAAAAATAATATTCTTTTTAAATATATTAATATATCATTTATAGAAAAGTATGTATTACCACTTGCAAAAGATAATTCATTTAAAATATATTTTATACAAGATTTTATTCTCCTAGAATCATCCTCTTTAATATCAAAATTTGCTTTTAAACTATCAATCTTTTTAAAAGAAATTTCATAAATATCTTCAACTAATATATATGGATTATATTTTATTACTTCCATTGTTTTTTCTTTATATGTATTATATATTTTCAAAGAATCTTTAGTAGAAAAACCAAGTTTATTTAAATCTACGATAACTTTATAACTTTGCTGATGTTTTAACAAATTAGTTTCTATTATTTCTTTTTGATTTTTCGTAACTGTTGGAACATCATATAAAATATCAGGATTATTTAAAATTGAATCTAAACAATTTTCCCCTAAAACTTCAACTATTTTAGTAGCAGTTTTCTCACCAATTTTAGGAAATAATTTACTTGATAAAAATTCAACAACATTATCTTTATCATTAGGTAATGTTATTTCATAAGTATCAACCATAAATTGCTCCCCATATTTTTCATGAATATTTGTTTTTCCATAAAATATATATAGATCAGTTTCATTTAACGTATTAAAATAACCTGTAAAAGTTATTGTTTTACTAAGGTATTTTTTTAAATCATCACTAGCATCTTTTATTTTAAAAAGACCTACTACATAACCTCTATCACTTCTAAAAATATATTGTTTAAAATTACCTTTTATAAATGTCATAACATCACCAATTAAATTATACAAAAAGAAAAAACATAAGTCAATTAAAAACTTGAACTTATGTTTGAATTATTTAAATAACTCAATTACTTTAGATAATTCTTCTTTATCAGTAACGCTTTCTACATATTTTTCATTATCACTTACAGTTTCTTTTAAAAACACAACATCGTTTGTACCATCAGTAGCAATAGCATAAATATAATTTGTATTATTATAAAGTTGTTCCTTAATAATTAAAAATTCTGTATCATCTAACATTAATATATCATCCATATTATTTTCTCGCTCCTGTTCCTGGATTACTTGTTTTTCCTAAAACAATTTGACTATATAAATCGTATGCTTCTTCGTTATAATCTAAATTACCACCTAGTCTGTTTTGTTCATCAACCCAATGATAAAATCTTTGTATATCACTCATATCTTCAACACTTTCAATGTCAACTCCCAAAGGAGCTCCATTTTTTTGTAAATAATCTGCTTTTTCCATTACAGAAGAAACTCCGTATCCTACTCCAAAAATAATTGCAGAAGTTGCAATTATAGCAAGCGCAGATTTTACCTTTTCAGGTAATGTTTTTTTACTTCTTCTTTCCTTTTGTTTAGAAATATTTCTAACCTTAGAGTTTTTTCCCATATTTATAGCTTCTTGTTTTTGTGTTTCTGAAAAATCATTCATATAATTTTTTTCATATTCTTCAACAACACGTCTATAATGATTACTATCTAAAACACGTTCATTATCTTTAATATCCATATCTTTACCTTCCTTCTATTATAAGAATAGCATAATTTATTAATAAATGCAAATTACATTCCTGAAAAATATGTAACTTCTCTTATCTCAAACCTTAAAGCATCTTTGCTATCAATATCATCATAAACTGATTTAAAATTCCATGTCTTTCCTTTTTCAAGATTTGATAAAAATGCATTACTTTCTCCAAGAACATTTCCTTTTGCATCATAAATTGTATAAGAAACAGCTATAGATTTATATGATCTATTTGAATTGTTATGTAAATATCCTTCAACATAATAAACATTACTTTCACTATTATAATATCCTACAACATCTTTAGTTATTGTTAAATTTCCTTTATCAATATAAACAATACCATCTTGTTCATAAAGTTTTAATGCTTTCATTTCATCATTTATATTATTTGCTACAAAAATCAACTCTAAAACAAATAAAATAGCACCAAGAACAATTAATAAAATAGCCCATGTTGGCATTTTTTTCTTTGTTTCTTTTTTAATATCATCACTTATAACTTCCATTTTTACAGAATTTTCTTTCACAACACTTTTTGCTTTTTCAGGTTTAGTTGTAGTCTTTTTTGTTGTACTTTTTTTAGTACTTGGTTTTTTAACTTCTTTTTCTTCCATATTTATTCTCCTATCTTTTTTTATTGTATCACATATATTAAATATTTAAAATATTTATTTAATATAATAAATATAATTTTCCTTTCTTGGAGCAGGAGAGGATTTTTCACAGTCCATATAACCTATAGCACAAAATCCTATTCCTTCATAATCACCAGTAATATTTAAACCTTTTAAAAGATTTTTTCCAAACTCTTTTTCAAACACTTCCTTAGCACGATGAATCCAAATACTTCCCAAACCTAAACTTTCACAAGCATTTAGCATATTTCCCATTACCAAACTTCCATCATATAAATAAGTTTTAACTGATTTATCTGCTAAAACTGCTAAAATAACTGGAGCATTATAAAATGGATCAAATCCTTCAGGCATATTTCCTACTTTTCTATTTTCTAAAGATAATTCATCACGTATTTTTTTGTTTGTTATTGCTATTATAATTGGAGATTGCTTTCCATTTCCTGTTGGGGCATAAGTCCCAGCTTCTAATACACTTTCTAGCTCTTCATTAGTTATCATATCTTCTTTAAACTTTCTACAACTTCTTCTTTCTTTTAATACTTTTAATGTTTCATTCATAATTATTCCTCCTTATTTATTTTATTAAACATTATTATTTTTTCTAAACTTCATATTTACTCATCATAAACTCTTTACACTACTTATATATTTATTATAACACATATTTTTTATTAAAACTAAAAAAATCTTTTTTATAAAAATATAGGGTTAAATTAAAATTCATGTTATAATTTAGTTACTCAATGACCAAGTGTTATATGAGTCCTAAAGCCGCAACTATTTATTAGTTACGTTATCCGTTTATATTATAATAAAAAGGTTTCTTAGGAAACCTTTTTACATTAAAGTAGAACCTTTAGTCTACTTCATTATTATTATTTTTCTATATAACCGCTTATACCTTTAGTATACATATCATCTGTAACTGCTTTATATCTTTTTCCATCATAATAATCAGTAAAACCATTGTAAGCTTTATAAACTTCACCTGTTTTAGTATCGTATACTCTTTCATAACCAAGGGTTGCATCACTTTGTTTTTGACTCATAATATCATAACTAGTACTTCTTTTTTCCCAAGAATCCATTATTCCATCAGTTATTTGATTACAAATACTTCGTATATTTTGAAAATTTTTCATAACAGCATCTTGTTGTTTATTAAATCCATTTAAAAATGTTTCTGAAAATTCTAGTGAAGATGCGACAGTATTTAATACGTCTTGATAATTTATAAATTCATCTTTAGGAGCTGTTATAAACATTGTATCATATACACTTAAATATTGAATATCAACTTGCTTAGCTGAAAAGAAATCTTCAGATACATAATGTGGTCCAACATCATATACATAAGCGCTAAATAAGCCTTCAGCATCATTTCCATCTTTATCTTTAAATGTTGCTCTTAAAACATCTCCTCCTACAAGACCTTTACCTAAATTATCAACAACTGTAAAATCTGTTAAAGTTGGAAATGTAAAAGTACTTGTATTATTTAAAGTTCCAAGTTCATTAAATATTTTATAAAAACCTTCCGTATTTTTTGTAGAAATTACAGGGTTTTTAGCAAATATTTCATTTGGATAAAATTTCTTTTGCCATGCTTTTGCAGCTTCACTTTTGTTATAACCTTCTGTTTTTAAATTAAAGAAAAATTGATATGTGGGATTGTTAGGATTATATGCTTTAACTGTATAATGAATATAATCTCCTAAAACATCTACCTTCCATCCTTTAGGCACTTTTAATTTTACTAATCCGTTGTTAAATTCTTCATATACAATTGACTTATTATCTAGCTTTTTAATTTTTACTCCTCCACATCCAGTCATACTAAATAGTATAACAACAAACATTAAAATAATTATAATCTTTTTTTTCATATATTATCTCCTTTTGTAAGTTTTCTTACAATTTTATTATAGCATAAATTATAATTTAAGTTAAAAAATAAACAAAAAAAAATAGATTTTTTTATCTATTTTAATTTATTTATTTGGTAGCGAGAAAGAGATTCGAACTCTTGACCTATCGGGTATGAAAAATAAGCCCTAAATTAAATTACCGTTTATTTTTTACCGTTTCCCT
>ERZ779725.1392-NODE-1392-length-13357-cov-2.211773_pt1 | contig 13357 bp, 8 predicted proteins | sample MGYA00511890_ERZ779725 | MGnify/ENA primary metagenome ERZ779725 (study PRJEB29588, sample SAMEA2148549) | human gut metagenome | biome: human gut; feature: human-associated habitat; material: faeces | place: Denmark | collected 2008/2010 ...
TGAAGCTATCTCCAGTGTGGAAAGTGCTAAGAATGTTGATATAAAGTTCTTTATAAATTCTGCTAATAGTGTTCTTTCTTTCCGTTTCTATTCGATGGAGAATGTAGATAGCAAGAATAGTCTGTATAAAGGATCGGGCGGAAAGTCCTTGAGCAATCTGCCGGCTAAGAATATGACAAAATTTGTGTTATTCCCGGCAGGCTTTGATTACGATGCGGCTTCTCGTTCTTCTATTAAGAATGAATATTTGGCCGGAAGTGCCGATCAGAAAGTGTATATGACAATTGATAACTTTGTCGGCAGTGTGATTGGATTTAAGACTAGTGGTAATTCAAGTGCCGGTGGAGAAAGATACGGTGTCATGAAGGTACTTGATGTCTCCGGAAAGATGGATAATAATACGACCAAACAGATAGCAACGGTTGAAATCAAATTCCCTAAGAAGAAGTAAGCAGGGTAGTATTACCTACCGCCTGAAGTCTTAATAGAAAACTTCTTTTCTATTAAGACTAAACTTCCCTTTCATTAGGAGTAAAGTTGCTCTCTGTCCGATACAAACTATAAACGAAGCTTCCGTTTTTATAAATGCAAGTTGCGTTTATAAAAACAAAGATTTCAATTATAAAAACAAAGCTTTCGTTTATAGTTTATGTTAGGGATAAAAGAAGTTTGCAACAAGGGGGAAGGGAGTTCTCTCCTTGTAGAGAATAACTTTTCTATTAATAGCCAACGCGAGAGTTAGTAACAGCTATCCCGGTGAACCGTAGATAGAGTATACGAAAGATGCGACTGATAACAAATACGATGGTTAAGTAATAATGTGCAGTAGCTGAAAGTAATATGAGAAAACATATAATATATAGGTATTTCCTCTTTTTATCTTTGGTCGGACTGATGCAGTTGACGTTTAGCTGTTCCTCCTCTTCCAACGAAATAGAACCTTTGAAACCGGAAGGAGAAGATACTCCTTTGGAAAAAGATGAATATACTTTTATGAATGTAGAATACCGGAAGTGGCAGAACGGAACTTTCCAGGCATGGACAACGGCAGATTCAAGGGAAACACGTACCATTGATAATATGAATTGGTATACTCCCTCTTCGGATTATAGCCGGACTGCATGGGGAGGACGAATCGGTTTACAACCTTCATCTGTGGTTGGAAAAGAAGGCTTTTTCCGAGTGGCTTATTGTGGAGGCCGTTCTTATTTGCTCGATCCGGATAATGGAGCTGTTATCATTCATGGAATTCAGCATGTTCGTCCGGGAGAATCTACTGCTCATAAGAAGGCTTTCGGTACTCGATACGGTAGTGAGGCGCGATGGAGTGAAGAGACTGGCAGACTGTTAGCAGACAATCATATAAACTATATTTCGTATGGCTCGAACCGTATTGAAGTATTTCCTGCTGCAGTACGTGGTAACTTGTTGACCCCTAAGACGCAAAAGATTGCTTATGCAGAGAATCTGTATCTGCTTCGTACCTTTATGTGGGATATGAGTAAGAATTTGGGCTACGCGTTTGATGATGACAAATATAATCGCTTAGTTCTTCTTTTTGAACCCACATTTGCTACGTACATAGATCGTCTCGTACAAGAGAAGTCAGCTTTATTTGCCGGTGACCGGCATTTTATAGGTTTCTATCTTGACAATGAATTGCCATTTGCCAGTTATCAGAATGCTGACCCTTTGCGAGGAATTGATCTGAAACATTTCTTGTCTTTGCCCGAACGCTATAAAGCTGCTCGTGAGTATGCAGAAAAGTTTATGCGGGATAACGGTATAGCTTCTACCGGAGTGATAACCAAGAAAAATCAGGAAGATTTCCGGGGGATGGTTGCTGATTATTATTATCAGTTGACCACCGCTACCGTCAGACGATATGATAAAGAGCATTTGATATTGGGAACACGTCTGCATGATTGGAGTAAATATAATCAGAAAGTGGTGGAAGCGTGTGCTCGTTATTGCGATCTTGTTTCCGTCAACTATTATGCACGTTGGCAACCGGAGGCAGATTTCTTGGCAAACCTGAAAGTCTGGTGTGGAGCGAAACCTTTTTTAGTTTCAGAATTCTATATAAAAGCGGAAGATGCCAGTTATCAGGGAACTGGATATGCTAATACTGAAGGAGGTGGCTGGTTGGTGCATACACAAAAAAATAGAGGTGAGTTTTATCAGAACTTCTGTCTTCGTTTGCTTGAAACTCGAAACTGTGTAGGCTGGGTACATTTTGAGTATAATGATGGTTACGATTCTAACGGAAAAGCTTCTAATAAAGGAGTGGTTTCCATCGAATACGAACCTTATGAATCTTTTCTGTCGCACATGCGGCAGTTGAATCTTTCAGTTCATTCATTGATCGATTATAACGATACAAAATCGGTTCAATAGATTGACGGAAACTTTAAATAGACAAATTGAATATTTAGAATTAAAATAGTTATGACCATGAAGAAGTTTAGTTTATTTGCAATCCTTTTAGGATTTAATATAGCTTTGGGAGCATGTTCCGATGATGATGCCGCTCCTGTAGTAAAAAATGAAATCTTTCAACTTCCGGAAAAGGCTTATGTACTGGCGGAACAATCCAGACGGGCTATTGTCATCAGAGATGCGGAGACGCACCGCAATATTTGGAGTTGGGATCCTTATACAGCCTGTGTTCCTGCTGCACAGCAGGGTTGGTTTGTTAATCCGAGTGAAGTAAAACCGGTTTTCAATAGACGCTATATCTTGATGACTGCCTCCGGCGGAGCTGTAGCTTTAATCCGTTTGTCCGATCATAAATTAATGTTCTATGCAAATTGCGGACAGAATCCCCACTCTGCGGAGGTATTGCCCGATGGAAATATCGTGACGGCAGAATCTAAATCCGGTGAAATCAATACCTTTGTGGTTGACACGGTTAAGGTATTGGGAGCAAAAGCTAATACGGTGAAGTTGGGTAATGCGCATAATGTTGTTTGGGATAAGAAAAGATCGTATCTTTATGCTACAGCTACCAAAAAAGAGGGAGTGACTGCATTATTCCGTTTTAAGTACGATGGCAACCGGAGTAATCCCAAGTTAATAAATCAGACTACCCTTTATACATTCAGCAATGAATCGGGTGGGCATGATTTGTTCCCGGTATATGGTGAAGAAGATAAATTATGGCTTACTGCTGCTTCGGCTGTCTATAAGTTTGATTTGACTGGAGTTACCGACGCTACGACTAATGACTCTACCGAACCTACTTGCGAGAAAGTTTACAGCATAGCCGATATAAAAAGTATCTGCAACGGACCGGATGGAATCCTGATGTTGAAACCGACTGAAGAGTGGTGGGCAGAAGGACTTGTAAATGAGAAGGGAGAAGAACTTTTCAAAATGGACGGAGCCAAGATTTATAAAGGCCGTTGGATGATAGACAATCTTTTCAGTTATCCGGAAAAGCATGATTTCGTGTTGAGTGAGGACTGATTAAGTATGGTGGAAGATTGATTAAGTACATAAGTTGAATAATTAAGTTTGGAACAATGAGGAAACTTCTTCTTTTTTTATTGGTATCTATCGCATTACCGGCCTTGGCGCAGAATGGAAAGAAAGTGTATGCCGACTTTCACGGAGTGCGCTATACCCGGCAGCATGACGGAAAGTTGGGCCGTTGGGAAATGTATGCCAATACGGAAAAATCAAGTACCGGAAGGAAGTCGCTGTGTTATAATGCCGATCTGATAGATAGTGAAGGGCGGCATGAGATAGCGGCAGTGGCTTATCCCCAAGTCGGAATGCAGTCCAATCTCGATCCCGATTATATCGAATATCAGATATTGTCGGCAAAAGCGGCTAAGATAGATGGATTCTTTATCGAATGGGGGTTCAAGCCTCACGAAAATGACATCTTGCTGCGTGAGATGCAGAAAGTGGCAGCAAAGTATGACTTTGAAATCGGCGTAAACTGGTGCGACGGTTGGTTATATTATGACTGGATTACGAAGATTTATCCGGAAGTTAACACCCGTGAGGCAAAGACCGAATACATGGCCAAATGTTACCAATATCTGGTGGATAGCGTCTTTACCGGTCCTACAGCTCCTATGGTGAAGGGAATGCCTGTTTTTTATCATTTCGGTCCCGGAGCGAAAGTCGATGAATACAAGAAAGTGTTATCACAAGTGAAGTTTCCGCAAGGAATGAGGCAGCCCGTTGCCTTACGCCGTTGGGCGGATTGGGGAAAACTGGAAAATGATAAATATATCCCCGTCACTCGTAGCGATGAAATGGATACCTGGAAAGAAGTGGGAGAAATACCGACTGCATGGCTTCCTGCCCGTGTCCGTACAAGAGATCAGGCACATGCCGAATGGGATAATTACGCCACTCAGGATGATGTTATTGAGTTTATGAAACCTTTCCGTGATTCAATTTGGCATAGTAACAATCCTGCTTATACCATTAAGTCGGGATTTGCCATGCCGGGAATGGATAACCGGGGATGTGCGGGCTGGGGACGTGGACACTTCTATTATATCCCTCGTAACAATGGAGAAACTTATCAAAGTATGTGGAAGTTCTGTATGGCAGAGAAGGACAGCCTGGACATGATGTTTATCGCTTCGTGGAGTGACTATACCGAAGGACACGAAATAGAGCCGACCATTGAAAACGGTGACCGTGAACTACATACGACTTTAAAGGATGCGGCGGAATTCAAAGACGAACAGGCGGACGAGCGTGGATTAACCTTACCTTTAATGCTTTTCCGGCTGCGAAAAGAAGCCCGTTTCCTGGAAAAGACGAAGATGGACGTATCCGCTTGTCAACGTTCGCTCGATAAGGCAGCATTGTTGATTAGCCAGGGACGTTATCCGGTGGCAATAGGCTTGTTGTCACAAATAGAAAATGATGTCAAGACGGCAAAATCCGCTTTGGCGGTTGAGATGATGCGTTTGCGTGAGTCGGACATGAAGATTCAGGGAAAGCGAAAATCCGGTGGTTACAATGCCGAAGAAACTCTCTCTATCTCTTTGCCCAAAGAGCTGGTTTCCAAATTACAAATGAATAACTATGTAGGGTATCTCTATTTTGAATACCTGGACAAGGGAAATGAATCTCTTTTTATACGTTCATCTACACAGCGCGAACCGAAAGAGCCGTTTAAAATTGTGTCCCGGATACGTACCGACAACACGGGTGAATGGAAAAGCGCAAAAGTAGAATTGTATAAGGATAATATCGTGAATGGATTCAATATGCCTACTTTCTATTTAAAAGGAAATGTCGTAGTTCGTAATTTGTCATTGGGTTATACGATCTACTCAGTCAAATAAATGCATGGATGAAGAGTTTAAATAATTGGTTATTAGTTTTATCTGTACTATCCTGCTTCGGATGTTCCTCTCCGGTCCATGAAGATGACAGGGGATGTGCTTTCGTATCTGACAGTATTCAATATCGGGTTGAGTTTATGTCGGCGGGGTGCGTGCGGATTCTGTCTTTTCCCGAAGGTGATACGCTGGTAACAAAAAGATTGGTGGGTGATTCGGAAAAGCCGGCTTTCAAAGATTATAAATGGGAAGATACGGGACAGAAGCTACTCTTTCGCACCCGTGAACTTTCCGTAGTTTTTGATAAGGCAGATGTGGCTTTCACTTTTCAGGAAACATCCACAGGTAAGTTATTACTAAAAGAGAAAGGGGATAGAAAGGCACGGAACTTCAAACGTTCGGTTGCCGGAGGTGAACAATGTCTCGAAGTCACTCAACGCTTTGTTCCTACCGAGGATGAGGCCATTTACGGACTGGGACAGTATCAGAATGGAATCATGAACTATCGGGGGAAATCTGTACTTCTGTTACAGGCCAATATGGATATTGTCAATCCGTTCCTTATTTCGACCAACGGATATGGTGTCTTATGGGATAATTATTCTTCTACGAAGTTTGAAGATACGAAGGAGGGCTACTCATTTACTTCCGAAGTAGGTGATGCCTCCGACTATTATTTTGTCTATGGTAAGAATATGGACGAAGTCGTTGCCGGTTATCGGGAATTGACGGGGGACGTGCCGATGTTTGGAAAATGGGTGTATGGCTTCTGGCAGTCCAAAGAACGATATAAGTCGTTCGATGAATTGAAGGCAGTCGTTAAAGAATACCGTAAACGGGGAATTCCGTTGGATAACATTGTGCAGGACTGGGAATATTGGGGAGACAAACCTCATTGGAACAGCCTGACCTTCCATCCGGCAAACTTTAATCATCCCCGTCAGGTTATTGATGAACTGCATCAACAGGACCATGTTCATTTTATGCTTTCCGTATGGCCCGGATTCGGACCGGAAACGGCTGTCTATCAGTCTTTGGATTCTATCGGTGCATTGTTTAGTGAACCTACATGGGCAGGTTATAAGGTTTTTGATGCCTACAATCCTGTCGCGAGGGATATTTTCTGGCAATACCTCAAGAAAGGACTCTATGATATGGGTGTGGATGCTTGGTGGATGGATGCAACGGAACCATCTTTCCGGGATGGATTCACACAGTTGAAGCAGGAAGAAAAGACCAAATCAGCTGGTAATACTTATCTGGGTAGCTTCCACCGTTATCTGAACACTTATTCTTTAGAAATGCTAAAGGACTTCTATCAACGCCTGCGCGCCGAGAGCGATCAGAAGCGTATATTTATCCTAACTCGTTCCGCCTTTGCCTCGCAACAGCATTATGGTACAGCCGTATGGTCGGGTGACGTTTCGGCTTCATGGGAGAATATGCACAAACAACTGGTTGCCGGCTTAAACTTGTCTATGTCCGGTATTCCGTATTGGACTTCCGATACGGGAGGATTCTTTGTCACAGAACGGGATGCAAAATATCCCGACGGACTGAAAAGTAATGATTATAAAGAGTTATATTCCCGTTGGTTCCAGTTTAGCGCATTTACTCCTATCTTCCGTGCTCACGGTACGAATGTGCCGCGTGAAATTTGGCAATTCGGTGAAGAGGGGACATTATCTTATGATAATCAAGTGAAGTATATTTATCTGCGTTACCGTCTGTTGCCATACATTTACTCAATGTCCCATCAGGTAACCGCCAATAATTATACCATGTTGAGAGGTTTGGCAATGGATTTCACAACAGATACCCGGACATTTGATATTGATAATGCCTATATGTTCGGTACTTCCTTATTGGTGCGTCCGGTATTTCATCCGCAATCGGAAGAAAAGAACATCTGTATTTATCTGCCGGAACACAGCGGTAAATATTGGTATGACTTCTGGACCGGAGAAGCTTTTGAAGGAGGAAGAGAACAAATGCAGACAAATATCCTCGACATACTTCCGCTCTATGTGAAGGCTGGTTCTATCTTGCCTTTGGCAGAAGTGAAACAATATGCGATGGAATATCCCGATCGTGAACTGGAATTGCGTATCTATGGAGGAGCGGATGCTGCTTTTTTATGGTATGAGGATGAAGGTGATTCCTACCGCTATGAAGAGGGTGTATGTTCGAAAGTGCCGATGCAATGGAAAGATTCGGAACGGACATTGACTATTGGACTGCGTGAGGGAACTTATCCCGGTATGCCGGAACAAATAAAAATGCATGTGAAATTATATCTGCCTGAAGGTGCAGGTCTTGATAGCAAAGAGTGCGTCTACACAGGTAGAGAAGTAAAAATAAAGTTTTAATTATAAGTATATATCGATTATGAAGAAGTTTCTCTATATTTTTATTCTATTGTTTATTGTGGGATGGGCACAGGCGCAACAGCGTGTGGTATACACAATCAACGACGGATGGAAATTTACAAAAGGATCTCCGTTTGAAGCGCAGCTGGCCGGCTGTGACGACTCTTCTTGGGAGACGGTCAATATACCTCATACATGGAATAATAAAGATGCAGACGACGAAACTCCGGGATTTTATCGGGGACCGGCTTGGTACCGGAAACAATTGTTTGTAGATAAAAGCCAGGAGGGACGTCAGGCAGTGATCTATTTTGAAGGAGCCAATCAGGAAGTACGATTCTATCTGAACGGTCAGTTCGTGGGAGAACACAAAGGAGGGTATACCCGTTTCTGTTTTGACATCACTTCCCATTTGCGTTATGGACAGGAAAACCTGTTTACCATTTATGTGAACAATGTCTATAATCCGAATATTCCTCCCTTATCTGCCGATTTTACTTTCTTTGGCGGTATCTACCGGGATGTCTATCTGCAGTTTATGAATCCGGTGCACATTGCAACGAATGATTATGCTTCGTCAGGAGTTTATATCCGTACACCCGAAGTGAACAACTCCGCAGCCTCGGTAGAAATTACTACATTACTGACGAATAATACACTCCAACCTGCAGAAATCAGGGTGGAAAATGTAATCTGCGATGCGGATGGTAAGGAAGTGAAAAAGACTCATGCGGAAATAAAGCTGGCATCCGGTGAAACAAAGACAGACATCTCTAAAAAGATAAAAATAGATTCGCCCCGTTTGTGGGATATAGACGATCCTTATCGGTATATGGTATATACGCGTATTCTCGATAAGAAAAAGGGTACTTTGCTGGATGAAGTGGTGAATCCGTTAGGCTTGCGCTGGTTTAAATTTGATTCGGAAAAGGGCTTTTTCCTGAATGGCAAAGGACGTAAACTAATCGGAACTGCCCGGCATCAGGATTATTTTCAGAAAGGAAATGCCTTGCGCGACGAGTTGCATGTACAGGATGTACTACTGTTGAAAGAGATGGGAGGGAACTTCCTGCGTGTGTCACATTATCCCCAAGATCCTGTAATCATGGAAATGTGTGATAAACTGGGTATTGTGACTTCGGTTGAAATCTCCGTTGTCAATGCTGTTACGGAAACTGAAGAGTTTTTGCAGAACTCCGTTGAGATGGCTAAAGAAATGGTACGTCAGGATTTCAACCGCCCTTCTGTTATGATTTGGGGGTATATGAATGAGATTTTTCTGCGTCGCCCTTATACCGAAGGCAAGCAATTGGAAGATTACTACCGCTTTACTGAAAAAGTAGCCCGTGCCTTGGAAGCGACCATCCGCGAGGAAGATCCTTCAAGATATACCATGATGGCTTATCATAATATGCCTCAATATTACGAAGATGCCCATCTGACCGAAATCCCGATGATTCAGGGATGGAACTTGTATCAAGGCTGGTATGAGCCGGATATCAATGAGTTTCAACGTTTGCTCGACCGTGCCCATAAGGTATACAAGGGAAAAGTGTTGATGGTTACGGAATATGGACCGGGAGTAGATCCGGGACTTCATTCCTACCAGCCGGAACGTTTCGACTTCTCACAGGAATATGGTTTGGTGTATCATAAACATTATCTCCGTGAAATGATGAAACGTCCGTTTATTGCCGGTTCCAGTCTGTGGAATCTGAATGATTTTTATTCCGAATCCCGTGTCGATGCTGTTCCTCATGTAAACAATAAAGGAGTTGTCGGATTAAACAGGGAGAAGAAGGATGTTTATTGGTTTTATAAGACAGCTTTGTCACGTCGTCCGATACTTGTTATAGGTAATCGGGAGTGGAAAAGCCGTGGGGGAGTGGTGAATACTGCACAGAAAGAATGTATTCAGTCTGTTCCTGTATTCTCCAATGCGGAAGAAGTAGAGCTGTTTGTGAACAATAAAAGTCTGGGAAAGAAAAAGGTAGAAGATAATTATGCCTTGTTCGACGTACCGTTCGTTGGTGGAGAGAATCTCCTGGAAGCAGTTGCCGTGGCTGGTGATAGCAAATTGCGGGATATGCTCCGGATTCAGTTCCAGTTGGTAGGCTCACAGTTGAAAGACGAAGCAATTCCATTTACGGAAATAAATGTAATGTTGGGTTCTCCGAGATATTTTGAAGACCGTACAGCAAATGTAGCATGGATTCCCGAGCAGGAGTATAAGCCCGGTAGCTGGGGATTTGTAGGCGGAACTTCTTATCGTCGTAAAACAGGATTCGGCAGTATGCTTGGTTCGGATATTGACATTCTGGGAACGGATATGAATCCAATCTTCCAGACTCAACGTGTTGGAATAAAATCTTTTAAAGCTGATGTACCGAATGGAGAATATTCCGTATATTTGTACTGGGCAGAATTGGAGTCGGACAAAGAGAGGGAAGCGTTGGTTTATAATCTGGGAGCTGACTCGGAACAGACGTTTGCCGGAAACCGTAGCTTCGGAATTTCAATGAATGGAACGACTGTTTTGGATGATTTCAACATAGCTCGTGATTACGGATATGCCCGTGCTGTTATCAAGAAATTTGTAGTAACGGTGAAGGATGGAAAAGGATTGAGTGTTGACTTTCATAAAAAAGAAGGAGAACCTATTCTGAACGCTATCCGTATTTATAGAAACTATTAATCATAAACACTGTCAATATGCTTAGGTCTATTTATTTACTGTCTTTTCTCCTCCTGCAATCTTTATTTGCTTTTGCCGGGAATGTAAAGGAGAATGTTCCGTCTTCTTTTGACTTGTATGTATGCATCGGACAATCCAACATGGCGGGGCGTGCAACATTAACTCCGGAAGTCATGGATACCCTCCAAAATGTGTATCTATTGAATGATAAGGGGAATTTTGAACCGGCAGTAAATCCTCTCAATCGTTATTCTACAGTTCGGAAAGATTTGTCAATGCAGCGTTTGGGACCGGCTTACGGCTTTGCTAAAGAGATGGCCCGACAAACGAAACGTCCTGTCGGGCTGGTAGTAAATGCGCGTGGAGGCTCATCCATCAACTCCTGGCTAAAAGGGAGTAAAGACGGATATTATGAAGAAGCTCTTTCCCGGGTTCGGATTGCAATGAAGCAGGGAGGTGTTTTGAAAGCAATCCTTTGGCATCAGGGAGAAGCCGATTGTTCGAATCCGGAAGCGTATAAACAGAAACTGATTTCTTTGGTGAAAGACTTGCGGGAAGATCTGGACATGCCGGATCTACCGGTTGTTGTAGGACAGATTTCACAATGGAACTGGACGAAAAGAGAAGCAGGTACAGTCCCCTTTAATCAGATGATTAAAAAAGTTTCTTCATTTATTCCCTATTCCGATTGGGTATCATCGAAAGGATTGGGATGGTATAAAGATGAGAAAGACCCTCATTTTAATACGGAAGCACAACTGTTATTAGGAAAACGTTATGCGAAAAAGATACTGAAGTTTTATAAACATCAATAGGATACCCTTTTTCGAAGGAACATAAAAGCCGGCTGATCCCTCATGAATCAGCCGGCTTTTGTATGGTGAATAACTAAATACTGCCTTGTTGATAGAAAAGGAGTCTATATGCTTAATTGTCTTGTTATAAGCAAATTAACCTGTTAATAACTTTGTTGATATCCTTGTTGATAACTGAAATTAGGTTGTGAATAAAACCAGTAAAGAAGAGTCGTCATAAAAAAGAAGAACCGCATTTCTGCGATTCTTCTTATCTTTAGTTGCGGAGATCCGACTCGAACGAATGACCTTTGGGTTATGAGCCCAACGAGCTACCAACTGCTCCACTCCGCGATGTTTAACGGGTGCAAAGGTACGGCTTTTTTTGAAACAAACAAATAATTTGCTGAATATTTTTCGAGTAAATCATCATTTTTTTCTTATTTAGTTGAGAATGAATGAAATAATGATGAAACTTTTTCTTAGCACCTATTAATATACAAATGTTAATATTCTCTCTATTTTCTTGTATGGTCTAAAGAAAAGAATTACTTTTGCTCAAAAGCCTTGTGCTTCAATGATTTATAACTTTGGTTCTTAAACGTTGTTCTTAAATAGCCTTGTTTGAACGACACAAAGATAGGATTAATTATGTATAAGGCATAATTTTGAGATTAGAATTTTAGTCTGCATTTAGATGTGACAATTCATATTTAGATAAAAAAAGCCAGCTATCATCACTGACAACTGGCTATATTCTAATTATTTATTGAGTAGACTTTCTAAGGTCATTTTCAATATACTTTGTTTCTCTTCACTTTTAGCTTCTAGGACTCTTTTTACTATAGCATCTGGCATTTGTTTTAAAGCGTCACAAACAAGTTTATACCCATGTTCTGTAGACAGGTCGGCAACTACAGTAATCAAGTATCTTTTAGCGATAAAGGAATTGTCAAATTTAGTTCGTGCTGCATCCAAAAAGTATTTAGCACGTTCCAGATTATAATCTGTTTTTATTTCTTTACCTGCAATCAAATTACAGTATGCTGTCTTTCCCAACTTACCAGGAGCAAAACAAGCAATATAACCTATCGTAGTGGTTGGATAACCTAAATCGGCAAGTTCTTTTGTAAATTTTGCCAACTCATTTTGGGGATTAAATAGTGCCGCGCCATTAGCATAATCTGCACCACTCCACGGGTCAGTAATTGTGTTTGTTTCAGAGAGAATCTCTTTAGTGTTCTCATTGCTGTAACATTCATACAAGAACAGCTTTTCTTCATCTAAACCTGTTTCTTCGGCTGCCGTATATCTATGTTGTCCCTCAACAATGGCAACATACTTACTTGCTTCTTCATCCGGTATATCCTCTTTCGTAATAGGATGCACCAAAGTACAGCCGTCATTTACCGCTTTTTGTCCGTCTACATACATTAAAGGAACAAGATTCATTCCAAATTTCTCAAAGGACTTTTTCTTTCTTGAAATGTTCTTTGAATTAACACTACGATTGCCTTTAATAAAAGCAATCATTTTGCCTTCAACATAGAGGTCTTTTACAGTAATGATATTTTTTTTCATTGTCTATATAAATTTAGAATAATTGGCAATATTACCAACGCTGCAAAGATAGAGAGAGAATATAAAATAAGGGGATGTTTTGAAAAATGACAAGAGGGGTAAAAACAGCCCAATAAATTTACCCCTCCTTGATGAATCATTTATAAAATTTGTTAGCTCTAAGAATTTCATAATCTTTGTAAGATTTTATCTGGTCTTTTATGAAGTTAGGACACAACTTGCTATTTTTCTCATCAACTCCCGTATACCGTTTGTCTTTGGATAGGTTGGTCAAATTCAAAGAAACTGTACTATATGCTTTTGCAGATTTACTTGTATTTGTTTTGGGTAATAACTTAAAGAAACTATCCAATAATTTATAGAACATTGCCACTAGAATAGTTTTATATTCTGTGTCTTTGCCTTTCCTATCTATTCCTTGTGTATCAAATCTTGTTGGCTTATCATTACTGAAATAGTCCTTCCCTGCTTCATATACAAGATAAATGTAAGCTAATGATATAGGGTCGTCGATTTCTATAGAGCGATGTTTTTCCTGTAATTTTAATGTTAGTGTCATTGGTTTTATAAAAGATAATATACAGCCACTATTACCAATATTCT
>ERZ779725.1393-NODE-1393-length-13353-cov-4.463378_pt1 | contig 13353 bp, 16 predicted proteins | sample MGYA00511890_ERZ779725 | MGnify/ENA primary metagenome ERZ779725 (study PRJEB29588, sample SAMEA2148549) | human gut metagenome | biome: human gut; feature: human-associated habitat; material: faeces | place: Denmark | collected 2008/2010 ...
TTGTGGAAGGACTGCGACCGTATTTGAAACGAAAAGTAAAGTATACGATCCGGCCGGTACGAGAGGAAGATCTGAAAAAAGTAGCAGAAGTAGAGGCCGTGTGTTTCCCGGCGGCGGAAGCAGCAGGGTATGAGGATTTTATCGAACGGTATCAAACATGCCAAAACAGTTTCTTTGTAGCAGAAACCGAAGAGGGGGAAATTGCAGGATTCTGTAACGGCTGCTGTGCAGATACCGACTATCTGGCGGATGCGCTGTATCATGACGCCTCGCTGCACAATCCGGATGGCGATTATCAGATGATTTTCGGACTGGATGTGAATCCGAAGTTCCAGAAGCAGGGGATTGGAGAAGCATTGATGCGCCATATGATAAAAAGTGCAGGAGAGCGTGGCAAAACAGCGGTTGTTCTTACATGCAAGGATCATATGATTCCATTTTATAAAAGAATCGGATACGAATATATCGAACTTTCCGATTCAACGCATGGAGGCGCCGCGTGGCATAAAATGATGTATCATCTGAAAAAATAGAAGTCTGACAAAAAGGTGTGCGAATTCCGGGAAAGCCATATAAAAAGGGACTTTCCGGAATTCGTGCGCCTTTTTTTGTGATACGATTTTAAACAACAGAGCCTTCGCCAGAATTGTTTTCTGCGACAACAATAAGCTGCTTACCAGATGGTTTTTCTCAATAGCAGCATGAATTTCGGAAAAAAAACAAAAAAAGATGCAAAAAGTTGTTGACATCTAATGAACGTTAGCATATACTAACGAATGAAAGAAAAATGAAACTCATTATCATACACAGGAGGTAATTGATGATGCCTTTAACGATGGCAAATCCAGGCGAATGTTACACAATCAGAAAAGTCGGCGGAAAAGAAGAAACAAGAAGATTTCTTGAGAATCTCGGCTTTGTCGTTGGCGGAAACGTGACAGTCGTATCAGAAATCAACGGCAATCTTATTGTAAATGTAAAAGATTCCAGGGTGGCCGTTGGAAAAGATATGGCAGCCAAAATCCTGATTTGATAGGAAAGAAGGAGAGAAGATGAAGACTTTAAAAGAGACTTCCGTAGGAGAAACCGTTAAAGTTGTAAAACTCAACGGTTCCGGTCCGGTTAAAAGAAGAATCATGGATATGGGAATCACCAAAGGTGTTGACGTATTCGTGCGCAAAGTTGCTCCGCTGGGCGATCCGGTCGAGGTAACAGTCAGAGGATATGAATTATCCTTAAGAAAAGCAGATGCGGAAATGATAGAAGTAGAGTAAATTTTTTTACTTACATGTTAGCAATTTCTAACAAATGCAAGTCAAAACAAATAGAAGTAAGGCTTGCAATTTCAGACAAAATCAGTAAAAATCAAAGAAAGAGGGGCATGGAAAAATGGCAATTAAGATTGCACTTGCAGGAAATCCAAACTGCGGTAAAACCACATTGTTCAATGCACTGACAGGCTCCAACCAGTTTGTAGGTAACTGGCCAGGTGTAACCGTCGAGAAAAAAGAAGGAAAATTAAAAGGCCACAAAGATGTCACCATCATGGATCTTCCGGGCATTTACTCCTTATCTCCATACACACTGGAGGAAGTGGTAGCCAGAAATTACCTGATTAACGAAAGACCGGATGCGATCCTGAACATCGTAGACGGTACCAATATCGAGCGTAACCTGTATCTGTCCACACAGATCATGGAGCTTGGTATTCCGGTTATCATGGCTGTCAATATGATGGATATCGTAGAAAAGAACGGTGATAAAATACATATCGACAAACTGGCAAAAAAACTGGGCTGTGAAGTTGTGACAATCTCCGCTCTGAAAGGAACCGGAATCAAAGAAGCTGCTGATAAAGCAGTACAGATTGCACAGAAGAAAGGTGCTGCGGTACCAGTTCATGAATTTGACAAGGATGTGGAGGCAGTCATCCGCACCGTTGAGAGCAAACTTGGAAATGATATTGTAAATGAGCAGAAACGCTTCTTTGCAATCAAGCTTCTGGAAAAAGATGATAAAATCACCGAACAGATGAAATCCGTTCCGGATGTATCCGCTGAGATCAAACAGCTGGAAGATAAGTTTGATGATGATACGGAGAGTATTATTACAAACGAGCGTTACGTTTACATCTCAAGCATCATCGGAGACTGTATCACAAAGAACAAAAAGAATGCAATGACAACATCGGATAAGATCGACCGTATCGTAACCAACCGCTGGCTGGCACTTCCGATCTTTGCGGTTGTTATGTGGATCGTTTATTACGTATCTGTTTCCACCGTTGGTACGATTGTAACAGACTGGACGAACGATGTTCTTTTCGGCGAGATTATTCCTCCGGCAATTGAGAATCTTCTGAATGCCATCCACTGTGCTGACTGGCTGCAGGGTCTGATTCTCGATGGTATCGTGGCCGGTGTTGGTGCCGTACTTGGATTCGTACCGCAGATGCTGGTACTGTTCCTGTTCCTGGCATTTCTGGAGTCCTGCGGTTACATGGCACGTGTTGCCTTCATCATGGACCGTATCTTCCGTAAATTCGGACTTTCCGGTAAATCCTTCATCCCGATGCTCATCGGTACGGGCTGCGGTATCCCCGGAATTATGGCATCACGTACAATCGAAAACGAACGTGACCGCCGTATGACAATAATGACGACAACCTTCATCCCCTGCGGAGCAAAGGTTCCGTTCATCGGAATGATTGCGGGCGCACTCTTCGGCGGTTCTGCTCTCGTTGCAACAAGTGCATACTTCATCGGTATGGCTGCAATAATCATTTCCGGTATTATGCTCAAGAAGACAAAGATGTTTGCAGGCGACCCCGCTCCGTTCGTTATGGAGCTTCCCGCATACCACCTTCCGACAGTCGGCAACGTTCTCCGTTCAATGTGGGAGCGTGGCTGGTCGTTCATAAAGAAGGCGGGAACGGTCATCCTTCTTTCAACGATCTTTGTATGGTTCACATCTTACTTCGGCGTTGTTGACGGCACGTTCCGTATGCTCGCCGAGGATGAGCTTGATAAATCGATTCTTGCTGCTGTCGGCGGAGCTATCTGCTGGATTTTCAAGCCTCTCGGCTGGGGAACATGGCAGGCGACTGTTGCATCCATCACAGGTCTTGTTGCAAAGGAAAACATCGTCGGTACAATGGGTATTCTTTACGGTGCCGAAGGTCCCGTCTGGACTACGCTCGCAAAGACATTCACCGGTATCACGGGTTATTCCTTCCTCGTATTCAACCTCCTTTGCGCTCCTTGCTTTGCGGCTATCGGCGCAATCAAGCGTGAAATGAACAGCGCAAAGTGGACTTGGTTTGCAATCGGATATCAGTGCGGATTTGCTTATGCTATCGCGCTTATGATCAACCAGTTCGGTAACCTTATCACAAGTAACCTCGTTGTTTCCGGCGACGTCGGCACGACAGTTGTCAACATCGTAAGCCTTGTTGCGGCATTTGCATTGCTCGGACTCATAGTTTATATGCTTGTCCGTCCTTATAAGGAAGCTACAAAGTTCACAGAAAAGGTTAAGGTTTCTGCAAAATAAAAAAACACTTATGTGAAAGGAGCTGTGTTTTATGTTTGCGTGGATATCTGCTAATATCGGAACGATAATTATATGCGCCGTGCTCCTGATTATAGTTGCGGCGATAATAATCGGACTCGTCAAGGACAAGAAAAAGGGCAAATCGTCCTGTGGATGTAACTGTGCCCATTGCGCTATGGCAGGCTCCTGCCACAACAACGTCAAAAAAGACAAATGATTTCTGCGGGAGGCAGGCAAACGCCCGTCTCCCTAGAAATTTCCTGACGAGTTAGCCAACGCTAACTATTTCAACGGAGACCGACACGGTTATCGCAGTGCCGTAAGAAAAAACGACAGACGTATTTTTGATGGCGATAGTTGAATTCAAAAACGTCAGCCGTGTTTACAAAAGCGGCGACCACGAGCTTAAAGCCCTCGACGGCGTAAATATGTCGCTTGAAGAGGGAAAGTTCGTTGTCATTCTCGGGCCGAGCGGCGCGGGAATGAGCACGCTCTTAAACCTTCTCGGCGGGCTTGACAGTCCGACGAGCGGAAAGATTTATGTGCAGGGAAGGGATATTTCAACACTTTCCGGAGACGAGCTTGCGGAGTACAGAGCGGAGAAAGTCGGCTTTGTCTTTCAGTTTTACAACCTCGTCCCGACGCTCACCGTCCACGAGAACGTCTCGCTTGTGAAGGAAATCTCAAAGGATGCCCTTTCCGCAACGAAAATGCTCGAAGAGGTCGTGCTTTCGGATCATCTCCGCAATTTCCCGGCGGAATGGGACTGCTCGGTTATCTGCTCCGCGCGCTTGCGGGCGAATATGAAATGAAAATGGCGCTCGGCTTTGCAAGTATAGCGATAACAATTCTTCTGACTGTCGGAATGTCGCTTGCGGTCAGCTTTGCCGTTGCGAAAAAGAACAAGAAAATAGATATGGTCGAGGCGCTCAAAGGCGCCGAATAAAAGGTATATAAAAAAAACAAAGTCAGGAGGATTTCTTATGTGCGGCGAACTGATTTCGGCGGCGGGAGCTGCGGCGCTTGCGGCGGCTGTATGCGCTGTCAAAGCTTATATGAGGCGTGTCGGCTTCGGTCGCGGCACGTCGGGAAAGGAAGAAACAAAATGATTAAAACAACTCTTGAAATTGACGGAATGATGTGCGGAATGTGCGAAAGTCACATAAACGATTGCTTGCGCCGGAATTTTAATGTTAAAAAGGTTTCTTCGTCCCATGCAAAGGGCGAGACGGTCATCCTCTCGGAGACCGCCCCCGATGAAGAAATGCTGAAAAAGGTCATTGCGCAGACAGGCTACGAGCTGAAAGGCATAAGGTCGGAGTCGGCGCCCGAAAAGACAGGACTTTTCGGTTTATTCAGAAAAAAATAAGGACGAATTCTCCGTTCCCCTTATTTTGATTTTTCCTCCGTTTTTTGAGTCTGAGCCCTCAAAAAATAAAGAAAAAGCACGCACCCTTTCCGGAAAGAAGGGTGCGTGCGTTTTTTGTATTCGGAAAATGTCCGATAAAATCAACCGCGGATAATCTTGTTGCTTGTGGTCTTGGGAAAGGGCTCCTTGCGGATGACGACCCTCGTTACCTTTTTATAGTTCGGCAGTTCCGCAAGAGCTTCGGAAATGAGCGCTTTGACCTCGCTCTCCGTTTTTTCCTCGTTCAGATAGACTTCGGCTTCAAGCGCGTGCTCGTCGCCCTTGCTGTTTTTCAGTCCGCGGACGACAACTTCGGAGACGCAGTCAATATTCATTATGAGGTTTTCAATCTCCTCGGGATAGATGTTTTTGCCGTTTGAAAGGACGATTATGTTCTTCTTTCTGCCCGTTATGCAGATCTGGTCGTCCGGTGTGATATAGCCATAGTCGCCTGTGAAAAACCAGCCGTCGCGAATGACTTCCGCTGTCTTTTCGGGCATTTTGTAATAGCCGAGCATGACAACGTCACCCTTTACGGCGATCTCGCCTATGCCTTCCTCGTTCGGTTCGTCTATGCGCCACTGAAGGCACGCAAGACGGTGCCCCGCGGTGTGGAAGTCGTTTGAGCTTTCATCGTTTACGGATACAAGCGGAGAGCACTCCGTTATGCCGTAGCCGCCTGTCATGGGGATACCGATGTCATTGAAGAACTCGCCCATTTCGGGACGTATCGGAGCACCGCCGCAGACGATCTTGCGCAGCTTGCCGCCGAAAAGGTTATGAAGCTCGGCAAAGAGCTTGGGGCGAAGGTCAATTCCTATTTTGAGCGCGGCTCTTGAAATTTTGACGCCCTTGCGGAAGGTTTTCAGCTTGCCCTTTTCCTTTAAGTTCTTCATTATGAGGAAATATATGAATTCCGCGATTGCGGGCACGATATATATGTTTGTCGGGTGATAGAGCTGCATATCGGAGACGAGCTCGCGCATGACGGCGTTTATGCAGAGGGTAGCATGGGAATGGATGTTTACGAGAATATCGCAGACGGACTCATATGTGTGATGATAGGGGAGGATGGAAAGCGCAGTATCGTAAATCCTTGACACCTGAAGTCCGTAATAAACGCCGCTGACAAGGTTGTGCTCGGAAAGCATAACGCCCTTTGCGATTCCCGTTGTACCGGAGGTGTAAACAAGCATTTTGAGCTCATTTTCGTCACTTTTGAGGCTGTCATAGGCGGTTTTGTCCAGCTTTGCGCCGTCCGCTATGAGACGTTTATATGAAATGATACCGTCTGTATCCTCGTCGATATCAAAGCAGATGAAGGCTTTTATGTTCGGAAGTGCCGCCTTGTTTTCGACAAACCACGGCATATACTGCTTGCTGAAGAATACAACCTCGCTTTCGCTGTCTGTCAGCAGGTGCAACTTTTCCTTTGTTGTGAGCTGACGGTCTATCGGAACGAAAACTCCGGCAGAGCAGAGGGCTGTCAGATAGGCAACAATCCAGTCGTAACGGTTTTCGCTGACTATTGCCATGTGCGATGAGCCGAATCCCATTTCGGTAAGCGCGGCGCCGAGTGCTTCGACGGTCTGGTGAAATTCTATATAGGTTACCTCGCGAACGGTTCCGTCCGGATTTTTGAACTTGTACGCGATTTTCTCGCCATCCTCGTTTACAGCCATCCGGAGCATTTCCCGTATGGACGAGAAGGGCTTTATCGGCGTTTTTTCTTTGTTTTTTCTTGACATAAACACATCTCCTTTGAGAAAAATTAAAAATGCTTCGGGTAAAATACCCGCAAAAAACATTGTTGTAATTTGAAAAAGTATATGATATAATAATATCATACGGGCGAGCATACGCAACCGCAGCTTAATTATATCGCGGCGGGAAGTCAATTTCAATAAACCGGAAAGCCGCGCTTGTAAACCGATAAAACACGCCGAAGTAGAACGACAAAATGCGACTCTACCGGCAGTAGAGAGGAGAACGACCCACCGTGCAGGACATAAAACAGCTTATCGGCAGGAATATAACGCGTCTCAGAACCGTTTCACATCTGACGCAGGCGGAGTTTGCCGAGCGCCTGAATTATACGGACAAGGCGGTGTCCAAATGGGAAAGGGGCGAGTCGCTTCCCGATATCGTCGTGCTGAAACAAATTGCCGATATGTTCGGAGTCAGCGTTGATTATCTTCTTTCCGAGCACGGAGACGACGAAAAGCCGGCGGTCGGCGAGGAGAAGAAAATCCGAGACCGCAACCATTTTATAATCGCACTGATGGCGATTGTCATCGTCTGGTTTCTGGCAGTGTTTGTCTATTTTCTCGTCAACTCCGTTACGGGAAAATTCCTCTGGCAGGCATATCTTGTGGCGGTGCCGATATCGTCGATAGTGGCGCTGGTGTTCAATTCGATATGGGGAAGAACGCGCGCAAACTATATCATAATTTCCGTTCTGATGTGGTCGACCCTGATTACATTCTATGTGCTTCTTCTCAAATATAACATATGGACAATATTCCTTCTCGGAATTCCCGGGCAGACATCCGTTGTGCTCTGGGCGTGCCTCGGTATCGGCGGCAGAAAGCTGCGTAAGCCGAAACCGAAGAAGGTCGAAGACGAAAAAGAATAAAAGAAAATCATCCGAAAATCCGGATGATTTTTTGTTTACGGGGAAAAGGCGGCATAAAATAAAGCAGGGGGGAAAGAGGGAAACGACCGGTTATATTATATGTATGCACGTCCGCTTTTTGTAGAATTTGAAACAATGCTTGACGAAATAGGAAAATTATGATATAATTACTTGCGGAGCAAGGCGAGGAGCAAATTCCTTTCAAACACAAATATATACCAAAAGCCATTTTGATTGGATTTTGAAAGCCGCAGCCTTGTTTTGAAAATTGTATATACCGAAAGGAGAAACCCATGAAACACAAATTTTTCAGAATCGCCGCAATTTTGCTCTGCTTTTCCGTCTTGCTTGTCTTGGTCGGATGCGGGGCGAAGCCGAGCCCCGCTCTGAACGAGACCGAACAAACGGCAAAAAAGCTCTTTTCGGACAAATGGAAAGAGATGACAAGCGGCGTGGCGGTGCCTGCCGAGATATGTGTAAACTATAATCCCGGTGAAATCGATATTTCAAAAGCTCATCTTTCGGATCAGGTGCATATGTCGGAGGTTTGCGGGCATCTCTGCAATTCCGAAACAAAACAAAAGTTTTTTGACGTTTGCAAAAATCTCGACATAGACAAATTTGAAGCCGGAATCGCTGCATATATAAGCAAAGACGCGTCGTATAAGTATTACGAAATAACGCTGATATTCGGCGAGGAACAGTCCCGGACGGATGGCGGGTATGCGCCCAAGCTGTATGTTGACTGCGACGGAGGAGTTACTGTTTTTGTCTATGACGAAAACCGCAATATGTATATTCTCCATGGCACCGGAATCAATTACGGCGATTTCGCACAGTTTGAAAAAGTTGATGAAAGGATAAAATGAAAATAAAAAATAAAGTCAAAAAGGTATTGTGCTGTTTAATAGCACTTGTGTCTCTTCTGTTTCCGTTTTCAGCTTCTGCTGCCCAAAGCTATTCAGACTTTGCCGTTGCAAATGTAGCCTTTTCTGTAATAAGCAGTGAGCCTGCGTATGAATTGCATTGGGTGAGTACACCAAATAGTTTTGAAGTGGTAAAAGTAAAAAAGTATTTGTCTGATATGAGCGCTAAACAAATTTCTGATGCCAATAATTATTTTGATAGCCTATCAACTAACAATATTAGAATTTCAACAGCTACGGCAAGATATAATTGCCATTCGTATGCATGGTACAGCCAAAATATAACTACAAACGAATATTGGATGCCAGATCCTTCCCTTTACTATACCGATGGCAGCTATTATGAAGTGTCGTCTCCAAGAAAGGGTGACATAATCTGCTATTTTGATGAGAAAGACAACGACAACCCGAACGATGACGAGAATCTTCATTCGGGAATTGTAGTTAGTGTTGTGAGTTCTTTCCCGAATGGTCTTTGCGGAAGCGCCAATACAGTTTTGGTCATCTCCAAATGGGGAAGTGCAGGATTATACATTCACAACGGCTACACATGTCCTTATACAGCCGACTACTCGGGAGATGCAACGACGGTTAGGTATTACAGGAAAGCAAATCATACCCATACCTACTCGAATACACAGATCACAGACAGCACTCTTTCAATTAAGTTCCATAGCTCTGCATGTCATGGAGTTGGCTGTGGTCAGGAGATATATGCTCCGCATAATTGGGTTGAGGTAAGGATTAATCCGAGTAGTGTTTCGCCGCAATATGTTCCAGGATATCAGTGCAGCGATTGCGGATATTTCACTTTGCAGAATCCGGAGTCATAAAAGACTTTTCGGTTTGAATACATATGAAAGCGCACCCTTCGGGGTGCGTTTTTTGTTCGCGGAGCGGTTGCCGGCTTGCGGATTGCGGATTTAAGGGCTTGTTTTGCGTCATTTAAGCAAAAAATGCGAACAATTGTTCGGAAAATTATTGACAAACGAACATTTGTGTGGTATAATATGGGCACGGTAAGGGAAAAACCAATCAAAAAGGAGGGTGGCGGTCATATGAACGTACCAAACAAAACAAGAAGCGGGGAGAGGCGCAGTCATGACGGCGTGATCGCCTGTTGCGACCACTGCGGCTCCCCGATATATTCGCCGGATGAGGCGGTTATTGTCGAGGCGACGGACGAGATTATTCACGTCGGTTGCTGGGAAGAATATTCCGAAGAACATATGTTTGATTTTGTGATGAAGGTTTCGGAAAGGGTCGACTATTCCGACGTATAACGTGGCAAAAAAAGAAAAGCTCTCGCCTGAGCGCTTTGCCGAAAAAGCAAGGGACTATTTTTCCGCTTGCGACACTCCGTATTCCTCTGTCGCATGCAGAAATTGCCCCGAGAAGGACGGCGAAAGAGAACATTGCGTCAAATGCGGAAAAAACAAGTCGCGACCTTATACTCTGTCCGGCCTTTGCGTTGCACTGGGCATAACAAAGAGCGCGTTTTATTCGCTCCGCGATGACAAAACGTATCGCGAAGCCGTCGAAATGGCGATGCTGAAGATTGAAGCCTATATTGAAGAGGGCGGCGTTTCCGGAGACATTGCCGGCGCTGTTGCTCTTGCCGAGCTGAAGGAAAACTTCGGCTGGGGAGAAGAGAAGGCTTTGCCGTCGATAGAAATAGTGCTCGGAGGAGACGCGGAAAATCTTGCGGGATAGCATAAAGCTCCGCCTTGACATTTCGCCCTCCGAAAAGCAAAAGGAATTCTTCCTCTCCGACGCGAAATACACCGCATACGGCGGCGCGAGGGGCGGAGGAAAAAGCTGGGCGCTTCGCAATAAGCTGATTCTGATGTGCCTTTATTACCCCGGAATTTCCGTGCTTTTGGTGCGCAGGAGTTATCACGAGGTGATGGAAAATCACAAAAAAGAGATTCAGAGCGCAGTTTGCGGCGAGATTCCGCTTGCAAAGTACGTCGCGACGGAACGGCGGTTTGATTTTATAAACGGCTCGTCCGTAAAGCTCGGATATTTCCGCAGCGAGGACGATGTCGGGCAATATCAGGGGCAACAATATGACGTTGTTGCCATAGACGAAGCTACGCAAATTTCCGAACAAATGTTCAAAATGCTCTCGGCATCTGTCCGGGGCGTAAACAATTTTCCCAAGAGAATGTACCTCTCCTGCAACCCCGGCGGGATAGGACATGGTTGGGTCAAGCGGCTTTTTATCAGTCGCGAATACAAAGCGGGTGAAAATCCCGATGATTATAAATTTATTTTTGCGTCGGTTTATGATAACGACGCACTGTTGAAAAGCGATCCGGATTATATCCGCCGTCTTGAAAATCTTCCGGAGGATATTAAAAACGCTTGGCTTTTCGGCAACTGGGACGCGCTTTCGGGTCAGTTTTTTGAGGAATTCGATTATTCCGTTCACACTTGTCCGGAGACGCCCGAAATGCCCGAAGGGGAGCATTTCTGCGCCGTTGACTACGGGCTTGATATGCTCGCCGCGGAGTTCATAGCGGTAAAGGATGGACGAGCCGTGGTTTACGACGAAATATATGAGCCGTCACTCATTGCAAGCGACGCCGCCGCAAAAATCAGGGAAAGGCTGCCGGCGGACGCAATAGTCATTGCTCCTGCGGATCTTTGGAGCAGGCAAAAGGACAGCGGACTTTCAATTGCGGATATTTTCGCAAGGGAGGGAGTTTATTTTACAAGACTCAATCCCCGCAGGGAAGACGGCTGGCTTGCGACAAAGGAATGGCTGAAAGCGTCGGACGGTGAATCGAGGCTTGTCATAAGCCGGAGTTGCAAAAATCTTATCCGCAGTCTCGGTCAGCTGACGCACGACCCCCAAAACCCGTGCGACGCGGCGACCGTCCCGCACGAGATAACTCACGCACCGGACGCACTCCGCTATTTTGCCTCATATTTCCCTTGCGGAGACGAAGAGAGCGGCAAGAGGCGGTTATTTGAAAAAATCAAAAGGAAAGGACGATTTACTTGAAGGACAAAAAGACATTTTATACAGAGACCCGCGAAGAACAGGCGGAGCGCCTGTTTTCGTCGGCGCGGGCGCAGAGAAGCACAACCGACGATTATTGGAAGAAGATGCGGGCGTATTATGATGGCTGTCACGAGACGGCGAGACAGACGGGAGATTTTCTTTCGTCGATAGATCTGCCGTGGGTTCCCGCATCCGTCCCCGACGCATATATGCACGTTGAAAGTCAGATAGATTCTCACATTCCCGATTTTGAATTTTCGGGAAGAGGTGACGACGACAGAGCATTTGCCTCCGAAAGAGAAAAGGTTGTGCGTTACGTTTGCGATATCAACGATATGGAGACGAAAAATGCCGTAAACGAGCGCAGGCTCGGGCTTTACGGCAGTGCGGTATGGAAGCTGTCCGTCGGCATAAGCGACGCAGGCGACGCGGAAATCAAGGTCGAAAATCCGTCCCCCGAATGTATTTTCACAGACCCCTCCGCCGTTTCGACAGACGAATGCGAATATATCATTTATACTTACAAAATGAGCAGAATGAAGGCACGCAGAGTGTTTGCGGAGGACATTCGCAGGGAAAACACGTCACTTGACGACATAATCAGGGAGAGCAACCGCAGGGGCGGCGTTTTTGCTCCCGATAAGGGCGGGGACGACTGCGAGCTTATCGACATAACGGAATATTGGTTTCGCCAGCCGGAGGACGGGACGTGTGTTTCCGTCGGTGCTGACGGGAAAAATTATATTTATTCCTATAAGGCGGGCGATATTGCGCTTTCAATACTTATCTGCGGCAGGGAAATACGCTATATTCCGAAGTTCTGGGAGAGCACCGGTTGCACAAAATATCCGATCGTCATTTATAACAGAATTCCGAGGGAAGGCTCGGTCTGGGGGCGGAGCGAGATAGATCAGATAATTCCGCTCATTGACGCTGCCGACAGGCAGCTCGCCTTTGCCCAGCTCAATACCGCATTTTCCGCAAGCGACATCATCGTTTGCGAGGAAAACGCTTTCTCGCCCGACTGTTACCCCGAAAGCAGACCGGGCGCAGTCTGGAAACTGCGTCCGGGAATGACGGGCAAGGTGAACAGGCTCGGCGGACTTTGCGAGAGCGGCGGTCATTATGAGATAGTCGAGCGTTACCGCTCGCTGATGAAGGAGGCTCTCGGAAATTACGATTTCCTCCTCGGCGATTCGGCAACAAAGGTCACGACGGCAACGGGACTTGCAATACTTTCGGATTTTGCAAACAAGAGAGTAAACTCCAAAAACGCCTGCAAAAAGGCAGGTTTTTCAAGACTATATCTTTTGATAGACTGTCTTGCTCTTGAAATTTACGGCAGAGAGAAGCTGGAATCGATCGGCGTAGTCGGGGAGGATATGCCCTGCGACGGAATCGATTATATCAATCGTTACGGTTATGTTCCGGAGGTCGATATACGTATTCACATAGGCGACGCTATGGAATATTCGCGTTCGCTTGCGATGTCGGCGTTGAAATCCATTATGGATTCCGAAATAACCGGGGAAAATTATCCTGTCGTCAGAGAATATATACGCACGATGGAGCTGCCCGAATGTGCCAAGCTTCTCTCTGAACTTGACGGGATTTATAAAAACGGTGGCAAGGAGGAGAAAGAATGAATTCCGAAAATGAAAATAAAGTCGGACTTGCGTCGGCAGAGGACGAAATCGTTTCTGCGGATGTTGCAGGCGCGGGAGAGGCGTCCGATAAGGAAGAGCAGGAGGCTGCGGAGAAAACGGGAAGCGAAGAGGAGGGCGCCGCCCCCGCCGCGGATGCGGCGGAGGCGCCCGCCGAC
>ERZ779725.1394-NODE-1394-length-13343-cov-2.484121_pt1 | contig 13343 bp, 25 predicted proteins | sample MGYA00511890_ERZ779725 | MGnify/ENA primary metagenome ERZ779725 (study PRJEB29588, sample SAMEA2148549) | human gut metagenome | biome: human gut; feature: human-associated habitat; material: faeces | place: Denmark | collected 2008/2010 ...
CGCGGCCACTCCGGCAGCAAGACCACCAACGCATAAGAGGAGGACGCAAGAAACATGGAAGCTAGAGCTTATTTGAAATACCTGCGTATCTCTCCGCGCAAGGTCGTCATTCTGTGCGACCTGATCCGCGGCAAGGACGTAAAGACTGCAACCGCATATCTGATGCAGACCCCGAAGGCGGCCTCCGAGCCCATGCTCAAGCTGCTCAAGAGCGCTGTTGCGAACGCAGAGAACAACCACGGCATGAACGCCGACAATCTGGTTGTCACGACCGCCATCGCCAACCCGGGCCCCACGCTCAAGCGCGGCATGCCCAGAGCGCAGGGCAGATACAATCGCATTCTGAAGAGAACCACTCACATCACCATCGGTGTGAGCGAGAAGGCTTAAGCAGGAGGTTACTATGGGACAGAAAGTTAATCCCCATGGATTGCGCGTCGGCGTAATTAAAGATTGGGACTCTCGTTGGTATGCCCGTGAGGATAAGGTCGGCGATCTGATCGTCGAGGACTACAACATCCGTAAGTATCTGAAGTCCACCCTCTACTCCGCCGGTATTGCCAAGATTGAAATTGAACGCGACAACGCCAAGGTCAAGATCAGCATCCACTGCTCCCGTCCCGGTGTCATCATCGGCAAGGGCGGCACGGAGATCGAAGTGCTCCGCAAGAAGATCGAAGCCAAGCTTGGCAAGACCGTCGCTCTGAACATCGTCGAAGTCCGTTCCCCGGACCTCAACGCACAGCTCGTCGCGGAGAACATCGCCGCACAGCTTGAAAAGCGTATCTCCTTCCGCCGCGCCATGAAGCAGAGCATGATGAGGGCCACCAAGGCCGGCGCCAAGGGCATAAAGATTTCCTGCGGCGGTCGTCTTGGCGGAGCGGAAATAGCCCGCAGCGAAGGTTACCATGAAGGTTCTATTCCCCTTCAGACCATTCGTGCGGACATAGAGTACGGCTTTGCAGAAGCCCGCACCGCATACGGCCGCATAGGCGTTAAGGTGTGGATCTACAAGGGCGAAGTGCTCAACCGTGTGAAGAAAGCGTAAGGAGGGCAAATAACCATGTTGATGCCTAAGAGAGTTAAGCGCAGGAGAGTGCACCGCGGCCGCATGACCGGCAAAGCATTGCGCGGTAACACCGTGACTTACGGCGATTGGGGCCTGATGGCCACGGAGCCCGCCTGGGTCACCAGCCAGCAGATAGAGGCCGCCCGTGTAGCGATGACCCGTTACATCAAGCGCGGCGGTAAAGTTTGGATAAAGATATTCCCTGACAAGCCCGTTACCGAAAAGCCGGCAGAAACCCGAATGGGTTCCGGTAAAGGTTCACCCGAATATTGGGTAGCGGTTGTCAAGCCCGGCAGAGTGATGTTCGAAATCGCCGGCGTGGACGATGCGACTGCAAGGGAGGCACTCAGGCTTGCAATGCACAAGCTGCCCCTCAAGTGCAAGTTCGTACAGAAAGAGACTGTGGCAGGAGGCGAAAGCAATGAAGGCTAATGAACTGAGGAAGCTCTCTACCGAGGAGCTTGTCGCCAAGGAAAAGGAGCTCAAGGAAGAGCTGTTCAATCTGCGCTTCCAGCTTGCTACCGGCCAGCTCAGCAATCCCCAGCGCATAGGCGAGTGCAAGAAGGACGTGGCTAGGGTCAAGACCCTGCTGTGCGAGCGCGAGCTCAAGGCTGCCGAGTAAGGGTGAAAGGAGATTAAACCAATGGAACAGATATCAAGAGGTTATCGCAAGACCCGCATCGGCGAAGTCGTAAGCGACAAGATGGATAAGACCATCGTCGTGGCCATAAAGACCAAGGTACGCCATCCCCTTTACGGCAAGATGGTAAACCGTACCCGCAAGTTTAAGGCCCATGACGAGAATAACGAGTGCGGCATAGGCGACACCGTTAAGATCATGGAGACCCGCCCCCTGAGCAAGGATAAGCGCTGGAGACTGGTCGAGATAGTTGAAAAGGCCAAGTAAGCCGGAAAGGAGCAAAAAATGATTCAACCGCAGACAAGGCTTAAAGTAGCAGATAACAGCGGCGCCAAGGAAATCATGTGCATCCGCTGCCTGGGCGGCTCCTTCCGCAAGAGCGCCGGCATAGGCGACGTAATAGTTGCCTCCGTAAAGTCCGCCTCCCCCGGCGGCGCCGTGAAGAAGAAGGATGTTGTGCACGCGGTAGTGGTAAGGACCACCTACCCCACACAGAGGCCGGACGGCAGCTTCATCCGCTTCGACGACAATGCGGCCGTTATAATAAACGACAAGAAGGAGCCTAAGGGAACCCGTATTTTCGGGCCTGTGGCGAGGGAGCTGCGCGCTAAGGACTACATGAAGATAGTCTCCCTTGCACCCGAAGTGCTTTGATGGAGGAAACGCAATGAAGAAGCTTAACGTCAAGAAAGACGATACCGTAGTCGTCATCTCCGGCAAGGACAAGGGCAAGAAGGGCAAGGTCCTTTCTGCCTTCCCCGCGGAGGAGCGCATAGTGGTGCAGGGCGCCAACATGGTGACCAGGCATCGCAAGCCCCGCAAGCAGGGCGAAACCGGCGGCCGTATAGAGCATGAAGGCACCATCAACGCGTCCAACGTGATGCTGGTTTGCCCCAAGTGCGGCGTGGCTACCCGTGTTGGCCATGCCATGGACGGCGACAAGAAGGTCCGCGTTTGCAAAAAGTGCGGCAAGAACATCGACTGAGGCAGGAGGAATAGAGAATGGCTAAGAAAGATACCGCCGCTCAGGCACCCGCCAAGAAGAAAAAGAACGCCGTTGAGGCGAAGCCCTTTACCGAGGCTCCCCGCCTTAAGGTGAAGTACACCGACGAGATCGTTAACCAGCTGAAGGAAAAGTTCGGTTACGAGAACGTGATGCAGATCCCCAAGCTTGAAAAGGTAGTCATCAACATGGGCCTCGGCTCCGAGAAGGACAACCCCAAGGGCATGGAGAGCGCAGTGGAAGAACTGAGCATCATAGCCGGTCAGAAGCCCGTTGTGACCAAGGCCAAGAAGAGCGTTGCAAACTTTAAGGTTCGCGAAGGCATGAACATTGGCGCCAAGGTCACTCTGCGCGGCGACAGGATGTACTACTTCGTTGATAAGCTCATCAACATAGTGCTTCCCCGCGTGCGCGACTTCCGCGGCATACCCGATACCAGCTTTGACGGCCGCGGCAATTACGCCATGGGCCTGAAGGAACAGCTGATATTCCCTGAAATCAACTATGACGATGTTGATAAGATAAGGGGTATGGACATAGTGTTCGTTACCACGGCCAAGACCGACGAAGAAGCGAAGGCGCTGCTCCAGATGATGGGCATGCCCTTCATGCAGGCGTGATTTTAGGAGGAAGAAACAGTGGCAAAGACAAGCATGAAAATAAAGCAGCAGCGCCCGGCGAAGTATTCCACCCGCGCTTACACCCGCTGCCGCATCTGCGGCCGCCCCCACTCCGTGCTGCGCAAGTACGGCGTGTGCCGTGTGTGCTTCCGTGAGCTGGCCTACAAGGGCGAGATCCCGGGCGTGAAGAAGGCTTCCTGGTAATTTACCAGAGGGCTGGATAGAATGTCGGATATCCGCCCCGGGGCAAACAACTTGTTTCGGGGCGGTATCATTATAAAACAAACGAGAGCTAATCTAAGGAGGTTAGTGGCAAATGCAGATTACTGATCCTATCGCGGACCTGCTGACTCGCATCCGCAACGCAAGCACTGCCAAACACCCTTCTGTGGAGATCCCCGCTTCCAACATGAAGAAGGCTATCTGCCAGATTCTGGTTGACGAGGGCTACATCAAGGGCATGCAGGTCAAGAACGACACCGTTCAGGGCACCATCGTGGTCACCCTGAAGTACCAGGCTAACGGCGAGCCCGTTATCGCTGGTCTGCGCCGCGTGTCCAAGCCCGGCCTGCGCATCTACACCAACTGCGAGGATATGCCCAAGGTCATGAAGGGCCTGGGCACCGCAATCATTTCCACCTCTAAGGGCATCATGACTGATAAGGCTGCACGTGCTGCACACGTCGGCGGCGAAGTCCTGGCCTACGTGTGGTAAGAAAGGGGTAAAAGACAATGTCGAGAATTGGAAGAAAACCCATCGTCATTCCTGCCGGTGTCACTGTCACTGTCGATGAGGCAGCACACACCGTCGCCGTCAAGGGCCCCAAGGGCAGCCTGAATTCCAACTATCATCCCCTGATGACCGTCAAGGTCGAGGGCAATGAAGTTCTGGTTTCCCGCCCCAATGACGAACCCCAGGCCCGCAGCCTGCACGGCCTGACCCGTACCAACATCGCCAACATGGTGAACGGTGTTGTGAACGGCTACGAGAAGAAGCTGGAGATCGTTGGCGTTGGTATGCGCTGCCAGAAGCAGGGCTCCAACCTGGTCATGAACCTGGGCTTCTCCCACCAGGTGAACATCCCCGATACCGAGGATTGCACCATCGTGTGGCAGGATCCCAACCACTTCACTGTTACCGGTATTGACAAGCAGAAGGTCGGCCAGTACGCTGCCGAGATCCGCGCCAAGAAGCCGCCTGAGCCGTACAAGGGCAAGGGCATCCGCTACGAGGGCGAGGTTGTCAAGCACAAAGAAGGCAAGGCCGGCAAGGGCAAGAAATAAGGTAAGGAGTGAAAGACAATGGTTAAGCAGATCGACAAGAACGAAGCTCGTCTTCGTCGTCATCGCCGCGTTCGCAACAAGATCAGCGGCACCGCAGCACGTCCTCGCCTGGATGTTTTCCGCTCCGCCAAGCACATTTACGCTCAGATCATCGATGATGAGCAGGGCGTGACTCTGGTGTCGGCTTCTACGATGGACAAGGACTTCAACGGCAACGGCGGCAACGTCGAGGCCGCTGCTGAGATCGGCAAGAAGATCGCAGCAAAGGCTCTGGAAAAGGGCATCACCGAGGTCGTGTTCGACCGTGGCGGTTACGTTTATCATGGCCGTGTTAAGGCCCTGGCTGATGGCGCCCGTGAGGGCGGCCTGAAGCTGTAATGAGAGGAGGAAACACATTATGGCTATGAGAAACCGTGAAGACGACGGCATGATCACCAAGGTTGTCTCCATCAACCGCGTTTCCAAGACTGTCAAGGGCGGCCGCATCATGAAGTTTGCCGCTCTGGTTGTCGTGGGCGACGGCAAGGGCACCATCGGTTACGGCATCGGCAAGTCCGGCGAAGTGCCTGAGGCAATTCGCAAGGGCGAGGCTGCTGCCAAGAAGAACATGCACAAGGTTGCCCTGAAGGGCACCACCATCCCCCACGAGATCGTCGGCAAGTACGGCGCAGGCGCTGTTCTGCTCAAGCCGGCTGCACCCGGTACCGGCATGATCGCCGGCGGCCCTGTGCGTGCCGTCATTGAGGCAGCTGGCATCAAGGACATTCGTGCGAAGTCTATGCGTTCCAACAACCCCATCAACGTTGTGTCTGCTACCTTCGCAGGTCTGTGCGGCCTGGTCAGCGCTGAGTCTGTCGCTGAGAAGCGCGGCAAGACCGTGAAAGAAATTCTGGGTTAAGGAGGTAACACACCATGGCAGATAAGATGCTCAAGATCGAGCTGAAGAAGAGCCTGATTGGCCGCGGCGCTAAGCAGATCGCTACCGCTGAGGCCCTGGGCCTGAAGAAGCCGGGCGACGTTACCGTTCAGCCTGACAACGCTGCAACGCAGGGCAAGATCGCTAAGATCGGCTTCCTGCTCAGCGTCACCGAAGCCTAATAGCAGGGGGTATACGCACAATGAAACTTCATGAATTGCACGCCAGCAAGGGTGCCAACAAGCCTGTGACCCGCAAGGGCCGCGGCATTGGCTCCGGCAATGGCAAGACTGCCGGTTTCGGTCGTGGCCACAAGGGTCAGAAGGCCCGTTCCGGCGGCAAGGTCCGTATTGGCTTCGAGGGCGGCCAGATGCCTCTGGCACGCCGCCTGCCCAAGGTTGGCTTTAACAACATCTTTGCTACCCAGTACGCCATCGTCAACGTGGCTGACCTGGAAGCTGCTTTCAATGCCGGCGACGTTGTCGATACCGAGGCTCTGAAGGCAAAGGGTCTGGTCAAGAAGACCCTGGACGGCGTTAAGGTTCTGGGCAACGGCGAGCTGACCAAGGCTCTGACCGTGAAGGCCGCAGCCTATTCCGCTTCTGCCAAAGAGAAAATCGAGAAGGCAGGCGGAAAGGCTGAGGTGATGTAAGGTGTTCCAGACATTCCGAAACGCATGGAAGATCCCCGAGCTTAAAAATCGTCTCCTGTTCACGCTGGCGATCCTCGTGGTGTACCGTCTGGGCTGTGCCATCCCTGTTCCGTTTGTTTCCAGCACTGCGCTGACGCAGATGTTTGCAAGCAACGGCGACATGCTCTCGTATCTGAATATGATGAGCGGTGGTGCACTGGCCCGCTGCACGCTCTTCGCGTTAGGTGTGACACCCTATATCAACGCCTCCATTATTGTGCAGCTGCTCACCGTGGCCATCCCCTCGCTGGAAAATCTGGCGAAGGAAGCTGACGGCCAGCAGAAGCTGCAGCAGATCAACCGGTACGCCGGTGCTGTGATCGCTCTGATCATGGGCATTGGCTACTACTTCGTGATCCGCAACATGAATGCTCTGGAATACAGAGACGGCGCAGCCGGCATCTTTGCCGCTGTGGTCATCATCGCGACCTTCGTGGCAGGTGCTCAGCTGATCACCTGGTGCGGCGAGCAGATTGATGACAAGGGCATCGGCAACGGTGTTTCCCTGCTGATCTTTGCTTCCATCGTGTCCAACTGGTCCTCGCTGTACACCTCTGTCACGGGTCTGCTGACCCAGGCAGCGTCCGGCAAGCCCCAGTACTACTTCTTCCTGCCGCTGCTGGTCGTTCTGGCTCTGGTGGCCGTTGTGTTCGTCATCATCATGACCAACGCAGAGCGCCGCATCAACATCCAGTACGCCAAGCGCGTGGTGGGCCGCAAGCAGATGGGCGGGCAGAACAGCTATCTGCCCCTGAAGCTGAACATGAGCGGCGTCATGCCCATCATCTTCGCTTCGGCAATGGTTTCCATCCCTGGCACGATCGGCAGCTTCCTGCAGATCGATCCCGAGGCACATCCGGTGTGGTACACGTTCTTCCGGACGTTCAACTACACCTCTTGGCTGTACATCGTGATCTACCTGCTGCTGATCCTGGCATTCAACTACTTCTATGTTGCCATTCAGTACAACCCTGTTGAGATCGCCAACAATCTGCGCCGCAACAACGGCTCGATCCCCGGCTTCCGTCCCGGCAAGCCGACCAGCGATTTCATCACCCGCACCCTGAACAAGATCACCCTTATCGGTGCCATCTTCCTGGCTGCGGTGGCTGTACTGCCGATCATTCTGGGCAACCTCACCGGTCTGAGCATTCAGCTGGGCGGTACCAGTCTGCTGATCGTGGTTGGCGTGGCTTTGGATACCACCCGCGCCCTCGACAGCTTTATGACCATGCGCAACCACAAGGGTTTCCTTGGCTGATCTGAACAATAAGATGTGAGAAAGCACTGGAAAGGAGAGTACGCTCGGACTTTTCAGTGCTTTTTTACTTTTTGAGAGTTAATGTCCTTTAACAAAGGAAAGGAGCGATCCTATGAATCTGATCCTGTTGGGCGCACCTGGTGCCGGTAAGGGCACGCAGGCCGAGATCATCTGCGCAAAGCTGAACATCCCCTCCATCAGCACCGGCAACATCCTGCGTGCTGCCGTGAAGGATGGCACCGAGATGGGCCTGAAGGCCAAGAGCTTCATGGACGCCGGCGCACTGGTGCCCGATGAGGTCATCATCGGCATCCTGAAGGAGCGTCTGGCACAGCCCGACTGCGCCAACGGCTTCATCCTGGACGGCGTGCCCCGCACCATCGCCCAGGCCGAGGCCATCGAGACCATGGGCATCCGCATCGACAAGGTGCTGGAGCTGCAGGTCGAGGACAATGTGATCGTGGAGCGCATGAGCGGCCGCCGCGTCTGCGAAAAGTGCGGTGCCAGCTACCACATCATCAACAAGAAGAGCAAGGTCGAGGGTGTGTGCGACCTGTGCGGCGGCAAGACCGTCATCCGCAAGGATGACCAGCCCGCCACCGTGCTGGACCGCCTGAAGGCATACCACGAGCAGACCGAGCCGCTGGTGGAGTTCTACCGCACCCGCGGCAAGCTGGCGGAGATCAAGTTCTGCCCCTCCATCGAGGAGACCACTGCAGAAGTCATGAAGGCTTTGGAGGCATAATCGTGATTCAGATCAAAAATGCAAAAGAGCTGGACGGCATGCGCAAGGCAAACGCCCTGAGCGCAGCTGCCCTGAAGTACGGCGGGGAGCATATCGAAGCAGGTATGACCACCTGGGAGCTGGACAAGCTGATCTACGACTTCATCGTGAAGCACGGCGGCACCCCCAACTTCAAGGGTCTGTATGGATTTCCGGGCACAGCCTGCATCAGTCTGAACGATACCATCATCCATGGCATCCCTTCCCATGACATCGTGATCCGCCCCGGTGACATCGTGAGCATCGACACCGGTGCCAAGATCGACGGCTTCAACGGCGACAATGCCTGCACCTATGCGGTGGGCAAGATCGACCTGGAGGCTCAGCGTCTGCTGGACGTGACCAAGGCTGCTCTGTACAAGGGCATCGAGGCTGCCAAGGCAGGCAACCGCATCGGTGATATCGGCTATGCCGTGCAGAGCTACTGCGAGGATGCCGGTTTCTCGGTGGTGCGCGAGTTCGTAGGTCACGGCACCGGCAAGGAGCTGCACGAAGATCCGGAAGTGCCCAACTACGGCCATCAGGGCCGCGGCCCCCGTCTCGTCCCCGGCATGACCATCGCCATCGAGCCCATGATCTGCCAGTACGACTGCAAGATCAAGCAGCTGTCTGACGGCTGGACGGTCAAGACCAAGGACGGCGGCCTGGCTGCGCATTTCGAGCACTCGAATGCGATCCTGAAGGACCGCACCGAGATCATGACCCGCTTCTGGGATGATCCGGACTTTGACCCGGAGACCTTCAGCCTCAAGTAATCAACTCCATAAGATAGGGTCCGAGACGCCCGGAGCGCGCAGAAATGCTGCGTTCCGGGCGGCTTTTTGGCTGCCGGGAGATGCCTTTTGTGCAATTGCGACAACTTTTGGTGAAAAAGTTTCATCTTCCCGGTGGAGAAGCGCAAAAGCCGGGGCCAAAGACACCGGAAGATTTTGCAGAAGAATTTTTTATCGGAAATACGGAAAAAACCTCTTGCAAATTGACAACAAAAGGTGTATAATCTATAAATGGCTGTGGAAGCCAGATACTTCCTCGACGGACAGGGATTTTCTGCCCGTTTTGTGGATTTTGTGCCGCAGGAGATGAAGTATGTGGCGCTCATCGCCGCCTGTCCGTCTGAGGGCCGGCACTGAACGGGAAGAGCATGAAGCGGCAAGCTGCTGCAAAATCGGGCGCAGGCACGACAAAGCACAGTGCTTTCAGGCTTGGAACGTAAGGCTCCGGCTCCCTACCATGACAAACTGAGCAGATCCAAATGAGGAGGCAAATAGCTTGTCTAAAGAAGACGTCATCGAGATCGAAGGCATTGTGCGTGAAGCCATGCCCAACGCCATCTTTAAGGTGGAAATGTTGAGCGAGGACAAGAACACCGGGAAGCTCACTCCCAGTGGTCACATCCTCTTAGCGCACATCTCCGGCAAGCTGCGGACCAATTTCATCCGTATCCTGCCCGGGGACAAGGTTACCGTGGAAATGTCGCCCTATGATCTTTCTAAGGGCCGCATCACCTGGCGCTCCAAATAAGCACCAGGGTATCAACCAAAAGGAGGTTCAACATCATGAAGGTCAAGCCTTCCGTGAAACCCATCTGCGAAAAGTGCAAGGTCATCCGCCGCAAAGGCCGCGTGATGGTCATCTGCCAGAACCCCAAGCATAAGCAGCGCCAGGGCTAATTCGGGCGCCTGGGGGTCAAGTGCGTAGAGTCCCGGCGCAGACCCCGACACTGACATGGGATGATTTTTGGAGGAAACTACTATGGCACGTATTGCCGGCGTTGACCTGCCCCGCGAGAAGCGCGTTCAGGTGGGTCTCACCTACGTTTACGGTATCGGTCAGACCACTGCGAACAAGATCCTGGAAGCAACTGGCATCAACCCCGATACCCGCGTCAAGGACCTGACTCTGGAAGAAGAGGCTAAGATCCGTGACTACATCGATCAGGCTAACATCATCGTTGAGGGCGACCTGCGCCGCAACGTTGCTCTGGACATCAAGCGCCTGGTTGAGATCCAGTCCTTCCGTGGCACCCGCCATCGCAAGAATCTGCCCTGCCGCGGCCAGCGCACCAAGACCAATGCACGTACCTGCAAGGGCCCGAAGCGCACTGTCGCTAACAAGAAGAAGTAAGGAGGATTTGAGAAATGGCAAGTGCAAATAACGCCAAGAAGGGCGCAAATGTCCGCATGAAGCGGAAAGAGCGCAAGAACATTGCTGCTGGTCAGGCTCATATCCAGTCTACCTTCAACAATACCGTCGTCACCATCACCGACCTGCAGGGCAATGCAGTGTCCTGGTGCTCCTCTGGCTCCCTGAACTTCCGCGGCAGCCGCAAGAGCACCCCGTTTGCAGCTCAGTCTGCTGCTGAGACCGCAGCCAAGGTTGCAATCGAGCATGGCATGAAGACTGTTGAAGTTTACGTCAAGGGCCCCGGCGCTGGCCGTGAGTCCGCTATCCGTGCGCTGCAGGCTACCGGCCTGGAAGTCACCCTGATCAAGGACGTGACTCCCATTCCCCACAACGGCTGCCGTCCCCCGAAGCGCCGTCGTGTCTGATCGAAGGAGGAAATTGAATTATGGCAAAGAATACGCAGCCTATCGCAAAGCGTTGCAAGGCCCTGGGCATTTCTCCTGCGGTCATGGGCTATGCAAAGAAGAATACCACCCGCAACTCCAATGGCAACATGCGCAAGAAGCAGTCTGAGTACGCATCTCAGCTGAAGGAGAAGCAGAAGGTCAAGTTCATCTACGGCGTTCTGGAGAAGCAGTTCCACAACGCTTACCTGAAGGCAGAGTCCCGCCCCGGCAAGACCGGTGAGAACCTGCTGCAGATCATGGAGTGCCGTCTGGACAACGTCGTGTTCCGTCTGGGCTTTGCTCAGACCCGCCGCGACGCTCGTCAGCTGGTGTCTCACGCTCACTTCACCGTCAACGGCAAGAAGGTCAACATCCCCTCTTACCAGGTGAAGGCCGGCGATGTGATCGAAGTTCGTGAGTCCAGCCGCTCCTCTGCAAAGTTTGCAAAGCTGACTGGCCCCGAAGCTCCCGTTGTGGCTCTGCCCGCATGGCTGAACCGCGAGGCAGGTACTCTGAAGGGCGTTGTCGCAAAGCTGCCCGAGCGCAGCGACATCGACTACGAAGTCGCAGAGCACCTCATCGTCGAGCTGTACTCCAAGTAATCCATTAAGAAGGCACTGCCTTCCTTCTGGATGGCACGCTTTCGCATTCTTTTTTGAAAGAATTCAATAATGGGCCGGTGGAAACACCGGTTTGACAAGGAGGGCATAGATATGATGGAGATTGAACGTCCCAAAATCGAAACGGCAAGCCTGTCCCCGGACGGCCGCTACGGCAAATTCGTGGCAGAACCGCTGGAGCGTGGCTTTGGCATCACACTGGGCAATAGCCTGCGTCGTGTGCTTCTTTCCTCTCTGCCCGGTGTCGCCGTGACCAGCGTCAAGATTGACGGCGTGGTTCACGAGTTCTCCACCATTGAGGGCGTCAAGGAAGACGTTACCGAAATTGTCCTGAACCTGAAGGGTATCGCTGCAAAGCTGTACACCGAGGGTCCGAAGACAGTGCGTGTTGAGGCAGTCGGCCCCTGTGAGGTCACCGCTGACAACATCAAGCAGGGCGATGACATCGAAATTCTGAACCCTGAGTGGCACATTGCAACCCTGGGCGAGGGTGCCAAGCTCGTCATGGAGCTCACCTTCGACAAGGGCCGTGGCTATGTGCCCGCAGAGCGCAACAAACAGGCTATCATCGAGAAGAATGACATCAACACTCTTCCCGTTGACAGCATTTACACCCCTGTGCTCAAGGTGAATTACAACGTCGAGAGCACCCGTGTTGGCCAGGCGATCGATTACGACAAGCTGACCATCGAGGTTTGGACCGATGGCACGATCAATGCGCAGGAAGCCGTTTCTCTGGCTGCCCGCGTGCTGACCGAGCACCTGAACCTGTTCGTCAACCTGTCCGACGAGGCAGCCGGCGCTGAGATCATGGTGGAAAAGACCAACGACGACAAGGAGAAGGCTCTGGAGATGACCATCGAAGAGCTGGATCTGAGCGTGCGTTCCTTCAACTGCCTGAAGCGTGCCGGTATCAACACGGTGGAAGATCTGGTCAGCAAGAGCGAGGACGAGATGATGAAGGTCCGCAACCTCGGTCGCAAGAGCCTGGAAGAAGTCATGGCAAAGCTGGACTCCCTGGGCTTCAAGCTGAACACGGATGACGAATAACTAAAATAATTAAGGAGTGAAACGGGATGCCCGGTACCAGAAAGCTCGGTAGAACCAGCGACAGCCGCAACGCTATGATGCGCGCTATGGTTACCTACCTGTTAGAGAATGGCAAGATTGAGACCACTGTCACTCGCGCCAAGGACGTTCGTTCCATGGCCGAGAAGATGATCAGCCTTGGCAAGGCAAGCGACCTGCACACCAAGCGCCAGGTTTATGCCTACATCACCAAGGAAGATGTTGCAAAGAAGCTGTTTGATGAGATCAGCCCCAAGTACGCTGACCGCAACGGCGGCTACACCCGCATCATCATCGTTCGCACCGGCGTCCGCCGCGGCGACGCTGCCGAGATGGCAGTTCTGGAGCTCGTCTGATCCTGCTCTGACTGTATAAACGGTTGACAAAAGCCCTTTCCCAGCAATGGGGGAGGGCTTTTTTGTGTCCCCGGAAGAGTGGCTGGCGCAGAGACTTTTTCGCAACAACGCCACTTGGCAGAGTGGGGCTGGCGTGGTATACTGACAATAGCGTATTTTTGGCTGCGGCTGGCGGCTGCATTTTCCACGAAGGGAGGAGATCCGGTTGAAAACATTCCGCCATTTCCGGCATGCACTGGCTCTGTTGTTGGTCAGTGTTCTGCTGGCGGGCTGCAATGCTCTGCCCGGAGAGAACCTGCAGGTGGAAGAGCTGCTGCGTGCCCCGCGTCTGTCCGGTGACTATGGCGCGGTGCAGACGGCCCTGAACGACTGGCTGGGCGAGAGTGCGCAGCTCAAGTACCCCATGCAGGGCGAGCTGCTGTCACCTTTTCTTTTGCAGGACCTGGACGGCGACGGCCAGC